>ERZ808242.533-NODE-533-length-27225-cov-10.356643_pt1 | contig 27225 bp, 12 predicted proteins | sample MGYA00521244_ERZ808242 | MGnify/ENA primary metagenome ERZ808242 (study PRJEB31516, sample SAMN03275573) | gut metagenome | biome: mammalia-associated habitat; material: feces | host: Papio cynocephalus | place: Kenya | collected 2012-07-27 ... | reverse complement strand
AGTGCGGTACCAAGACACCAGATGCATCCACCAAGCATTCCGACAAGGTGAGTCTTGGAATTGCCTTTGAAATATTCGCTCATCTTGACAGGCGCGCCCTGGAATGGCCATTTCATGAATATAGGGCCGAAGATGAAGTGGCTGGCGAGAACCGCGAGGCTGAACACAACAATGGCGGTGTAAGGGCCTACCTTGCCTGGTTCCATATTCGCGAAATCCTTGAGGTCCATGGCCTTCATCACAAATGATGAGAAGAATGACATCACAACACCTGCGACTACGGCAAGGATGATGCCCTTGCGCTGATCCGCCTTGCTGATCTCGGCGTTGCCCGCCTTTTTGCCGGAAGCTATACCATTAAGGACTACCGCAACCACAACAAGAGCGACTCCTATCGCGAGAAGTGTCAGATTGCTCTTGAGGGCGCCTTGCGACATCTCGACCCTAAGATTGTTGATTACGCCAAGAACAAGCGCGAGACCACATCCTACAGGGAACGCCACAGACATTCCGGCGATAGAAGTGGAAGCGCTGAGACAGATATTCGACAGGTTGAATATCACGCCTCCTATGATGATGCTGATGATGGCGGAAGAGTCAGCCTGTGCGATGTCCTGGAAGAAAGGACGCCCCTCCGGGCCGAATGTGCCAAGAGTAAGAGCAAGTAGCAAAGAGAATATGACCATTCCGATCACATAGTCCCAATAGAAGAGCTCATACCTCCAACTTTTGGCGGCGAGTTTCTGGGTGTTTCCCCATGAGCCCCAGCAAAGCATGATGATGAAGCAGAAGAACACTGCCAGACCATAACTGTTTACGATGAACATAATTATTAGTGTTATTTAAGATTGAATATTCATGATTACCTCGCCATGAAAGCCTCGGCCTCAGCCCTTGTAGGGATGGCGGTCTGGGCTCCCATCTTGGTCACCGACAATGCGGAGACGGCGGACGCGAACTCCGCGGCCTCCTTAAGGGATTTGCCTTCAGACAAGGCGACGCAGATGGAACCACAGTACGTGTCCCCCGCTCCGGTGGTGTCAACAGCCTCGACCTTTCTGGCCTGAACAAACTGAGGCTCACCACCGTCAAGGATAAGAGAACCTTTGCTTCCCATGGTCACGATCATATTCCCGACACCCTTTCCGAACAGCACTTTGGCGGCCGCCGCGGCTGACTCTTTGTCTGTGACAGGCATTCCGGAGAATGAGGCCAACTCTGTCTCGTTAGGGATGAACAATGAGATGTATTTGAATATCTCCTCCGGGAGTTCGGCGTATGGCGCCGGATTCAGAACCACGAAAGATCCAGCCTCATGCGCGATCTTCGCTGCCTTGAGAACTGTCGGCACAGGAATCTCCAACTGCATCAGCAGGATATCGCAGGATTTGAGCGCAGTCTCGGAAGCGGCGATGTCATCATCCGTGAAATCCAGATTCGCTCCGGAAGCCACTACGATACAGTTCTCCGCATCTTTGTCAACAGTGATCAAAGCCACTCCGGAAGGCTTGTCCGAACGGATGATTCCGCTGACATCAATGTCCTCTTCCTTGTAATGCTTGATCGAATTGTCTCCGAAAACGTCTTTCCCTACCTTACATATAAAGGAGACATCTCCTCCGACCCTTTTTGCGGCAACAGCCTGATTGGCGCCTTTTCCTCCGGCGCTCATCGTGAAGACTCCCCCAAGGACAGTCTCTCCTGGAGCCGGAAGTGTCGGGGTCTTCACCGTCATGTCCGTGTTGCTGCTCCCTAAAATCAGTATTTTCTTCATACTCTTTGATAAATAAATATTCAATGGTTATAAATCCAGTGCTAAAACGTTAGCGCAAAAATTATATTAAAGGTCAAAGATAAATAAAAAACGTCACATATCTAATAATAGGAAGACACTTTTTTTAATTCCGCATCATGTTTATGAATAACAAAAAAACGGGAACCACTCGAAAGCAGTTCCCGTTTTCAGTTATGATTATTATTGTAAAGCTTTGATTACATCATACCGCCCGCAGGCATCGCAGGAGCGGCCGGCTCCTTCTCAGGGATGTCAACGATACCGCACTCAGTTGTAAGGAACATTCCAGCGACAGAAGCGGCATTCTCAAGAGCGACACGGGCCACCTTGGTAGGATCGATGACTCCAGCCTCAAGCATATTCACATACTCATCAGTACGGGCGTTGTAGCCGAAGTCTCCCTTCTTCTCACGGATTTTCTGGATTATGACGCTGCCGTCAACGCCAGCATTCTGGGCAATCTGACGGAGAGGTTCCTCGATGGCACGTGCAACAATGTGGATACCTGTGGTCTCGTCATCGTTCTCACCCTTGAGCTTCTTCAAAGCCTCAGCGGCGCGGATGTAGGATACACCACCACCTGGAAGATAACCTTCCTCCACCGCGGCGCGGGTGGCGTTGAGAGCATCCTCAACCCTGTCCTTTTTCTCCTTCATCTCGATCTCGGAACCGGCACCTACATAGAGCACAGCGACTCCTCCTGCCAGTTTGCCAAGTCTTTCCTGAAGTTTCTCCTTGTCGTAGTCAGAAGTGGTGTTCTCAATCTGCTTGCGGATCTGGGCGACTCTGTCAGCGATAGCCTCCTTGTCACCGGCACCACCTACGATTGTGGTGTTGTCCTTTGTGATGGTGACTTTCTCAGCCTTACCGAGCATGTCAGGAGTCGTGTTCTCAAGTGTGAAGCCTCTTTCCTCTGACACAACAATGGCACCTGTAAGGGTAGCGATGTCTTGAAGCATCTCCTTACGACGGTCACCGAATCCAGGTGCCTTAACGGCAGCTACCTTGAGCGTGCCACGAAGCTTATTGACGACCAATGTAGTAAGAGCCTCACCATCAACATCCTCTGCGATAATCAGCAAAGCCCTGCCGTCACGGGCGATCGGCTCAAGGATTGGCATGAAGTCCTTCATTGAGGAGATCTTCTTGTCGGTGATGAGGATAGAAGCGTCATCAAGAACTGCCTCCATCTTGTCAGAGTTGGTCATGAAGTAAGGAGAGATGTAACCTCTGTCAAACTGCATGCCCTCTACAACCTTGACCTCGGTCTCGGTGCCCTTGGCCTCCTCGACCGTGATCACACCGTCGCCTTTGACCTTTGACATAGCGTCAGCGATGAGCTTGCCGATGGCGGCGTCATTGTTGGCGGAGATGGTGCCTACCTGCTCTACCTTAGAGTAGTCAGTACCCACCTTCTTGCTGTTATTCTTGAGTTCGTCGACAACAGCGGCGACCGCCTTGTCGATACCTCTCTTCAAATCCATAGGGTTTGCACCGGCGGTGACATTCTTCAGACCAACATTGATGATGGCCTGAGCGAGAACGGTAGCGGTGGTTGTACCGTCACCTGCCTGCTCATTGGTCTTGGAAGCGACTTCCTTGACCATCTGGGCGCCCATGTTGGCGTACCTGTCAGCAAGTTCAATCTCCTTCGCGACAGTCACACCGTCCTTGGTAACCTGAGGCGCACCGAATTTCTTGTCGATCACAACATTACGTCCCTTAGGACCAAGAGTGACCTTTACAGCGTCCGCAAGAGCATCAGCTCCTTCCTTCATCTTTGAGCGGACATCAACATCAAATTTTATCTCTTTTGCCATAATAAATTCCTCCTAATGTGTAAATTACAGAATAGCCAGAATGTCTGACTGCTTCACGATAAGATATTTCTTACCCTCTACGGTAACCTCTGTTCCGGCATACTTGCCATAGATGACCTCGTCACCTACTTTGACCTCCATAGGTTCATCCTTCTTTCCAGGACCTGCGGCGATCACTTTGCCTTCCTGAGGTTTCTCTTTTGCTGTGTCAGGAATATAAAGACCTGAAGCTGTCTTCGTCTCAGCCTCTTTAGGCTCAACCAAGACTCTGTCTGCCAATGGTTTGATCATGATATAAAGTTTTTTAATGTTTTTAAATCTATGCTCCGGCTCACTCCGGAGACAGTCTGGCAAAATCAAAGGCTGTGCCAGCGGCCTCAGACTGACATTTTGTCACCTTCGTTATATTCATGAAAGTACAGGACATACGCTCTGGGTCGGCTGACCGCATATTCACCCTCACACTTTGATTATGAGAAAAAGAATTCCTAAATTTGAAGTTCGGAGAATATTATTAATAATAAGGTATGAACATGAGAAAATCTGTCAAAACCATAATAACGGCGCTCGCGGTGATACTGCTTGCCGCATCATATTCATCATGCAGCCGTTTTGGCAAGAGCAAGGGGCAAAGCATAGAGTTCGCCACTTTCATAAAGGCTTACACTGGAGGCATCGTCTCAGACAAATCGACAATCCGTGTGGAACTTGCCTCCGACATCCCTGACGCGACACCAGGAGCGGACCTCAAGGACGGAGTTCTGACTTTCACCCCTTCAGTGAAAGGCACGGCCAGATGGGTGACCCAAAACGTGATTGAGTTCATCCCTAACAGCGGAGCGCTGAAGCCAGGCCGATCCTACACCGGAAAGCTCAGGCTGGACAAGATACAGAAAGTCGGCAACAGAAAGTTCAAAAAATTCACCTTCAAGTTCCTGGTGGCAATCAAAGAAGCCGTGCTCTCAATGAACGAGATCACCATAACGGCGGCATCACCAGACAGAGCCAGCATTGAAGGCACAATTTCCCTGACAGAGGAGCTCCCTCTGGACAAGGTGCAGAAGATGCTTGAATATGATTACCCGGAGAAAAGCGCGGAAGTGAGCGTCACAGCCGGAACAGATCCGCTCAACTATCATTTCGAGATCATAGGGCTGCCGAGAGACACTAAAGACAGGACGTTGAGAATCAGCCTAAAACCAGGGGACACAGGATTCGTGACCGACTCAAAGTTGGAGATCAGAATTCCGGCGATGAATGACTTCAAGGTTCTCAGCGCCGAAAGAGTGGAGGCGAATGATCCGTACATAGACATCTATTTCACCGAGGCCTTGGCGGATGTCAGCGACAATTCTGGTCTGTTCACCTTGGAAGGTGTGGGACGTAGTTACATTCAAGCCGAGAACGCTCATGTCAAGATTTTTTACGAAAATCCGGATGACCAACCACTTACACTCAGGATTTCAAGTGCCGTAAGCAGTCACGATGGGGCAAGGCTCGGGCAGGAATATTCAAAGAAATTCTCTTCCACTGAGGTTAAGCCAGCGGTCGAAATCCCGATCAGCGGGACGATACTGCCTAATTCCAAGGAGTTGATTCTTCCGTTCAAAGCAGTGAATCTCAATGCCGTGGACATCAGAGTGATCCAAATCTACGAGGAAAACGTGCTGATGTTCCTCCAGGACAACAATCTTTCCGGTGACAACTCCCTTCGCAGATGTGGACGGCTCGTCTACAAAAGGTGCGTACGTCTGGACTCGGATCCGTCAAAGAACCTGCACAAATGGCAGGATTATTCGGTCGATCTTTCAGGCCTTTTCAGGCAGGAGCCAGGAGCCATCTACCGTATAAGAATCTCATTCAAGAAGGAATATTCAGTCTATGGCAAAAACGATTCTTTCAAGAGCGGAACCCCATCCGACAAGATGGTTAACATCTCCACCGAGGGCATCACTGATAAAGACAACGACGAATGGGACACCCCGTCACCTTATTTCTATGAAGATTTCTACAATTGGGAAGAATACGACTGGAAGGACAGAGACAATCCCCTCAAATCTTCCTACTATATGGAGGACGACAGGTTCCCAGCGATCAATCTGCTGACGTCCAATCTTGGAGTGATCGCGAAATACGCAGGAGGAGACAGGCTTTGGGTCAGCGTAAGTGACATCATAGAGGCCACGCCTGTGTTCAACGCCGAGCTTTACGTCTATAGTTACCAGCTCAAGGAGATCGGCTATGCCAAGACAGGCACTGACGGAATGGCAGAAGTGCAGCTTACCGGAAAGCCTTTCGTGATTGTCGCCAAGAGAGGTGGCGCGACCAGTTACCTGAAAGTCACCGAGGGTGAGCAGAAGTCCCTCAGCAGGTTCGATGTGGGAGGCAAGGTCCTGGAAAAAGGTCTGAAAGCTTTCATTTATGGAGAGAGGGGGGTCTGGAGACCCGGTGACACACTTCACGTCACAATGATTCTGGAAGACAAAGAAAACAAGATCCCTGACAACCACCCTGCCATTATGGAGATCTACACGCCTCAAGGGCAGTTCTACACAAAGCAGATCAACACAAGCGCGAAGAACGGATTCTATGCTTTTACGGTTCCGACAAAAGACGAGGACCCTACAGGAATATGGCACGCCTACTTCAAGATTGGAGGTGCGATGTTCCACAAACCGTTCAGGATCGAGAGCATAAAGCCAAACAGGCTGAAAATCAATCTTGACCTCGAAGGCAAGACACTTGACGGCGGACGTAATGTTCCGGTCTGCGTGTCCGCGGACTGGCTGACAGGGCCTCCGGCGGCCGGACTTGTGGCGAAAGTTAATATGACTCTGCGGCAGGGTTCCTCCACATTCAAAGGCTTTGAAGGCTACAAATTCTCCAGTCCGTTGTCGAACTTCAGCACAAGCGAGCATCAACTTATTGACACCAGACTGAACGCCAATGGACAGGCAAAGCTCAATGTCATGATGCCTTCAGCGGAAAACGCTCCGGGGATGCTGCGTGCCGACATCGTCACCACTGTAGAAGAGCAAGGCGGAGATGTAAGTTTCAGCTCGCTGTCGGTTCCGTACTCTCCATATTCATCATACGTCGGTGTGAAGACCCCGAAAGAGGGAAAAGATCATTATCTGGAGACAGACAAGGATTACAGCGTCAATGTCGCCGTTGTGGACAAGAACGGAACAAGAGTGAACGGGCACAGCCTGAAGTACACAATCTACAAGATGAAATGGAGCTGGTGGTGGGAAAGCCGCAGCGAGAGCCTTGATTCTTATGTAAACAGCCCTTCAGCCAACATAATCGCATCGGGCACGATCAAGCCGGCCCAAGGAGAAGGTGTCATACCATTCAGAGTGAATTATCCTGAATGGGGGCGTTACCTTGTGCTTGCGACGGATCCTGAAAGCGGTCACACATCCGGAGACATCATCTATGTGGACTGGCCAGCCTACAAAGGCAGATCCAGCAAGACAGATCCGGACGCATTGACAATGCTTTCGTTCTCTACCGACAAGGAATCCTACGATGTAGGTGAGAAGGTGACCGTATATATTCCCGCTGCAACAAAGGGGCAGGCGCTTGTTTCCCTTGAGAACGCCAGAAAGGTCATAGCGCGTGAATGGGTAAGGACTTCCAGCGATGGTGATGTGACGTACTCATTCAAGGTGACGCCGGAAATGGCTCCGAATTTTTATATTCACATCACTCTTGTCCAACCGCACGAAAGGGCTGAAAACGATCTGCCGATCAGGCTCTATGGGGTACGGCCAGTCTTGGTTAACGACAAGGAATCACACCTTGAGCCAGTCATCACCATGCCGGATGTGCTTCGCCCTGAAGAAGAATTCAAAATCAAAGTCAAGGAAAAGAACGGCAAACCTATGACCTACACATTGGCCATTGTGGATGAGGGACTTCTGGATCTCACATCATTCAAGACTCCGGACCCTTGGAACGCAATGTACGCCAGGGAAGCGCTTGGGGTAAGCACATGGGATCTCTACGATGATGTTGTCGGGGCTTACAGCGGCAGATTCTCTCCTATGTTCAGCATAGGAGGTGACGAAAATCTCATCATCGGCGCAAAAAAGGACAACAGGTTCAACCCCGTTGTCAGATTCATTGGTCCGTTCTCCCTGCAGAACGGTTCGGCGACACATAAGGTCAAGCTCCCTATGTACGTCGGAAGTGTCAGGGTGATGCTTGTTGCCGCAAGGGACGGAGCTTACGGCAATGCGGAGAAGACTGTTCCCGTAAGGTCTCCTCTCATGGTCCTCCCTACTCTGCCGAGAACCATCGGGACAGGCGAGAAAGTCATGATGCCAGTCAACGTCTTCGCGCTTGAGGACGGAGTCGGAAACGCGGAAGTCAGCGTAAAGGTTGGCGGGCCTCTGAGGCTCATCGGAAACTCGAAGACGTCAGTACAGTTCAGCAAACCTGGAGACAAGATGACCAGCTTCAACCTTGAGGCCACTGGCACCGGCACCGCGACAGTGACCGTCACAGCCAACGGCAACGGGCACAAGGCTAGCGAAAAAATCACCATCAATGTCCGCACGCCTAACCCACCGGTAATCTCAGTGGCAAGGACTATGATAGGCAAAGGTGCGACCAAGCATTTCGGATTTACTCCTTTCAAGACCGATGACAACCAATGGGCCACATTGGAACTGACCGGATTCCCATCGGTGGACTGCGGCGGGATATTCACGTTCCTTAAAAATTACACCTATAATTGCACCGAGCAAATCTCCGCGAAGGGAATAAGCCTTCTGGCGATCAGGAATATGCTTCCGGAAGACAAACAGAAGGAAATCGGGATGATGATACCAGAGTTGCTTCAGCAGTTGTACCAACGGCAGCTTGGCAACGGTGGCTTCGCCTACTGGCCAGGCGACACGGATGCCAACGGATGGGTAAGTTCCATGGCCGGACAGTTCATGATCTCCGCGTCACAAAACGGGTTCAGTGTCAGCAAGGGTGTGCTGGCCAGCTGGTCAAGATTCCAAAAGAGGAACGTGCAGGACTACCGCAATTCCGACAATGGGGGCCAAGGAGATCTTGAGCAAGCCTATAGGTTGTACACTCTTGCTCTGAACAGCGAGGCTGAAAGCGGAGCGATGAACAGGCTTAGGGAAAGCGAGACTCTTTCAAATCAGGCGGCGTGGATGCTTGCGTCCACCTACGCTGTCGCAGGCAAGAAGACCGTGGCCGGAGAGATCATCACAGGTTTTAAAACAGACTTCTCTGACTATCAGGACAACAGGACATTCGGTTCACCGGTAAGGGACAAGGCAGTGGCGCTTGAGGCATTGGTCCTCAATGACGAGTTGCCTGAGGCTATGGATGTCGCTCAGGAAATCGCTGACGCGATAGCAGGAGGATGGTACTCCACACAAGAAATCGCTTTCGCCACATGCGCCATGAAAGATCTCGCAAGGAAAACGGGCACAGACACAATCTCCGCCGAAATAAAGCAGAGAGGCGGTACGACCACAGTAAAGAGTGCCAAGTCAATCGGTCATGCTAAGGTGGACACCGAATGTGGGGATATCGATATCACCAACAAGATGAACGGGGATCTATATGCGACCTTGATCACGTCTGTCATTCCGGAGTTCGGGAATAAAGTCGAAGCCAGATCCAGCGGACTGAGCCTGCGGGTCAACTACAGCACCTTGGCAGGGAAAGATCTGGACCCACACAGCATCAAGCAGGGGACAGACTTCACAATAGCCATCACCGTCGGCAACACGAGCGGTGTGAGGGGGTGCGACAACCTGGCCCTTACAGGGATGATTCCTTCCGGCTGGGAGATCGTGAATGACAGGCTCTACGGAGGCGAGAGTTCCAAGGCATCATACAACTACCGGGACATCAGGGACGACCGTGTAATCTGGTTCTTCGATCTTCCTAAAGGTGTCAGCAAGACATTCAGGATCAAGGCTCATGCATCCTACCAAGGTGAGTTCATACTCCCTGCCGTGAAATGTGAGGCCATGTACGACCCTCGCATCAGCGCCAACACGGCTTCCGGCACCGCGAAAGTCACAGAATAGTCTATGCGTAAAAAATTGCGGTCCAGGATTTTGGGCGGTGTCATCATCGCCCTGTTGGCCGCATATTATTTCTGTCTTCCAAAAGACTTGTTTAAAGGCACAAGCTACTCTACAGTTGTCACAGACCGGAACGGAGAATTGCTTGGAGCCAGAATCGCAAGCGATGGGCAATGGCGGTTTCCGCCATCCGACACTGTCCCCGAGAAATTCAGGACTGCCCTCATTGAGTTCGAGGACAGGTGGTTCGCATACCATCCAGGAGTGAATCCTGTTTCTATAGCACGTGCAGCCGCAGGCAACATCAAAGCCGGACACGTGACCAGTGGAGGCAGCACCATCACCATGCAGGTCATAAGGATGTCCAGAGGGCGTGAACGGAACATCGGCCAGAAAATCATCGAGGCGATCCTGGCCACACGGCTGGAACTAAGGTGCAGCAAAAATGAGATCATCGGCCTTTACGCATCTCATGCTCCTTTCGGAGGAAATGTCGTCGGGCTGGAAGCCGCGTCTTGGCGATATTTCGGCAGACCACCGGACGAGCTTTCATGGGGCGAGGCCGCCACACTCGCAGTTCTTCCGAACTCTCCGGGTGAGATACATCCCGGAAAAAACAGGACAAGATTGCTTGAGAAACGCAACAGGTTGCTGGGGTCTCTCTACCGGCACGGACATATTGACTCGTTGGACTTCGTGCTTGCATGCGATGAGCCGCTTCCCGGTGAGCCGGTGGCGTTGCCGCAGGAAGCGCATCATCTGACCGAATATTACTGGAAAACATCACCCGGCAAACGAATCAAAACAGCAATCGACATTCATCTGCAAAAACAGATTCAAGCCGTTACCGATCAATGGAATAATGAGTTTTCCCAAACGGGGATACACGATCTCGCCGCTATCGTGAAGGACGTGCGGACCGGCGAGACTTTGGCTTACATCGGGAATGCGAATCCCGATCGTAAACGTCCCGGCGGCGAGGTAGACATAATCAGGGCACCAAGAAGCACCGGCAGCATCCTGAAGCCCCTCCTGTACTGCGCCCTGCTTCAAGACGGAGAAATTTTGCCGAACACCCTCCTGCCTGATGTCCCGATCAACATAAACGGTTTCTCTCCACAGAACTTCAACAGGCAGTTCTACGGAGCCGTTCCGGCCTCTGAAGCGCTCGCCCGATCACTCAATGTACCGTCAGTGCATCTGTTACGAAGGTTCGGAGTGGCGAAATTTCTGGATATTCTCAGGAAATGCGGAATGACGACTTTGAAGGGAAGCGCCTCACATTACGGGCTCTCGCTCATACTCGGAGGCGCTGAGGGCACACTCGGAGACATCACATCAATCTATTCAAAACTTTCCGCCTCCTACCAAAGTGCCGACACCACACACACATCCAAAGGAGACAGACTGCATAATTTCCCACTAAAAGACAAATGCGCATTATGGTGGACATTCGACGCACTGAAAGAGGTGAACAGGCCCGACGAAATCGACTGGCGTCTGATCGGATCCATCAAGAAAGTGGCATGGAAAACCGGAACCAGCTTCGGATTCAGGGATGCATGGGCCGTCGGAGTGACAGCCGACTACGCGGTCGGAGTCTGGGCCGGCAACGCACAAGGACAGGGTGTGCCAGGACTGACAGGAGCGCGCACGGCCGGTCCGGTGATGTTCGAAATATTCAATCTTCTTCCAATCAAGGAATATGACAGTGAATATTCCCGGAACGGCTGGTTCAAGGAACCAGTCTACGGTGACTACATTATCGCCGAGGTCTGCCGGGAGTCCGGCTGCCTGAAAGGTGTAAGCTGCGAAAGTTCCGACACTTTGATGCTGCCTCGCAAGTCAGTAAAGAGTGAACCATGTCCTCACCATAAGGTCATTGATGGAGTCCGCACATTCATCCTGCCGCCATCGATGGAATGGTACTACAGGCAGCACCATCCTGAATATACCCCTGCGATGGAGAAAGGCAAGACAGACAGTTCCCCTATGGAATTCATCTACCCGGAAAACGGAGCTGTCATCTATATTCCACGCCAACTGGACGGATCAATCACCGGCATAACCTTCAACCTGGCGCACAGAACCCCGAAAGTCAACGTGTTCTGGCATCTGGACAATGAATATGTCGGACAGACGCAGATGATCCATCAGCTGACACTGAAACCTTCACCCGGCAAACATTCCGTCACAGCCGTCGATGAATCCGGAAATTCAATATCAGTTGGATTCACCGTGGCGGATAACAAGTGATTATTTGGAAGGTCTCTTGTAGCCGTCCTTAGTGGCTTTCTCGGCCATCCTTGAGATTCTGTCTGCGGTGGCAGGATGGGTCGAGAACAGCTGACCTACTGAAGATCCGGATGCGGCCTGTGTTCCGGAGGCTGTGCTTCCGCCGGATAACTTCTGAAGTTCCTCAAAAGCCATAGCCATAGCCCAAGGATTCCTGCCGGCACTCTTCAGGAAGTCATAGCCGTAATCGTCTGCCGCGGTTTCCTGCTTTCTGGAGAAACTTGCGCTCATCAAGGCCTCGCCAAGATCACCCAACTGCGATGCGGTCAGGACAGCGACCGTCCCTCCCGTGGACACAACAGCATCCCTGAGGGCAGATGTTAGAAGAGCCTGCTTGAACTGCATCTTGGAATGCTTGAGGGCGACATGGCCGATCTCATGACCGACCACACCCAAAGCCTCGTCATCAGTCATCGCATCCAAAAGACCGGAGTAGATCCTCACGCTTCCATCGGCGCAGGCGAAGGCGTTCACCTCGTTCGTCTTGTAAACTTTGAAATTAAGCGGAGTTCCGTTTACTGATGTGAGGCCGGACGTCATCTTCCGGACTCTCTTGACATACGGGCTGGTCTCTGGAAGCACCGTGTTTTCGGCATCCAGTTTCTGCACATACTGGCTGACGTAAGATTGGATCTGGGCATCGGACAAGGTGGCTGCCTGTGCGACCTTCGCACCTCCAGAAAGAAGATAAGCGGCGTTGAATTGTTCGGAACAGGAGACGCACAGCATCACGGCTGTCAACAAGATAATAATCTTACGCATTGCAATAGAATTTTATGAATATGCAAATATAACCATTTGGCGAAATCCATACAATCTTCATTGGTGGTGGTCAAAAGAAAATATTGAGTCAACTCGACAGGGAATCACATATAGAAAAAGACTTCTTTAGAATCCTAAAGAAGTCTTTTAGTGGGAGCTGAGGGAGTCGAACCCCCGACCCTCTGCTTGTAAGGCAGACGCTCTGAACCAACTGAGCTAAGCTCCCGAATCGTTGTCCCGTTGTTCATCGTTCGGGTGATGCAAAGGTACTACTTTTTTTGATTACCACAAACTTTTTTAACATTTTTTTGAAATTTTATCGTTTTTAATGATTTCAAGCCTCACTTGACGATATCCTCCAACCTCACAGCCTGATAGGTAATATGGGCCGCACTGGACTCATACAAAATACCAACAGTCTGAAAATCAATCATTGTCAGACATGTATAACCCCAACTATCGCCTTCATCGAGCAGTAATTTGTAAGGCCACGTCACACCACCGTCCAAACTGGCCTTTATCGTGATGTCACGACGACCGTCAGTCCTGTCCGGATTAGAGAACAGCAGCAAGTCCTTGCCCAATGCGTTCTTCCTTGCCGGCACAGCGATTAGACTGGCCATACAGACAGGCTCACGAAGAGATGTCCGATGCGACACGTGCTCGGTCCACGTTCGTCCCAAATCACGGGTAGTCATCACTGCGCGCGCCCCGCCACGATTGTCTCGCATATTCAGCATCAGCACCCCAGGCTCAACCTCCGCCACCTGCGCCTCCGTCGTGTTGGAGCGGGCCGGGTTATGAATATGCCAGGTCTCGCCATGGTCTTTGCTGTACATTATGCCCGCGTGCGGCATCCTGTCCTTGTCTATGAACTGGATAGCGAACACCAATGTGCCGTCGCGCATCGTGATACCTCGCCCGGGGCCTTGCAGGAGGAAGCACCACGACGGGTCCTTGACCTGTTTGGTGACATTGATCGGCTTGCTCCATGTGCGTCCGTCGTCATCGCTGCGGACGAGCATCAACTGCGGAGTCTCACCAGGCTCCATTCCTGACATCGAATTCGTCCACGCCCTGCCGTTACCCATTCCATGGGTCCAGACAGCGACCACCCAGATGGTTCCGGTGCAATCATCCACAAGCACCGCCGGATCACCGACTCCGTTCTGACCCGACGGGAGACCGCCCGCATCCGCGAATGACATCGCTATGCGCATCGGTTCCCATGTCTGGCCTTTGTCCGTGCTGCGGCTCACACCGATGTCTATACGCTCCTGGAGGTCAACACTGCTGTTCCAACGCACATCATAGACTCCGATTAATGTGCCAGAATTGGTTGTGACCAGTCCAGGGATGCGATATGCCATCGAATGGTCATCTCCTGCGTGGCGTACTCCGTAGCCGACCCTGCGGACGACATCTTGTGTGTCTCCGGCGAACGGAACTGCCTTTCCGTTTATCACGATACCGCTCACACGCGCGCTCAATTCCGTCAAAAGAGATGCCTTCGGATCCATTCTGACGCTGACCCAATAGTAGTTTACACCCTCTACCATCGGCTGGTGGGAATGAAGAGTCACCTTGCGCCCGATCCTGTCAGCCTGCTCCTGCAGCACTGAATATGACGGATTGGCTGACCGGGTGTTCCACACGTTGTGGGAAGAGATATATTCCACCGGACTGAAATTCACGCCACTGCGCCGCAACGCCTCTGTCCCCGAATAGAAAAGACGAAGTTCCGCGATCGATCTCAAATCCACGTTCTCCCCGAACTCCACGGTAAGGGATTCAAGCACATCACCAGAATCAGCGTAAGGAACACGAATCTGGAACAGTATATTGTCAATGCGATCCACCAGAATCGGGATCTGCGGGTTATGCACCCGCAGCGAATCTGATGCCGAAAGCGCAAGAGGAGACAGCAGCGTGGCCGCGACCAAGAAGGTTTTCAGAATATTCATGAACAGGAAATAAACAGTTTGACCATTATGTAAGTGTAAAAACAAGCCGGCAAGCTTCAAGGCTTACCAATTCGTACGCAAAGCGCCACCGTACAAGGCATTGGCACGGTAATGGGGGGCGTATAGAGATTCTATCGTCACGACCGGAGCGGTGAATATGCCTTCCTGCGTGACATAGAAATCTTCCGACACTGTGGTCTTGTCCTCCGGATAGACATCAAACCAGTACTCTGTCCGATCAGTCTTGACATCCCTGTAGCCTTGAGGGGTCACTGACCAGATTCCGTTCACAGTAAGTGGACGGAGCCACCAGCCGTAGGCTCCGGAAAGCTGGTTGACCGGGCGGAATGCTGCCTCGCGGGGGGCTGTCAGCTTCACGAAACTGCGGTTCTCCTGACTCCAGATCCGATACTCGGCGATGATCTTGTCACCGACACTGACCTTCATTCCAGGGAATATCTCCAAACGACCAGTCTTTCCGTCTTCTCCCCTCACCTCTTTATAGAAGTGTCGCTCGATGGAGAAGCCGTTGCCCGCCGCCTTGACCTTGGAGAAAGGTGTCGAATATGTCTTTGTGAGGCTCACGACCTTTGTGGCGAGAATTTCAGCCGGACCGGCCAAAACGGAGTTGAGGGCATCCACGAAGGCGGGATCCTCGTCCCATTTCTGAGTTTCTTTCTGAAGCATGAGCCAGAGACGGATGCCATCGGCGATTTGTTTCGCGGTCACTTCGATGGTTGGTGAGCCTTGCCGAACCACAAACTCAGCGACCGGAGACGACAGCAAATCACAAAGCATGGAGTGGGCGTAAGCCTCGCTCTCAAGAAGCCCCCTGAACGGCATCACGGCGTTAGGATAGTACCATCCTCCGTCAGGATGCTGAACGGCATATTCAAGAAGCGACCGGAGATCAGCGGCAATCGACCGGTTAATCTTTGACCCAGTGGAGAATTTCAAGCCCCATGCGGAAACCAAAGCCAAACCTCCGTCATTGCTGATAAGATTAGCTAATGTCTTGATCCTGCGAGCCTTGGAAAGGATCTGACCATTCAGTCCACGGCCATCCTTGACTGAAGGGACAAGATAGTCTTTCACCGACTTCCTGAATTCCTTGAAATTACGGGCATATTCAGACTTGTCATTCTTGGTCTGAGGCGAGACATCAAAAGGCACGGACGAATACAGCGAGCGAACATAGGCATACTGCTCCATCGACAGCCAGCCGCACCAACGAGGGGTTGCGGCACCACGCAAGAATTGGTTGCGGTCCAGCCACTTGACGGTTTCAGTCAAATCAAGTCCGCCATAATCAAGACCGGCATCCCGCATCTTCGCCAGTCGTTCCAGCACAACCGCCGTCACGACCGGAGACGGACGCATTCCCTCAAACCATCCGAAACCGCCTCCTGCGTTCAGGCAAGCCTTGATCTTCTCCACAAGAGCCTCATCCGGCATCTCAGCCTTAACTTCAGAGTCAAGAGATGCGGCGACCTTGCGGACGTACAACGCCTCGGTGAGTGACAGTACATCCTTGCCATCAGGCTCGATCCTGGACGGAACCGCATCCAGAATCATCTGACGAACGTCGACTTCCTTAATCTCAGCACCCCTGGAGGTCGTGCCAATAAACTCAGACGCCAGCCGTTTGATCAGCTCGGCCTTGTCCGCCCCGGCAAGAAGCACGGCCGAATGGGACTCTTTCAAAGTCTGCTTTGCCTCATAGACAGGCAGGCTGACAAACACCCCGTCCGAGAAAGTCTTGGTATCGTCGGCGAAAACCACCTTCAAACCAAGCTCATCATATTCCCTAGGATTGACATCGAACGCGACTTCCACGGAACCACCTGAAGGAATCGTCACTTTCTTCGATGACGTAGCGAACGGCTTCGCGCCTTCATAATCTTTCGATGAATATGCCTGAAGAGCCGCCACTCCAGAGACATCCTTATCGGAGCCGTTTGACACAGTGGCGTGGAGCACGAACCTGTCACCTTTATAAAGATACTTAGGCTCAGCCACCGAAACCTTGACAGGCACCGTCACAACCATTTCCTTGCGGACGCAAGCGTTGAGCATCTCCTGCGTGTGCGCCCAAACCTGCACTGCAAAAGTCGAAAGTTTGTCGGAGGTCCTGAATTTCATGAATATGTTCCCGTCGGCATCGGATCTCAGGAACGGTTCGAACGCCAAAGTCGAAGAAAAATCAGAGCGTGCCGGCACATCCTGGAGATCAACATCATCCACAGACTCTCTTTTCGCCATCATCATCGACGGAACCGCATCCTCAAGAACGAGACCTTCCGCGCTGTCCGCCATAGGAGCCACTCTCGCGGCAGCGTTGCTCCTGCCAAAGCCACGAAAACGGACATTCCGAGGTGATGCCCCGATGAACATCTCATCGTCATAAGACATCCAGCCACGCACTCCTCCTGTGGAACATGAGATGTAGACATCCTCCGCCCCGGACCATGTCAGGCGCACAGAAGTCCAATCATTGGCAGAAATCACTTCCGAACTCTTGTCGAACACGGTCGCGACAGCCTCGACACCAGGAATGGACTTCAGCGTCAATGAATATTCCGTACCCGGCAAGGCCTTGTCCGTGAACGAAGAGAATGCCAGCGGCAGATCAAGAGTCTTGCGCTCACGCCTGAACTCCTGATTGAACAGACATCTGCGCCCGTCCCGGAAATAGAAAACCATCAGCCGTACCGCATCGGGATACTCTTCCTTATAATTATATACGATTTCTGTCAAAGAACCAGGTTCCCCCACCTTGCCGTCAAGATGAATCATCTTATGCTCAAGCAACTGGCGTTTGTCACCGAACAGTTCCACGACGGCCCAGACAGAGCCTTCACCGACACCAAACTGGACCTTGATGTCCTCGCCGGTGTTCAGGATGCCGTCAGAGCAGTCGCCGACCAGCTTGAAGATGTTCTTGACCTTGGCGTCAAGCACGGTGGCCGAATCATCTACCCGAAGTATCATCAGCTTTGTCTGAGCCGTCACCTTGCGGCCGTCCTCCCTGACTATTTCCGCATTGACTTTAAGCACATACATTCCGGCAGCCGGAAGCGCGAGTTCCTCAGTCTTGCCGGACATTGTCTTGCCGGAAGCCAGTCTCTTTCCAGAATCATCCGATAATGAATATTTTACCTCAACCGGAGATTTAACCACATTGCCTCTCAAATCCTTGACTCCGAACGACACGACAGCCTTCTCTCCCGAAATCATGAAAGGAGTTCCAAGCCATGCGTCATCCGAAGGATTGATGTCCCCTTTGGACGCATTTGCCACATCAACCGCAAGGCTGAAATGTTTCAGAGCCGAGACTACCCTGGAGAATTCCTTTGTCTCCCCTGTCGCATCTGTGACTTTGACTGTCACTCCAAAGAAGCCGAAGTCATCATTGGCATCAGTTCCGAAGCGTATCTTGAACGAGCCGTCAGCATCCAAAAGCAACTTTCCCGAGGCGTAAGTCTTTCCATGCCTCTTGACTGAATACGACACGGACGCGGAAGACAAAGGATGCCCGCTGAAGCTGGACACCTTTCCAGTCACCTCTACGGTATCGCCGGCGATGAAGAGACTGTCGGTCTTGTCGAAGGCAAGGTCGTAGGTAGGGAGAATGAACTCGTCCACGACGATTCCTTTCGATGCATTCACATCTCCGCTTACGATCTTTACATAGAAAGACCCGTTCCTCCCTCCAGACGGAATGTCAAACGAGCCGGCCACAGAGCCATATTCATTGGTTGTCAAATCCTTGCTTCCGTCCACATTGCCTTCTGCATTGACAAACTCCGCCTTCACCTTTGCCCCCGCCTCGAAGGTATGAAGGCCCCTGCTCATATCGCCCTTGTAAAGGACGGCCTTGAACTCAACCTTCTCCCCGGGATTGTAGGCCGACTTGTCCGTGAATATCTCGCAGAACGTCCCCGAATCTCCATCCTGATCAGACGAATAGACAGAATTCCCGTAGATGTAGTGCTCCTCCGTTTTGTGAAGGATTCCGTCCTTATCACAGTACGACGCGACCAGATAACTTGCCGCCCCGTCTTTCAGACTGTCCACGACGACTTCCGGCAAAGGAGTGAATCCATCCTTACAAAGAGCCACATCCTTTGCCAGAGCGACTGTCTTCCCTGAACGAAGAAGTTCAAGGTCAACCTTCTCAACCGGCTCGCCTGTCAGATAGTCCGCAACAAAGAAACGCATCTTCTCGCTATCCTTGCGCACGGCAACGGAAAGGGTCTTCTTCGTCCATTTCGCCTTCGATGCAACCTTACCGTTCCTTGCCGTGAATATGTAGTCTCCGTCATCGCATTTCGGAAGTTCGACCTTCACCGTGTCCTGAACATAAAAACTCTTCTTCGGATTGTTTACCGTCTTGCGGATCAATGGCTTGGCATTTTTGGTATCTCTTACAAACTCCACATCGGCCTTGGAAAGATTGCGGAGGGTCAGAACCGCGACATCCTTCTCGAATGATATTTCAATCTCCTTTCTGTCAAGGGATTCCATCAACAGTTTGAAATCATTCATCTTGCCGGCGATTTCCTTGTCGATGCCTTTGGAATATGAGAGACGTTCCTTCTCGGCTGACTTGCAGTCACGGTAAAGGATTTTATAGGTGGCTTCGACAGGCTCAGCCACCGAAACCGCCGGTCTCTGAGCTTCCCGAAGGGCGGCGGACGACTCACTGATTCCGGACAGGCTGTCAAACTGACCTCTGAGCACAATAGCCTTGCCGTACAGAGACATGGCCCTTCCAGCGTACTTCTCTGCAAACAAACGAGCGGCAGCAATCCTCTCGGCGCGACCGTCATCATTGCGTTTATAATCCTTATCCACCATCCGGCGGTACTCAAGGTAGGCGGCTTTCGGGTAGGAATCACCGACATATTCATTCAAAAGCGACATCGCCTTTTCCGAACGCTTGATGACAGACAGAACCCAGAGGGTATATTCATAATCATCCTTGACCATCCCGGTCCAGAGGTTATCCAGCCCGTCGCCGTAGAAGGCTCCGTTTCTTGCCGCCTGAAGGCGAGCCTTGTTGACGATGACGAAGTCAGTCAACGAGGCCGGGCTCTCTTTGGACAGATTGTGGTGGAACGTCACAATCGGTTCGGCATATTCATCGACCTCCTTGTCCAGCCACGCGCTGTACTCGTCCCTTTGCTTCCAGTCCCGGTTGCCGGCGACCACAACTTTCTGGCTGGCGGCCGTGTAGAAGTCGTAGTGCAGACGCTCGGCCTTGGCTTTCGAGACAATGGCATCCAACACGGCCATCATCTCCTTCGGGCGGTCGGCTTTATCGGCGGCAGTATATCTTTTCCAAAGATCCGTCAGCACAAGGCCGTCCTTTGTTTGATTCTGACCTTTATCTTTACTGACAAACGCGGCTGTAGTAATCGCCGCAAAACAAAGAATCGCCACGAGGGCGGAGGTTACCAGCATATTGGTTTTCATAATACAAATGTTATCACTTATGTAGAGTTAAATCTCGCCCTGCGGAAATCTTGCGTGATCACACAGGAAGAGACTTGAGGATCTGAACGGCCTCGCTCACAAGATAGGTGCTGCCGCCGACATAGATCAACGGGAAGCAGAACCGGGAGCTGTCCGGTTTCCTGGATGTCTCACGGGCCAGATTGATCGCCATTGAAAGAGCCTGACGCACATCCGGAGCATCGTAGATCCTGTTCGTGGAGCGGCTGTTGGCGGAGCAAAAGGCACGGTAGCGTGCGGTCAGTTCCTTCTCCGGGAGAGCGCGGTGTATCTCGGGATTCGTGAATATGCATGTGGCGTCAGCCGGAATCAAAGGCATGATGCCATCAAGATCCTTGTCGGCCATGATGGCGTAGACCAGAATCAGCGAGGAGCACTCTCCCTCCGCCACCATTGATTCCAGCTGTGCGAAATTCTCTTTCAGCGCAGCCGGATTGTGGCCGATGTCAGCGATGATGAACGGCTGGAGCGAAAGCCTTTCCCAACGGCCGTGGAATCCCATTCTGGTGGCTGTGCGGACTATGGCGGTGACAACAGCCGAAGAATCTGACAGGCCGGAATATTCTGGCATATTCTTTAATATGTCAACAGCGGCCAGCACCGTGCGAAGGTTCTTTCTCTGGTACTTGCCGCGAAGATCCATATTCCTTAAAATCTCATCATTGCGGCTCCAAAGAAAAGGTTCCACATCCTCTGCGAACGTCAGTGGGCATCCGACCTCCGCTGCCTTGGCCTCGAAGACGGGGCGCGTCTCGGGAAGATATTCCCCGACCAATGCAGGCACACCTTTTTTGAATATTCCCGCCTTCTCGCCGGCTATCTCAGCCAACGTGTTGCCCAGCAGGGCGCAATGGTCAAGGGCGATGCTTGTGACAACCGAAAGGTCAGGTGTGATGACATTCGTGCTGTCGAGACGGCCTCCGAGACCGACCTCGATGACGGCCACATCAACTTTCCGATCGGCGAACCACTTGAAGGCCATCCCGGTCGTGATCTCGAAAAAGGACAGGTTCAGTGCGTCCATGTCAGCCTCGTACCGGCAGAGGAAATCATAGACATATTCCTCGGACACGAGTTCCGCTTCTCCATCCGGCCCGGCGGCCCTCATGCGCTCCCGGAAATCCACGATGTGCGGGGAAGTGTAAAGGCCGACCTTGAGGCCGCAGGCGGACAACACCGAAGCCAGCATATTCGCCACCGAGCCTTTGCCGTTCGTACCGGCAACGTGTATTGTCCTTAGGCTATCGTGCGGATTGCCAAGGACTTCCTCAAACCGGAGCATATTCTCCAGTCCAGGCTTGTAAGCGTCCTTGAACGGGACTTTCTGAACCGAGGGAAATCTGGTAAAGATAGCCTCAACCTTACTATGATAATTCTTCTTGGAAAATGGTTCCATCTGATGCCTGATATACTTGTTTTTTGAACTAAACTCAAATTTACTTAAATTTACGGACATATTCTAGCGGAATGAAAGAAAAAACCTCAGCACTTCATTCGAAGTACATCATTGACGGCGTTTCCAGACGGCTGACTCCGGCTGAGATGCTTGATGATTGCCTTGCGTCCAAAGAAGAAGAGACCCCTCCTGAAAAAGAGGAATTCGAGCCGATCGTCGACGAAAGCACAGATCCATCGCCATCAATGAACAAGTTTATGGATCAGAACGTCCAAGGATACCTTGCGGCGGTTGTCTCCCTTTTGGAGGAGCCGAGACCTTTTCCGGTGGCGTTCGCCGACTCTTTCACCAAGAGCCGGATCGCGAAGGCCCTTCTGGATGCAGTCTGGCTTAACGGCCACTTCAAACTCGGCGACCTGACCATCGCCTCCAAATGGAAATGGTACGGCAAGCCGCTCGGGAATATGGCTGCGTTCTACTCTTCCGCGGAAGCGGCAGCCGACTACATCAATGATTTAGGAATATGCCTGAGTGGGTATTCCTTCTCGGAAAGCGGGCGGCTTTGCCAAACCTCATTCAAGGTCGGGGCATGCGGGAAAGCCGAGAGCCCGGAGGAAGACGACATATTCCTGCCGGACAACGCTCCTTTCGGCAGCGAGCACCCCGTGTTGGGCAGACGCAGGGCTATTCCTGACAAACTGGTGGCGGATCCAGACAGCTGGATCATCTATGTTCCGTTCGACTCATGTGACTTCAGGCTGGGAGGTTCGCTGCTCTGTGACGCCATCGGGCAGAACGGGGATAACTTCCCCGAAATCGGAGACGCCGACTATTTTATTGACTGTTACGAGGTTATCAGGGAGTTCGTAGAGGACAAGGTCGCGATTTCCGCGGTCACAGTCAGCGATGGCGGTTTGCTTACGGCACTGAAGTTGATGTGCTCAGGGGATGTCGGAGCCGACATTGACATCAGCGGGATCAAGAGCGCTTACGGAGAGGATCAGAATGTCAGAATCCTGTTTTCCGAGATTCCCGGAGCGATCATCCAGATAAAGGACTCCGACTACGACTACGTAGATGCAGAACTCCTTCTTCAAGACATCGCCTACTACCCTATAGGCCATCCGGCGACCGGTGGCGGAGAAGTCAAGGTGATGGCCGGCGGCAGCGGAATCGCGAACATTCTGCAATCCCTGCTCAGCAGCCAGGCGTCTGAAGGAGAAGACTGACACCGTCCGCAAGCGGCCAAAAGAGGCCGCAGCGGATTTGACAAAGATTTTTACGATTACTCTATAAATATATGGCAAAATACGCTGACACTCCGCGCGGCGGAGGGGGCGGCAGGAAGCCCAAAATTTTTGTTCTTGACACGAACATCATCCTGCACGACTACAAGGCCATCCGAAAGTTCCAGGACAACGACCTGGTCATTCCGATCGCTGTGATCGAGGAGCTTGACAAGTTCAAGAAAGGTAACGACAACCTGGCCTTCAACGCCAGAGGATTCATGAGGGACATCGACAGGATCACCAACGGGAAGTCTTTCGGAAAGTATGGAGTACCTATCGGCAAGGGACTGGGCAACATCAGGATCGATCCGGGGCATCCTTTCCCTGAAAGCATGAAAGGGATGTTCTATGATGACATTCCCGACCACAGGATTCTTGCGACGGCCATCTGGGTGCGCGACAACAACCCTGACAGGTTCGTGGCGCTTGTCACCAAGGACATCAACCTCAGGATGAAGGCCAAGGCCGCCGGAATGGAGGTTCAGGATTACCTGACCGACAGGATTGAGGAGGACAAGATCGAGAACTCCAACAGGGAGGTCCAATACCTTGACGGCATAACCACAGAGGCCGTCCAAAGCCTGGCCTACAGCCCGGACACTTCTGTCGACTGGAAGACCGTCTGCAGGGCGAGGCCGAAAGCGAACCAACTTTACAAGGTCAGGAACGGAGACGCCACTCTATGCGCAAGATTCGACGAGGGCAAAGGACGCATCGTGCTGGTGAAAAACCGTGTCGCCTACGGAATCCGTCCCCGCAACGACGAGCAAAAATTCGCGCTGGACGCCTGCCTCAATCCAGACATTCAGTTGGTCTCCATGACGGGAGGAGCCGGCACGGGAAAGACACTCTTAGCCCTTGCCGCGGCTCTTGAGCAAGCCAAGGACTTTGACCAGATCATCCTCACGAGGCCCACAATAGTGTTAGGCAATCAAGACATCGGCTTCATTCCGGGAGACCAGAAGACTAAGATGAGTCCGTTCATCCAGCCGTTGATGGACAACCTTGATGTCATCAAGGGGCAGTTCCGTTCATCAAGCAAGGAGGCGTTGAGGATCGAGGCGATGCTTAAGGAAGAAAAACTGCTGATCTCTCCTCTGGCCTACATCAGAGGACGAAGCCTGGGGCGGGTGTTCCTGATCTGCGACGAGGCGCAGAACCTTACACCGAACGAGGTCAAGACAATAATCACCAGAGCCGGTGAAGGCACAAAGATGGTGTTCACCGGAGACATATTCCAGATTGACCAACCTTATCTGGATCAATGGTCCAACGGATTATCGCACCTGAACGATAAGATGGACGGGCAGAAACTCTTCGAACATATATTCCTGAAAATCGGTGAGAGAAGCGCGCTTTCCGACATAGCGTCGCGATTGTTGTAAGAATATGAAAATGACAAGCCGCTAGAATAACATATTTTGAAGTCCGGGAGTAGTTTTTTGAAGTTTTTGTAATTGCTGCAACCAAAGTTTTTTAGTAATTTTGTAGTCTGTATTTATTGGAAGGTCTATAAAACAAATTCTTAATAATATGTTCGACAAGAAGAAAAGAGTCTATCGTTTCGGTGGCAAGACCGCCGAGGGCGATGGACAGATGCGTGAGCTCCTCGGAGGAAAGGGAGCCAATCTGGCCGAGATGAGCAAGCTCGGCATGCCGGTACCTGCCGGATTCACTATCACAACAGAATGCTGCGCCGAGTACTATTCACTTGGCGGAGGCTATACTGAGGAACTCAAAAAAGAGGTGGCCGAGGCTTTGAAAGCCACGGAGACCGTCATGGGCAAGAAATTCGGAGATCCGTCAGATCCGCTTCTCGTAAGCTGCCGCTCAGGCGCCAGGAGCTCGATGCCTGGCATGATGGACACCATCCTTAACATCGGTCTTTGCTCCGCGACCCTTCCCGGAATGATCCAGAAGACAGGCAATCCAAGGTTCGTTTACGATGCCTACAGACGTCTCATCATGATGTACTCTGACGTCGTGATGGAAAAAGCCGAGGGCATCGAGCCGGCCGACGGACAGGGCATCCGCCAGCAGCTTGACAGGATGATGATGGAGCTCAAGGAGAAGAAGGGCTACAAGTCTGACACCGACATCACAGCCGAAGAGCTTAAGGATCTCTGCGAGAAGTTCAAGGCCAAGGTAAAGGAAGTTCTTGGTGTTGACTTCCCTGACACCGCTGAAGCCCAACTTTGGGGCTCGATCGGAGGTGTGTTCAAATCATGGAACGGAAAGAGAGCCATCGCCTACAGAAGAATCGAGAAGATTCCTGATGACTGGGGGACAGCCGTGAACGTTCAGTCTATGGTGTTCGGTAACATGGGCAACACATCGGCTACCGGTGTGGCTTTCTCCCGTAACCCGGCCACAGGAGACAACAAGTTCTACGGAGAGTGGCTCATCAACGCCCAAGGCGAGGATGTCGTTGCGGGAATCCGTACCCCTAACCCTCTGAACGAGGCCACAAAGACAGAAAAGAACAAGGATCTCCAGTCCCTTGAGACCGCCATGCCGGAGGTTTACAAGGAACTTGATGAAATACGTCTCAGACTTGAGCAGCATTTCCACGACATGCAGGACATCGAGTTCACCATCCAGGAGGGACATCTTTGGATGCTCCAGTGCAGAATCGGCAAGAGAACCGGCCTGGCAGCCCTGCAGATGGCCATGGACATGGTTGACGAGAAGATGATCGACGAGAAGACAGCAGTGATGAGGGTTTCCCCCGCACAGCTCGACGAGATCCTCCACCCTATCCTCGACCCTGCGTCGGAAAAGAAATCAAAAGTCCTCGCTATCGGGCTCCCTGCTTCACCAGGCGGTGCCGTCGGTCAGATTGTGTTCACATCGGAGGCCGCGATGGAGGCCAATGCGGCCGGCAGGAAGACCATCCTCATCCGTGAGGAGACTTCTCCTGAGGACATCGAGGGCATGCGCGCCGCCGCCGGAATCCTCACCACTCGTGGAGGTATGACCTCACACGCCGCCCTTGTTGCACGTGGTTGGGGCAAGTGCTGCATCGTCGGATGCGAGGCGATGAAGATCAACTTCGAGGCGAAGACCGTTTCCTTCGGCAATGTCACATTCAAGGAAGGAGACTGGATGAGCCTCAACGGAACAAAGGGTTGCGTGTACGGAGAGAAAATCGACACGATGGACGCCTCGGAGAACCCTATGTTCATCAAGTTCATGTCAATCGTTGACAAGTTCCGCAAGATCGGTGTCAGGACCAACGCTGACACTCCTGAGGATGCCCAGAAAGCCCTCAGTTTCGGAGCTGAGGGAATCGGACTGTTCCGTATCGAGCACATGTTCTACGGAGCGAACTCCGAGCAGCCGCTGGCGAAACTTCGCAAGATGATTCTCTGCAACACAGATGAGGAGAGAAAGGCCGCTCTCGCCGAGCTTGAGCCTTACATCAAGGCTTCAGCAAAGAGCACGATGAAGATCATGGACGGCAAGCCGGTTGTGTTCCGTCTGCTTGACCCGCCTCTCCACGAGTTCGTGCCAAAAACCGAGGAGAAAGAGAAAGAACTTGCCAAGGAACTTGGTGTCACAGTCGAGGACATCGAGAAGCGTGGCGAGGCCCTTCACGAGGTCAACCCTATGATGGGTCATCGTGGAGTTCGTCTGCACATGTCTTACCCGCTCATCGCCGAGACTCAGTACAGAGCGATATTCACCGCCACCGCCGAGCTTCAGCAGGAAGGCTTCAACCCTCATCCTGAGATCATGATCCCTGTGACCATCTCAGCGCGTGAGCTCAGCTTCCAGAGAGCGATCTGCGACAAGGTGAAGGCTGAGGTTGAAGGCACCACCCGCCAGTTCATCCTCTACAACTTCGGCACAATGATCGAGATCCCTCGCGCCGCACTGACCGCCGACAGGATGGCCCGCGCCGCCGAGTTCTTCTCATTCGGTACCAACGACCTCACACAGATGACATTCGGTTTCTCCCGTGACGATGTCGGAACCTTCATGGGTGAATATCTTGGCAACAAGATACTCGACGCAGATCCGTTCCAGACCATCGACACCAAGAGCGTCGGCAAGCTGGTTGAGTTCGGAATCCAGGCCGGCCGTTCCAAGAGGCCGGACCTCAAGTGCGGTGTCTGCGGAGAGCACGGTGGAGACCCTGCGTCAATCCGTTTCTTCAACAAGATCGGTGTTGACTACGTTTCCTGCTCACCATTCCGTGTGCCTATCGCACGACTCGCAGCGGCTCAGGCTGCCATCGAGCAAAGCAAATAGTCAGTTTCACTGACATATTCATAAAGAATCCGTCCCTTGCCGGGGCGGATTTTTGAATATATCACTATCTA
>ERZ808242.532-NODE-532-length-27232-cov-8.488538_pt1 | contig 27232 bp, 20 predicted proteins | sample MGYA00521244_ERZ808242 | MGnify/ENA primary metagenome ERZ808242 (study PRJEB31516, sample SAMN03275573) | gut metagenome | biome: mammalia-associated habitat; material: feces | host: Papio cynocephalus | place: Kenya | collected 2012-07-27 ... | reverse complement strand
AAACAGGTCTTATTTGCTTTTCCCTCTCTGTAACACATCATTGTCAAACCTACAGTTTATTTTTATTATTAGTTTATATTTATATTGAAATGGATACCGAAATATGATAGAATTTTCAATTAAGTAAAAGCGTTTGTTTGAAAGGTCGGTGTATTGTTTGAAAGCGTATTTGATGCTTGAAGACGGTTCCGTTTACGAGGGAACCGCGAGGGGCGATTTTAAAGAAACTGCCTGCGAAATAGTGTTTAACACTTCTATGACCGGGTATGTCGAAATCCTTACTGACCCGTCTTATGCGGGGCAGGGTATTGTTATGACTTATCCCATGATAGGTAATTACGGCATAAGCCGAGAGGATTTTGAGAGTGAAAGGCTTCAGCCGAGCGCCTTTATAGTTCATGAGCTCAGCTCCGACCCGTCAAATTTCAGATGCACCGACACAATAGAAAATCTTTTAAAGGAATATAATATCCCGTGCATATCGGGCGTTGATACGCGCGCCGTCGTAAAGAAGCTCCGCGAGAGCGGCACTATGCGCGGCGTGCTCGCTTCCGATATAAGCGATAAGGAAAGGCTTATGAATGTCATTAAGTCATTTCGCCAAATTGACCTTGTCGGCAGCGTTACCGCAAAGCAGACCAAGGTATACGGCGAAAAAAACACCGGTGCTGAAATAGCGCTTATGGATTTCGGAACAAAGCGGAATATAATAAACAATCTCGTAAAGAGAAATTGCATTGTAACCGTTTATCCGTCTTTTACCTCCGCAGATGAAATAATAAAGACGTCGCCGGACGGCATTATGCTTTCAAACGGCCCCGGTGATCCGTCGGAATGCGTTGATATAATCAGAGAGATAAAGAAACTTTACGACTACGGTATACCGACCTTTGCCATATGCCTCGGTCACCAGCTTATGGCGCTTGCAAACGGCGGCGAGACCGAAAGAATGAAGTACGGTCACAGGGGCGCAAATCACCCCGTTAAATTCCTCAATGAAGACAGAACCTATCTCTCGTCGCAAAACCACGGATATATGGTAAACGGCAAGGGTCTGCCGGATAATGCCGAAATCAACTGCATAAACGTAAACGATAAGACCGTAGAGGGTATAGTCTACCACGGTAAGCCCGTATTTACCGTGCAGTTCCACCCGGAGGCAAACTCGGGTCCGCGCGATACGGCATTTTTATTCGACAGATTTTTAAAGATGGCAGCGGAGGGCAGATACGATGATTGATAAGACGATAAAAAAAGTACTTGTTATCGGCTCCGGTCCTATTATAATAGGTCAGGCTGCCGAATTTGACTACGCAGGCACACAGGCGTGCCGCTCTCTAAAGGAAGAGGGAATAGAGGTTGTACTTGTAAACTCAAACCCCGCTACCATAATGACCGACGGCGACATAGCGGATAAAGTATATATTGAGCCGCTGAATGTCCCCACGCTCACCAAGATAATCGAAAAAGAAAAGCCGGATTCCATTCTTCCCACGCTCGGCGGTCAGACAGGACTTAACCTTGCTATGGAGCTCGACGAAAAAGGCGTTTTAAAGGTCAACGGCGTGCGCCTTATCGGCATTAAAGCGTCCTCTATCAAAAAGGCGGAGGACAGGCAGGAATTTAAAGACACCATGGAAAAAATCGGCGAGCCGTGCATTGAGTCGCTCGTTGTACACGATGTTGAATCCGCGGTGGAATTTTCCGCCAAAATAGGCTACCCGGTAATAGTTCGTCCCGCATACACTCTCGGCGGTACAGGCGGCGGTATTGCGGATGACGAAGAGGAACTTCGCGAGATATGCTCAAACGGACTTCGTCTGTCGCGCGTTAACGAAGTGCTCGTAGAAAAGTGCATTGCCGGTTGGAAAGAGATAGAGTATGAAGTAATGCGCGACTCAAAGGGTAACTGCATTACAGTCTGCAATATGGAAAACCTCGACCCTGTCGGCGTTCATACGGGCGACTCCATAGTTGTGGCACCGTCTCAGACCCTTATGGATAAGGATTATCAGATGCTGCGTTCCGCGGCTCTCAATATAATAACCGAACTCGGCATAGAGGGCGGCTGTAACGTGCAGTTTGCGCTTCATCCCGATTCGTTCCGCTATGCGGTAATTGAAGTAAATCCGCGTGTTTCGCGTTCCTCGGCGCTTGCGTCAAAGGCAACCGGCTACCCCATAGCGCGCATTGCCGCAAAAATAGCGCTCGGTCTCGGGCTTGACGAAATACCGAACGCGATTACCAAAAAAACATATGCTTCGTTTGAACCGGCTCTTGACTACTGCGTCGTAAAAATTCCGAAGTGGCCGTTTGACAAGTTCGTAAACGCAAAGCGTACGCTCGGTACACAGATGAAAGCAACCGGCGAGGTTATGGCAATTTCCCGTTCGTTTGAATGTGCGCTGCAAAAGGCGCTTCATTCGCTTGAAGAGAACAAAACAAGCCTTTTGATGCCGGAATACACCGAAAAAAGCTGTGACGAGCTGCTCGAGCTTCTTAAAAATATAGACAATACGCGTCTCTATGTTGTGGCGGCGTCGATTTATAACGGCATTTCCCTCGGTAAGATACACGATATCACCAAAATTGATATGTGGTTCCTGACGAGAATAGAAAATATCGTCAATATGGAAAAGACTCTTATGACCGGTGCTTGTGACCGCGACACTCTGCTTGAGGCAAAGCGTCTCGGCTTTACCGACGACGTTATAGCAAATGACGTGGGCGTTTCCGAGGCGTCAATCAAAAATCTCCGCAGAATGTGGCATATAACTCCGTCATTCTCGATAGTTGATACCTGTGCCGCGGAGTTTAAGGCGGAAACCCCGTATTACTATTCGGATTACTGTGTGGAAAACGAAGTTGACACAACTCCGAGGAAAAAGAAAATTATCGTTCTCGGCTCGGGTCCCATAAGAATAGGTCAGGGCGTTGAGTTCGATTACTGCTCGGTACATTCTATTTGGGCGCTTAAAAAGGCGGGCTGCGAAGCCATAATCGTCAACAATAACCCCGAAACCGTATCAACCGATTTTGACGTTTCGGACAAGCTCTATTTCGAGCCGCTGACGCCCGAATACGTCACAAATATAGTTGAGGCCGAAAAGCCCGACGGGGCAATAGTTCAGTTCGGCGGTCAGACCGCCATAAAACTCACCAAAACCCTCAACGACCTCGGAGTTACCATACTCGGTACGGACGCCGACCACGTTGATGCCGCAGAGGACAGAGAGCGTTTTGACGAGATACTCGAATACTGTGACATTCAAAGACCCAAGGGTCATACGGTATTTACCGTAAACGAGGCTCTCGCGGCTGCGCATTCACTCGGCTATCCCGTATTGGTAAGACCGAGTTATGTACTCGGCGGTCAGGGTATGCAGATTGCCGCAAGCGACGATGATATAAAAGAATTTATGGGCATCATAACCCGCACCATTCCCGATTTGTCCGAGCACCCCGTGCTTGTCGATAAATATCTTATGGGTCAGGAGGTTGAGGTTGACGCTATATGCGACGGCAAAAACATACTGATTCCGGGAATTATGGAGCACATCGACAGAGCGGGTATCCATTCGGGCGACTCAATTTCCGTCTATCCTGCGGTCACACTCTCCGAAAAGGTGCAAAAGACCATAGTCGATTACACAAAACGCCTCGCTTCCGCACTCCACGTAATAGGTATGATGAATATACAGTTCATCGTGCTCAAAGAGGAGGTATACATTATAGAGGTAAATCCGCGTTCTTCAAGAACCGTTCCCTATATAAGCAAGGTTACGGGCATTCCGGCAATTGCGCTTGCGACAAGAGCCATGCTCGGCGAAAAACTTGCGGATATGGGCTACGGCACGGGACTTTTCAGAAAGAGCGGATATTATGCAATTAAGCTTCCCGTATTCTCATTTGAAAAGATAATCGGCGCCGATACCTCTCTCGGACCCGAAATGAAATCCACGGGTGAAGTCCTCGGTATTTCAAAGGATTACAACGAGGCACTCTTAAAAGCGTTTGACGGCGGCGGAGTTTCTCTTCCCAAAGACGGTAAGATTATAGTTACCGTCAGAGATAAAGATAAAGCGGAAGTCTGCGAGATGCTTAAAGAATTCAAGGATTCGCAGTTTAAGTTTTATGCTACGCCCGGAACGCGTAAGGCTCTGCTCGAGGCAGGCATAGACGCAAAGCCCGTAAACAAGCTCACGGGTGAGAGCCCCAATATTATGGATATGCTCCATTCGGGCGATGTCTCGCTCATCATAAATACGCCTACGCACGGCAGACGCCCCGACAGAGACGGCTTTAAGCTTCGCAGGATAGCTGTTGAGAGCGGCACCTCATGCCTTACCTCGCTCGATGCGGCAAAGGCTCTTATGAGGAGCACATTTATAGTTCCGAGCGATAAAATGTCGCTTACCGATATTGCGACGCTTAAAATAACTCCGGACGTAAAATAATTTAATTGCCGCGTTTTTCTGATTGAGCTTTATATTACTTTTCGTTAAAAGGTCCTTGGTTTTACAAGGGCCTTTTATTGTATTTATGAATAAATTATTAAGTTGTGTATTGCATATTTATACATTATTTGCTATACTAAAAGAGCTAATTATTAAAAGGGACGGATTGGATTTCGCTCCCGAAATCTCATTAAGGAGTTAAAACTATGGCAGACAAGAAAAAAATAAGCCTCGGCGGCATAGACAGCGCCGCAGAGGAAAAGGGTTCTTTTATGAAGGCTCTTTGGCAGTTCATTAAGTTCCTCGTAGTAAGCGGACTTGTTACCATCATTCAGTTGGTGCTTGCAAATGTCCTTCCGCTTATCTTCGACAGTGTAACCGCCACTCTTCCCGCTTTTCTTCAGGGAATATTCGCACCGAACACGATTTTTGACGCAGCTACCGCAAAGGGCCTTGAGCAGATAGGCAAATATGTTGTAGGCGGCGTCGTTGAAAACGGAACCGTCATAGGCGGCGTAGTTACTTGGGGCTATCTTCTTCCGTTCTTCCTTTCAAACCTTATAGCCAATATCTACGGCTTCTATCAGAACAAAAAAACAACCTTTAAATCAGACGCCCCCTGGTATAACTTCGCAATCTACATATTCCTTATGATTGCGCTTATAATCTTCTCAACATGGCTCCAGGGCTGGCTCGTCGGTGTTATCGGCAGATCTTCATGGGATTGGTTACAGACTCTCGCAAGAACAATTGCAAGCCTTGCGGCAGGATTTGTTCAGATGATCGTTCTCTTCCCGATGGAGAAATTTGTTCTTCTTAAAGAAAAAAAGAAAAACGGCGAAGATGATGCGGACGCTGACAAAAAAGAGGAAGTTAAAGCATAATTTAGCCGATAAAAAGGTTCGCGAGGGGACGCCCTTCGTAAGCAAGGTGTGTCCCGTTGGCGGCTTTTGTAATTTAATATAAGAGTTAGATTTTAACGGTGTAGCGTTTGCTATGCCGTTTTTTTGTTTGCATTTTGACAGAGTGGGGTGAAACGCATTTTACGTTTGTTCGGGTGTAAGCTCTCTTAGTATGCCTACACCGCTGTATTAAATGGTCTGTCCCTTTAATGAAGACGGCAGAGATTTTTGTTATACAAAATCAAGATTAACAAGTGCGCTTTGATTGATAGAAAACAGAAGATTGACGATTTCGTTTTCATTTACGGCATAGTCGGAGCGTATCCATTGAATGATAATTCCGGTACTTCCGTTTAATATGTATGAAAAAATGTATTGTTCAAGTTCCTTAGGCAGCTCAATTCTAAGGTTATCAATAAACTGAATGATAGATTGCTGCATAAAGCGAGAACGAAATTCAGGGTCGGCGGAGTCAATCAAAAGCGTTCTAAACTGCTTATCGTTTTGCTTTATATATTGCAAAAAAGAAAGAATATATTTGTGGGCTCCCTCGTCATTTTCGTTCCCGATTTTCTTCAAATGCTCTTCGGTTGCATAGAGTAATTCGGTTTCAATTTCATTTAACAAATCGTTCGGTTCGTTATAATGTGCGTAAAAAGTCGAACGGTTAAGCTCTGCTCTGTCGCAAAGCTCTCTCACCGAGACTTTTGTGACGGAGCCTTTTTCTTTTAATAAGTCCATAAGTGCGTTTTTAAAAAGTAATTTTGAAAGTCTTGTGCGTTGATTATTTTTCGTGTTCATATTATTCCACCACTTAATGATATTTATGTCGGGTTTACAGCCAGTATTACACAAACTGATGATTGTTAAGACAACATAGTGTTGCTATAATAAAAGTGTAGTCAAAGTGAACGAAAATGTCAAGATGGTTTTTGTTCTTTTGAAAGGGGTAAATTTATGATAAACAAATTGAACTCCCCGCTTTTAAACAGCAGGGTTAAAAGTGATGACGTAAAAGCAAGTGAAAAATGGCTCGGCTATTTGCTGGGTCCGTCAGGCGCGTTGCTTTTAAATGCAGTTCTTGCAACATATCTTAATGTTTATTACACGGATGTGCTTAAGCTTACAACTGTTTGGGGCGGTGCGTTTTTAACCGTATTTCCTATTATTTCAAAAATTATTGACGCAATTACAAATGTGATAATGGGATATATTATCGACCATACAAAAACAGCACAGGGCAAGGCAAGACCATGGCTTTTGCTTTCGGCTCCGTTGCTTTTAATAAGCGGCATTTTACTTTTTGTTGTACCGCAGAGCAATCAAACGGTTCAAGTTATTTGGGTAATACTCTCATATAATTTGTTCTACTCGTTTGCATACACAATTTACAATATGAGCCACAATCTTATGGTTCCGCTTTCTACAAGGAATACTGAGCAAAGAGGCTCGCTTTCGGTATTCAACCAAATTTCAACGATTATGATGAGCGGTATTATTGTAGCTCTTATTTTCCCGATGCTTATTATGCCGCAGCTCGGCGTTGATAAATCAAAATGGATAGTTACTATGAGTATACTTTCCTGCCTTGCTTTACCTCTTACCCTGTTAGAATACTATTTTACAAAAGAACGAGTCACCTTTGAGAGCGAATCGGAAGATACTGCAGAAAAAATACCGTATAAAAACCTTGTTAAAGCAATTTTTACGGATAAATACATGGTGCTGATTTTACTCTATTTCTTGATTTACACGGTCGGCGTGCAGTTTAAAAATCTCGGCCTTGTGTATTTCTGCAACTATGTTCTCGGTACATATAACGACGGCAAAACACAAACAATGCTTTCGGTTATCGGAGGTATTCCTATGGGCATAGGTGTGTTTGCGGTTTGGCCTCTTGCAAAGAAGTTCGGCAAGCGTAATTTAACCATGGCAGGATTTGTGCTTTATGCAATCGGCAGCGCAATTTGTTGGATATGCCCTACAAATATGGTCGTTGTTCTCATCGGTCAGTTTATTAAAAATTTCGGCGGACTACCGTGCTCATATGTATTTATGGCTCTTTTTGCAGATGTGCTTGACCATTTGGAGTGGAAACACAACTTCAGATGCGACGGTATTGCAATGTCGGTTTATAACATTATTGCTGTTACGAGTGTGGGTGTTGTTACAGGCCTTTTCAACCTTCTTCTTTCAAAAAGCGGCTATGTTGCACCGACGCTTGTAGACGGTACAACCGTAGCGGCAGTTCAAAGCGCTGCTACAAAAAATGCAATCACATTTTCATTTGTGGGACTTGAGAGCATTACTGCAATTATTCTTATCGTAATTCTTGCGTTTATCAATGTTGAAAAGCATATCGACAAGGAACAGGCAGAAATCAAGGCAAGGAAAGAAGAGAAAAATGAAGAATAAAAAGACCAAAATCATATCGATTATTTTATCAATAATTATTTTTATTGCCTTCTGGCTTGCTTTTTGCGGATATCAGTGGAGTTGGGGACCGTTTGTCAGCCTGCATAATTATAAAACAGCGTCATTGTCGGGAAATGCGGAAGAATATTCGCTTGATAAAGCAGAAATAATCGGTGAAAGTTCACTTAAGGATAAGAAAATTGTTTTTCTGGGTTCTTCCGTAACATACGGTGCAGCTTCCGGCGGTGTATCATTTGCCGATTATATAGGCAAAGAAAATGAATGTAATGTGGTTAAAGAGGCAGTATCGGGCACAACTCTTGTTGATAACGGCATTAACTCTTATATATCAAGGCTCAAGAAATCAAACGAAGATAATGTTGATATTTTTGTCTGCCAACTTTCCACCAATGACGCAACGCAGAAAAAAGAACTCGGCCAAGTAATCGAATCAAAAAATATTGATAATTTCGATACAAAAACCGTGGCGGGTGCCGTTGAATATATAATTGCGTTTGCCGAGAATAAATGGAATTGTCCTGTTGTTTTCTACACAAATCCGAAGTACGAAAGCGAAGAATATCAAAAAATGGTTGATATCCTTTATCAAGTACAAGATAAATGGAATATTGAAATTATAGATTTGTGGAGCGATGCCGACTTTAACGATATTACGGACGAACAAAGAAAACTTTATATGGCAGATAAAATTCATCCTACAAAAGCAGGCTATCTTGAATGGTGGACGCCTGTGTTCAATCAAAAGTTTACAGAGGTAATTAAAAATGAAAGCGATTAATATTAAAACCGAATACCTTAAAAATCCTTTAGGCATTGATATAGATAACCCACGAGTTATGTGGAACTGTGATGACGGAATTACGCAGACCGCTTATCAAATCATTACAGAAGATTGGAACAGCGGGAAAGTAAATTCCGGTTCAATGCAAGCTGTTATTCCTGTTAAATTTGAAAAAGGCAAAAGAGTAACTTATAAAATCAAACTTTGGGATGAAAACAATGCCGAGGGAGAGTTCAGTGAAGAAAACTTTTTTGAATACGGTATCAAAAAATGGTCGGCAAAGTGGATAACAGGCAATTATCAGGTGGACAAAAAAGGCTATGAAAAGCAGGCTAAAATTGATAAATCCTTTTTTCTTTCAGGCGTAAATATGCTTGCCGCCGCAAACAAGCCGGAGCCCGAGCGTTTTCCTGTCGATTGCTTTAAAAAAGAGTTTTCGGCTGAAGAAAATATAAAATCCGCAAGGCTTTATGCAACCGCCTGCGGGATATATTCGGCATATATAAACGGCGAAAAGGTGTCAATGCCGCTTGCTCCGGGTATTACGGATTACAAAAAGCGTGTACAGTATCAAACATATGATGTGACTTCGCTTATTAAAGAGGATAATGTTATAAATATTGACCTTGCAGACGGTTGGTATCGCGGCTCATGCGGTGCGTGGGGACTAAAAAACCAATACGGTTGTGAAACAAAAATCCTTGCTCAGCTTGAAATTACCTATAAGAACGGAAAGGTTGACAGGGTCATTACAGACGACAGTTGGCTTTGGTCGAATGACGGACCGATACGTTTTGCAGACAATAAGGACGGAGAGATTGTAAACGCAACCAAAATCCCTACATATTCATCAAAGGCAAAAGAGACAAGTTATAATGTGTTGCCTACTGCGTCAAACAATGTTCCGATTGCCGAAATGGAAACCTTTAAGGGGACGATGACAACTGCACCGAGCGGCAAAAAGCTGGTTAACTTTAAGCAGAATTTGGCAGGCTATGTGTCTTTCAAAATCAAGGCGAAAAAGGGGCAAAAAATTACACTTCGTTTTGGCGAAATGCTCGACAATAAAGGCGAATTAACGCTTAAAAACATTCAGTGCTCCAACAAAAAAATCACTACTCCGCTTCAAAAAATCGAATATATTTGCAAAGACGGTGTAAACGAATATAAGCCGAATTTTGCGATTTTCGGTTTTTCTTATATGGAAATTGATACGGATATTGATGTTTCTGCCGATGATTTTACGGCGATCGCAGTTTATTCCGATATGGAGGAAGCAGGCTTTTTCGACTCTTCCAACGAACTTTTGAACAAATTTGTATATGCAACAAAATGGTCAACTAAATCTAACAGTACCGATTTGCCTACCGATTGCCCTACAAGAGAAAGGCACGGCTGGACAGGTGACGCTCAAATCTTTTTCAATACAGCAGCTTATCTTTTTGACTATGCAACATTCAGCGAAAAATATATTCGTGATGTCTTCGATTGGCAGCAGAAGGACGGAAAGCTACCGCAAATCGTTCCTTACGGCGGCGTTGATTTTTATATGTCATGGATGAACGGCTCAGTCGGTTGGGCAGATGCAGGCGTACTTATTCCTTATCGCTTCTGGAAAATTTATAACGATGACTGCTTAATTAAAAAATATTACGGCGGTATGGTAAAATACGCAAGATTTATGATTTCACGCTGCGGAAAATGGACTCCGCTTAAACACAATATTCACTTATCCGGCAAAAACAAAAAGTACTTTGTTAACTTCGGCCAGTCGTACGGTGAATGGGCAGAGCCGAAAGAGGTTTTCCCTAACGATTGGAAGAATACCGTTTTGCCAAATCCCGAAGAATCTACAGCTTATACATCATATATTCTTTATCTTATGTGTGAAATTGCAAAATATATGAATGATGATAAAAATTTACCTTTGTTTGAGGAGTATTCGAGCGGTTGCAAGCGTGCGTACAGGGAGCTTGTAACCCTAAAAGGTTATACCCTTGATACCGACAGACAGGCAAAGCTTGTAAGACCGCTTTATATGCATTTGCTTGATGAAAAGTCAACCGAATTTGCTAAGAAAAGACTTGTCAAAGCACTTGATAATTACGGCTGGAGAATCGGTACAGGATTTTTGTCTACTCCTTTTATTCTTGACGTGCTCGCAGATATTAACATTGATTATGCCTATAAACTTCTTGAAAACGAAAAGATGCCCGGTTGGCTGTTTATGACAAAAATGGGAGCAACAACGATTTGGGAATCTTGGGAGGGCACCGCGGCTCAAGGCGGTATAGCGTCGCTTAATCACTATTCAAAAGGCGCCGTTTGCGAATGGCTTTTCAGGGCAATGTGCGGCATAAATGTTGACGGCGAAAATCATTTTGTTATTAAGCCTATGCCCGGCGGTCACTTCACCTTTGCAAATGCAAAATATAAAAGCGTATTCGGCGAGGTTGAATCAGGCTGGAAAAAGGAAAATGATAAATACACATATCAAATCACGATTCCTGCAAACTGCACGGCTGAAATAGCTTTGCCAAACGGCGAAAGACACACGGTGACGGCAGGTGAATATTTATTTTAACTATGAAAAATGCAAGGTATATTGCTTTAAAATAAAAAGGGAGATTTAAATGGAAAACAACAACACAAAAACAAACAAAACACAGGTAAAAACCAAAGCAGAAATTTTTGACAATGTCTTTGTGAAAGCATTGGCTTATCTTCTTGCTTTTCTCTTGACCTTTTCGGTCGTGAAATTAGCGCATTCCAACGCCTCTTCTCCGGAACCGGCAGTCGGTACGCAAAGCGGCAATGTAGTAAACGGTCAAAGCACCCGTCAACAGGGAAATAATACGCAGCAGAGCAATGACAATGCTTCCGTTCCCTCGAGCGGCGATACCGACACTCCTGCCGCAGAAGGCAGCGAAAACAAGAATGCCGGTGCCGAGGGGCAGGCTTCAAAGGGCACGGAGGAAATCGTTAAGCTTTACAACGACTCAGTAAACCGAGTAAAGAGCGAGGCTTCAAGCCTTACACGTAACTATAAGCATATGGAGAGCCTCCCCGAATATCTTGAACTCCCATCCTCAATTCAGAGTATCGGCTCAGCCGCGATGGACCAATTCGTCAAGGGAACGGACGAGCCGCAAACGTGGAGCTCCTCGGACGATATTAAGACAATCTTCCCCATAAGCGGAGAGGATTACTCTTCGCATTTAACTGCCGATATGGTGAAAAACGCCTCATGCACCGAGGATAACGGAGCATATAAGATTTCAATCGAGCTTCAGAACGACACGATAACAAGTCCGCAAAAAGGCGAGGGCTACGCAGGTGTTTTCAATACCGTAACCGCCTCAACCTTCTCCGACATAAATATACCTACCGTAACATTCCAAACGGTTGACGTAAACGGCATAAACGGAGCAATAGAGTGCACAATCGATAAAAACACCGGAAGAGTAACGGAAATTACATTTAAGAATACCGACGTTCTTCACCTCGGAGTAAAAGTTGCAATTTCAAATATGAACGTTCAAATTGCTCTTGCGGTTGAAGAAAGCTATTCAATCGCTTATTGATAGGGAGATTAAAGTTGAAAACGTATTACCTTGCTGTCGATGTCGGGGCTTCAAGCGGTAGACACATACTTGCTCATATTGAGAACGGTAAGCTTGAACTTGAAGAAATCTATCGTTTTGACAATAACCTTACCCAAAGTAAAGACGGACTTATTTGGGACATTGAAAGCTTGTTTTCAGAAGTGCTTACAGGCATAAAAAAGTGTAAGCAAATCGGCAAAATACCAAAGAGCATTGCAATAGACACTTGGGGTGTTGACTATGTTTTGCTTGATGAAAACAAGAACGAAATCCCGCCTTGCTTTTGCTACCGAGACAGTAGAACAAATGGTGTTATCAATGAAGTTGAAAGTATAATTTCACCTACCTGTTTGTACTTGAAAACAGGTATTCAAAAGCAAAATTTCAATACAATTTATCAACTTTTTGCAGACAAGAAAAGCGGAAAACTTGAAAAGGCAAAATACTTTTTGATGATGCCGGAATACCTATCGTTTAAACTGACGGGTGAAATTAAAAACGAATACACAAATGCCACAACAACAGGCTTAGTCAATGCTGAAAGCAAAGCTTGGGACAAGGACATTATTTCAGCCTTAGGCTTGCCGAGTGAACTTTTCGGGGCTGTTAATACTCCGTCAAGCGTTGTAGGTGAGTTATCCTCCGATATTCAAAAAGCGGTCGGCTTTAATTGTATCGTGCTTTTTGCACCGAGTCACGATACGGCAAGTGCCATATGTGCCTGCCCTATGTCCGATAACGATTTATACATATCTTCAGGTACTTGGTCGCTTATCGGGACAGAAATTTGCGAGCCGATTTTGAGCGAAGATGCAAGAAAACTCAATTTCACAAATGAGGGCGGAATTGATTTTCGTTTTCGCTTCCTCAAAAATTATATGGGTATGTGGCTTTTTCAAAATATCAGGCGAAATCTCAATAAGTCTATGACCTATGACGAAATGATGGAGCTTGCAACAGCCTCAAACAGCTATAAATATTTTGATGTAAACAGTAGTACACTCGTTGCGCCGGACAATATGACTGACGCAATCGGCAAATTGATCGGCAGTGATGATTTGGGCTTTATCCTAAATTCAGCCTATCATTCGCTTGCAAAATCATACGCCGATGCAGTTAATGAAATTGAAGATGTGACAGGCAAAAAGTTTAATGCAATTCATATTGTCGGCGGTGGCTGCCAAGATAAATACCTTAATGCTCTTACCCGTGATTATACGGGTAAAAGTGTAACGGCGGGACCTATTGAGGCAACCGCAACAGGCAACATCATTTCGCAAATTATGCTTGATAAAAAAATATCCCTTGCAACAGCAAGAGATTTGGTTAAAAATTCATTTGATATTAAACCTTGCAAGGCTCCCTTGTAAACGGAGCCGTCAGCTGTGCTGACCGAGAGATTAAATTAGGAGTTTATATATGAGTTATAATGAAGCAAAAGAAAAATATGCCTTACTCGGTGTTGATACCGACAGGGCTATTGAAAAATTAAAAACCGTTCCTATTTCACTTCACTGCTGGCAGGGCGATGATGTTGTCGGCTTTGACCAAAAAGGTGCACTTTCGGGCGGAATTCAAACTACCGGTAATTACATAGGCAGGGCAAGAGCACCCGAAGAACTTATGGCGGATATCGATAAGGTTATCAGTCTTGTACCGGGTAAAATGAAACTTAATTTGCACGCAAGCTATGCGATTTTTGGAGACGGCTTTGCAGACAGAAACGAGCTTGAGCCAAAGCATTTTGCAAAATGGGCGGACTTTGCAAAGAAAAGAAATATGGGTATTGATTTTAATCCGACTTTCTTTTCTCACCCTATGGTGAAAGACAATCTTACATTATCATCACCGGACGAGAGTGTTCGTTCATTTTGGGTTGAACACGGTAAAAGGTGCTTAAAAATAGCGGAGTATTTTGCAAACGAAACAGGTGTGCCTTGCGTTATGAACATTTGGATACCCGACGGCTGCAAGGATATTCCTGCCGACAGATTGGGACCACGTGAAAGATTTAAAAAATCACTTGATGAGATTCTTTCGGTACCGTATGATAAAAGCAAAGTTTTTGTAACGCTTGAATCAAAAGTATTCGGTATCGGACTTGAAAGCTACACAGTCGGTTCTGCCGAATTTTGTATGAACTATGTTGCAAATAAAGGTATTACTCCGCTTATGGATAACGGTCACTATCATCCTACCGAGGTCGTAAGCGACAAAATTTCATCAATGCTTTTGTTCAATGAAAAGCTTGCTTTGCATATAACCCGCGGCGTTCGTTGGGACAGCGACCATGTTGTTATTTTTGATGATGAAACAAGGGAAATCGCAAAGGAAATCGTAAGAGCAAATGCACTCGACAGAGTGTTCATAGCAACCGACTATTTTGACGCAAGCATCAATCGTATTTCCGCTTGGGTAACAGGTATCAGAAGTGTAGAAAAAGCATTGCTTTATGCACTTTTAGAGCCGAATGAGAAGATGAAAGATATGCAAAACAATGCCGATTTCACTTCGCTTATGGTTATGCACGAAGAACTTAAAACAATGCCGTTCGGCGATGTTTGGGAAGAATATTTAAAAATAACAAATACTCCTGCCGATTATCTTGCCGAGGTTAAAAAATATGAAAAAGAAGTATTGGAGAAAAGACAATGAAAGATATTTTAACTTCACGCTTTGTTCGCGAAATGTGTGACACAACGGCAAATATGTATCGCCTCGGTTGGGACGAAAGGAACGGCGGCAACATCAGCTTGCTTCTCGACGAAAGCGAAGCAGCCGAGTATCTCGACCTTGATAATGTCATCAGGACTATTCCGACAGGATTTGACGCACCCGACCTTATCGGCAAAATTTTTATAGTTACAGGCACGGGCAAATATTTCAAAAATGTTGAAAAAGACCCTGAAAATAATCTCGGCATTATCCGTATTGCAAAAGACGGTACAACGGCAGAACTCCTTTGGGGTTACAGCGACGGCGGTAAATTTACCTCCGAACTTCCTGCCCACCTTATGAGCCATATGGCAAGGCTTAAGGTTGACCCTGAAAACAGAGTGGTTATGCACTCTCATCCTACCAATACGCTTGCTATGAACTATGTCCATCCGCTTGATGAAAAACTGTTTACGCATACTCTTTGGGAAATGTGCACCGAGTGTATTGTCGTATTTCCCGACGGTGTCGGCGTTCTTCCGTGGATGCTTTGCGGCACGAATGACATCGGAGAGGCAACGGCAGAAAAGATGAAAGAATTCAGACTTGTAATTTGGGGTATGCACGGCATCTACGGTGCAGGCAAAACAATGGATGAAACCTTCGGCCTTATCGAAACCGTTGAAAAAGCCGCTCAAATCTATATGTTAACATCTCATCTTCCGAGAATAAATACTATCAAAGATAAGGATATGCAAATTCTCGCCGAATCTTTCGGCGTAAACTATCGCAAAGACTTTTTGAATTTATAAAGTAACGGGTGCAGTCATTCGACTGCACCCGTTGTCTTTATAAATATAAATTTTTGTCGGTTTAACGCTATCAGAAAAGCCCCGATATATTCCCGTCGTCGTCAACATCTATTTTGTATGCCGCAGGCTCTTTCGGAAGCCCGGGCATTGTCATTATGTCTCCCGTGAGAGCCACTATAAATCCGGCGCCTGCCGACAGGCGAACATCGCGCACGGTGAGTGTGAAGCCCTCGGGTCTTCCGAGCTTTTTCGGGTCATCGGATAAGGAGTACTGTGTTTTTGCAACGCAAATGGGCAGCTTGTCTTTTCCGAGCTTTTCAATTTCCGCAATCGCTTTATCCGCTCCGGAGGTGAATGCAACGCCGTCCGCACGATAAATCTCTTTTGCAAGAATATTCAATTTTTCCTTAATCGGAAGATTTACGTCATAGAGCGGCTTGAAATTCGCCTCTTTTGTTTCAATGGTGCTTACAACTTTTTCGGCGAGATCTTTGCCGCCCTCTCCGCCGTGAGCGAACACCTCGGTGAGCGATACGGGCACGTCCTTTTCTCTGCAAAAATCTTCAATTATTTTTATTTCGGCGTCGGTGTCCGTTGCAAAACGGTTTATCGCAACCACAACCGGCAGACCGTATTTTCGCATATTTTCAATGTGGGTTTCAAGGTTTACTATACCGCTTTTAAGAGCTTCGGTATTTTCCTTTGAAAGCTCCGCCTTCTGAACGCCGCCGTTGTATTTCAGCGCTCTGATGGTGGCTACTATGACAACGCATGACGGTTTAAGACCGGCACAGCGGCATTTAATGTCGAGAAATTTCTCAGCGCCGAGATCTGCGCCGAAGCCTGCCTCGGTTATGCAGTAGTCGCCGAGCTTCAGCCCGAGACGTGTGGCGGTTACCGAGTTGCAGCCGTGCGCTATATTGGCAAACGGACCGCCGTGCATCAAAGCGGGAGTGTTTTCAAGAGTCTGTACAAGATTCGGCTTTATTGCGTCTTTCAAGAGAGCCGCCATTGAGCCCACCGCGTTTAAGTCTTTTGCGTATATCGGCGAGCCGTCGTATGTATACGCGGTGAGTATTGAGCCGAGGCGCTCTTTTAAGTCTTTGATTCCGGAGGAGAGGCAGAGTATAGCCATAATTTCGCTTGCCACCGTTATCATAAAACCGTCCTCGCGCGGAACGCCGTTTACCTTGCCGCCGAGACCTATCACAACATTCCTCAGCGCCCTGTCGTTCATATCGAGACAACGCTTAAAGAGAATCCTTCTCGGGTCGATGCGAAGCTCGTTTCCCTGCTGAATGTGATTGTCGATTATCGCGCACAAAAGATTGTTTGCGGCTGTTATGGCGTGCATGTCACCCGTAAAGTGGAGGTTAATATCCTCCATCGGAATTACCTGTGCGTATCCTCCGCCGGCGGCGCCGCCCTTAATGCCGAAAACCGGTCCCATAGACGGCTCACGCAATGCTATTACCGCCTTTTTGCCTATGCGGTTCATCGCTTCGCCGAGACCTACCGTAACGGTGGTTTTGCCCTCGCCTGCGGGCGTCGGATTTATGGCGGTTACAAGTATCAGCTTGCCGTCATCTTTGTTTTTATATTTTTCCAGAAGCGACAGCGGAAGTTTAGCTTTGTATTTGCCGTAAAATTCGAGCTCGTCTTCGTCGATACCGAGCTTTTCGGCAATACCGGAAAGCGGCATAATGTCGGCATTCTTTGCTATTTCAATATCACTTAACACCTGAAAACCTCCAAACGGAATATAATCTGATTATTAAATTATAAATTAAAAATGACAGTAAAACAAGCCTTTATTTTTTTGCCTGCGGTATTTTGCCGAGGTTGACAAGAACGGCTATTGAATGTATAATTTTTTATTATGTTGATAAGTGTGCCCGCAAGGCTCAAACCGTTTTGTTTAAACGGTTGCGGCACGAGGCACGTTAAGGAGATTTTTACAGTATGGAATGGACAGGTCTTAACGAATTAAGAGAAAAATATCTCAGCTTTTTTGAGAGCAAGGGTCATTTGCGTCTGCCGAGCTTTTCACTCATACCGCAGAACGACAAGAGCCTTTTGCTTATAAACTCAGGTATGGCTCCTATGAAAAAGTGGTTTACGGGTGAGGAAACGCCTCCGCGTAAGCGCGTAACAACTTGCCAGAAGTGCATAAGAACGCCCGATATAGAAAATGTCGGCAAAACCGCGCGTCACGGAACGTATTTTGAAATGCTCGGCAACTTCTCGTTCGGCGATTATTTTAAGCACGAGGTAATTCCGTGGGCGTGGGAGTTTTGCACCAAGGTAATGGAGATGGACCCAGAAAAGCTCTATATAAGCGTTTATGAGGACGATGACGAGGCTTACGATATATGGACTAAAGATATAGGCGTTGACCCCTCGCATATGGTCCGTTTCGGCAAAGAGGATAACTTCTGGGAGCACGGAGCGGGTCCCTGCGGACCGTGTTCCGAAATATATTATGACCGCGGCGAAAAATACGGCTGCGGCAAGCCCGACTGCAAGGTGGGCTGCGAGTGCGACCGTTATATTGAATTTTGGAATCTTGTGTTCACCCAGTTTGAAAATGACGGCAACAACAATTATTCCCGTCTTGCACATCCCAATATAGATACCGGTATGGGTCTTGAAAGACTCGCTTGTATATCGCAGGACGTTGACAACCTCTTTGAGGTGGATACCGTCCAGAATATAATGAAGCATATAATGAAAATCGCCGGCGTCAAATATCACGACGACGAGAAAAAGGACATATCTCTGCGTGTTATAACCGACCACGTAAGAAGCACCACAATGATGATATCCGACGGTGTTATGCCGTCAAACGAGGGCAGAGGTTATGTTTTAAGACGTCTTTTACGCCGCGCAGCACGCCACGGCAGATTGCTCGGAATTGACAGACCCTTCCTCTATGAGGTTGCCGAGACGGTTATTAAAGAGAACGATACGGCTTACCCAAATCTTCTTGAAAAGCACGACTTTATCATAAATGTTATTAAAGCGGAGGAGGAAAACTTCGCAAAGACTATTGATACAGGGCTTAATATGCTCGAAGAAATGGTTAAAAACACCGACGGCAAGGTTATGAGCGGCACCGACGCCTTTAAGCTTTCCGACACATACGGTTTCCCGCTCGACCTCACAAAGGATATTCTTGAGGAAAAGGGAATGACCGTTGACGAGCAGGAGTACTTGTCTCTTATGACCGAGGCTCGTAAAAAAGCGCGCGAGGCTCACAAGGACGCAGGCGCAGAGACTTGGAAGAGCTCGGGCAATGCCACCAAGGGTATGGAAAAGACTCCGTTTACGGGATACGAAACACTTTCGGGCGACAGCGAGATACTCGCCGTTGTAGTTGACGGCGAAAAAAGGCAGGCTGCAACCGAAGACGACAATATAACGCTTGTACTTTCCGAAACTCCGTTTTATGCGGAAAGCGGCGGTCAGGTCGGCGACGTCGGCGTCATTAGGGGCAACGGATTTGAATTTACCGTTGAAAACACCACCAAAACACATGAGGGTGTTATCCTTCATCACGGCTACATCTCGGACGGCGAGACCGTCTCGTGCGGCGACAAGGTTCACGCCGAGGTTGATCGTTCGGTGCGTGAAGCCACCATGCGTAACCATACTGCGGCGCATCTTTTGCAGGCGGCGCTTCGCGGGACCCTCGGCACTCATGTTGAGCAGGCAGGCCAGCTTGTAAACAGCGAGGCTGTCAGATTTGACTTTACCCATTTCTCGGCTCTTACTTCCGAAGAACTCAAGGACGTTGAAAATAAAGTGAACAGCGTAATTATGGCGGCTATGCCGGTAGTTACAAAGGAAATGCCCATTGACGAAGCGAAAAAGCTCGGCGCAATGGCGTTGTTCGGCGAAAAATACGGCGACATAGTAAGAGTTGTTACTGTGGGTGACTTTTCGGTTGAGTTCTGCGGCGGCACACACGTTAAAAACACAGGCTCGATAGGGCTCTTCAAAATAGTATCGGAGTCTTCGGTAGCGTCGGGTGTCCGCAGAATAGAGGCTGTTACAGGCACCAACGTTATGAAATACATCGATAAAAACAATGAGCTTATTGCCGAAACCGTCAAAAACCTCAAGCTTACAAATTATCATGAATTGGCTTCCCGTGCCGCGGCTCTCTCTGCTGAGCTTAAAGAAAAGGAACGCGAAATAGCGTCTTTGGAGGCAGAGATTGCAGCTTCAAAAACTGCCGACCTTATGAAAGATGCAAAGCAGATAGGCGATGTACGCCTTGTCACAGCCGATATAGGCGAAGCCGGAGCCGATGCTCTTCGCTCGCTTTGCGATAAAGCGCTTGAAAACGGAGACGATATAATCGCCGTGTTCGCAGGCAAAAATGCCGAAAAAGGTACGGCGTCGTTCGCTTGCCGCGTCGGCAAAAAGGCTATAGAGTGCGGAGCTCACGCGGGCAATATAGTCCGTGAAGTGGCACGTGTTGCAGGCGGCGCAGGCGGCGGAAAACCCGACAGCGCCATGGCAGGAGCCAAAGATGTTTCAAAAATACCCGAGGCTCTTAAAAAGGCGTCGGAAATAGTCGGCGATATGCTTAAAGGATAGAAATAATCCGAACTCGCCTAAAACGGCGTATTTTCGGCGTATCTTAACATGGCTATGCGAAAAATCCGCAGCCTAAAAACGGGTTCGGATTTATTATTGCTTGCCCAAACGGAGGGTTTTAAATGGAAAATTGTCTTTTTTGTAAAATAATAAGAGGAGAAATTCCGTCAAAAAAAATATATGAAGATGATTTATGCTATGCGTTCTATGACATAAATCCGCAATCGGATACGCATTTTCTTGTTGTTCCGAAAGAGCATATCAGCGGAGCGGATAAGATAACAAGCGAAAATTCCGCTCTTGTGGCACACATTTTTGAAGTCATATCATCGCTCACCAAAGAACTCGGGCTCTCTTCATACCGTATTATAAACAATTGCGGTGAGGGTGCCGGTCAAACGGTAATGCATCTTCATTTCCACGTCCTCAGCGGTAAAAATCTCGGCGAGAGACTCGTCTGATTATGAGACGGCCGCTTGCAGTAACGGGGTTTACAATGCTCTTTACTCTTCTTGTATTGAGCGGTTCAAATGATAAAGTGATAGGCGCAGTGCTTTTGGCTGCGCTTATCGCTTTTGTTGTTTTTATGTGTATTAAAAAGGTGAGGCGCGATAAAACCTTACCGGTTGCGGCTCTCAGCGCGGCGGTTGCCGTTTTGCTCCTGATGTCAAATAACGCGTACTACCTCGACAGAGCGAAGCCGCTGAGCGGCAAAGAAGTAAATATCAGCGGAACTCTCTCGGACTTACCCTATGAAAAAGACGGGAGCTTTTATTATGTCCTGAAATCGGATACGGTAAACGGCGAAAGGAGCTCTCTGTCCTTTCGTGTGGTTTCAAAAACTCCGCTCTGTATAGATGTGACGGACGAAGTCAGCCTATCGGCAAAAGCGTTCCTCTTGGGCGGCGACAGCGACGAAATACTCAGGTACTATAAATCCAAATCACTGTTTCTCGGCGCGTATTATCCCGAAAATATAAGCGTCAAAAGGGGAGAAAAGAAAAATATCGGCACACTGATACTTGCGCTTCGGCAAAAACTGACGAGCGAAATACTCACTCTTTTGCCCAATACATACGGCGGACTTGCGGCAGGTCTTTGTTACGGTGACAAGACGAACATTCCGCGAAATGTCACGTCGGCGTTTTCCGCGGCAGGTGTTTCGCATTTGCTCGCTGTTTCGGGACTTCACCTCAGCGTTTGGTCCTCGCTTTTGTATATGATTATGCGAAAACTGCGTGTGTCGCGTCGCATCTCTTCGGCGTCGTCAATCGCGTTTATCATTTTCTTCGCAATACTCACGGGAATGAATCCGCCCGTCGTAAGGGCAGGTGCTATGCTCGGTCTTGCGTATGCCGGGGATTTGTTTAAAAGAGAGGCGGATTCGCTGAATTCCGTAGGACTGTCTCTTGTGATTTTGCTTGCCTTCAACCCGTATATGAGCACTTCTTTAAGCCTGTGGCTGTCGCTTACCGCCACTCTCGGTATGATGTACCTGTTAAAACCGCTGACGAGGGCGCTCGACAGACCGATAACAAATGTAAAGTCCAACGTCTTTACAAAAATATATAAATCTGTGTCGTCCCTCATAGCCGTGAGCATAGCGGTTACGGCGGTGACATTGCCCGTTTTTGCCGTCAGCTTGCCGTCCGTCTCAACCGTCGCCGTGCTTTCAAATCTGCTTATGGTTACGGTCGGCTCCGTTTGTATGACAAGCGGCGGACTCGGAGCGCTTTTTATGCTCATAAAGCTTGATGTTATAGGAAAACCGCTTGTCTTGTTATCGGGAATTACGGCAAAATATCTCACGGAAACAGCCGTTAAAATATCGGGATTTCACCACGCGTTATTGCCGATTGACTCAAATTTCACAAGAATAATGATTGCCGCGGCGCTTATTGTTTTTGCAATTATTTTATTATTCGGATATAAAAACAAAACGGCTGTAAAGCGCATTGCCATTACACTTTTCTGTATGATATTTTTATCCGCAGCCGTAGCTTCAACGGTGCAAAACAATAAACTGCGTATTGCCGCCGTGTCGGTGGGCGACGGCTCTGCCGTTGTTATGAAGTACAAATATAAAACTTATGTTGTAGGTTGCGGCGGTAACTACTTTTCAGGCTCGGCGGTTTGTGATATAATAAATACATTGGGAAGTTCAAATGTAGATTATATCATTTTGCCGGAGGACAGCGAAAAAAGCCTTTCCGGCGTAAGACGTGTAACAGAGACGTACCGGACAGCGTCGGCGATTACGGCAAACGACCGTATCAAAGACAGATTTTCTTTTGCTTCGAATGTTTCCCTGAACGGAAATTCCGCCGAAACAGTTGACGGTAAGTTAAAAATCACCGTAAGAGATAACTGTGTCGATGTTATTTTCGGCGAGTCACGCTCTGAAATATACTTCGGCGACGTCAAAGACGGCTCGGACGCAGGGCTTTTAATTTGCCGCGGACTTACGGGATACGAAAAATCCGATATAATACTTGTTTCGACCGATAAAACCGATATAGGGGAGTTACCGTCGCAAAAGGTTATATTGACTTCACAAAACGGGACGGTACTCTTTACCCTGTCCCATAACGGAAAAATGACATACCGGAGGATGGCATAATGCCGAGTCTTGACGCAAAACAGCTCAAAGCGCAGATTAAAGAAGAAAAATTCGAGCGCTCATATTTTATATACGGTGAAGAGGATTATTTAAAGCACTACTATTCCGAGCTTATAGCTTCAAAATGTGTTACTGCGGGTATGGAGGGCTTTAACTTAAAGCGATTCGATTATTCGCAGGGCAGCACATTTGACGAAGTGCGCGCCGCCTCGGAAACTCTTCCGGCTTTCGGCGGATACGCCTGCGTTGTCGCAAAGGATTACCCTCTGGATTCGATATATTCCTCCGATAAAAGCGCGTTTGAGTCATTCCTCAAAGAGCTGCCCGACAGCACCGTGATAATATTTTTACAAGATACCGTAAATGTGGATGCAAAGCGCAATTCAAAATATAAAAGCGTCATTGCGCAGTTCCAAAAATACGGAGCGGCGATATGTTTTGACAGACTCGACGTTACGTCGCTTGCAAAAATAATAATGTCGGGTGCCGCAAAACGCGGTTGCAATATAGACCGCGAGACGGCGGCATATCTCATAGAGACAAGCGGAAACGACCTTACGGTTTTGCAAAACGAGACCGACAAGTTGTGCAATTTCAAAAACGGCGGCATGATAACAAAATCGGACATTGACGAAGTGTGTGTAAAATCCCTTGAAGCAAATGTGTTTGACCTGTCAAGGGCTGTAATGAAAAACGACGGTAAAAGGGCGTTTTCCATTTTGCATGAGCTCTTTGCCGAAAAGGAAAAGCCGGAATTGATTTTAGGCACCATGATAATGGCATTCGTCGATATGTACCGCGCCAAGGTTGCCGTGTCATCGGGAGAAAAAGCGGATTTTGCCGCCGGATACTATAATTATCGCGGCAGGGAATTCAGGCTTCGCAACGCCTCTTACGACAGCCGCAATATAAGCGTAAAGACTCTGCGTAAAAATCTCGATTCTCTGAACAATGCAGACAGAAAACTCAAAGTCAGAGTAACCGATGAAAAAATAATCCTCGAAAAGCTGCTTGTAGAGCTGCTTCGGAGTGAACAGTAAATGATAAAGATAAAACAGGCCGTCATAGTTGAGGGCAAATATGACAAGATAAAGGTATCAAATATACTTGATACCCTGATAATAGAAACCGACGGATTCGGTATCTTCAAGGATAAGGATAAGCAAAAGCTCATACGCCGCATAGCCGAAACAAGGGGTATACTTATTTTGACGGACAGCGATTCGGCAGGGTTTACCATACGTTCCTTTTTAAACGGAATCGTGCCGCAGGAGCAGGTGACAAACGTATACATTCCCGATATATTCGGCAAGGAAAAGCGCAAGAGCGAGCCGTCAAAAGAGGGAAAGCTGGGTGTTGAGGGCGTAAAGAGCGGCGTTATCACCGACGCTCTTAAAAAGGCGGGCGTCGAATTTGACGTCGGTGTCGAAAAACAGATAAATACACAGCCTGTCACTAAAACCGACCTCTATCTCGACGGACTTTCTGGCGGCAAATACAGCGCCGAAAAAAGAGCAAGGTTTTTAAAGCAGCTTGATTTGCCGGAGCATCTGTCGTCGAACTCAATGCTGAAGCTCATAAATTCCTTTATGGACCGTGACGATTATAAAAGAGAAATTCAGAAACTCAATGAAGGTGTGAAAATATGAAAATACTTGTGTTGTCAACAGGCGGAACCATAGGCTCCGCGGCAAAAGACGGTGTTATGTCACCCGACAAAAACGCAATGGCGCTGCTTGTACTGCTTTATGAGTCGTCTTTTCAGGATGTAGCCGAATTTGACTGCGAGAGTGTTTCGGATATTCTTTCCGAAAATGTTACCGAGCCTTTTTACGAAAAGCTTATAAACAGGCTGCTTGCGGTTGATGCCGAAAAATATGACGGCGTAATCGTTCTGCACGGAACCGATACGCTCGCATATACGTCGTCGCTTGCGGCAATGGTGTGCCGCAGTCTCCCTATTCCCGTGGGCTTTGTCGGAGCGAATTACCCTCTTAAGCACCCAAAGAGCAACGCATTTATAAATTTCCGTGCCGCCGTGGAATATCTTAAAGCCGGCGGTAAGGGGTTCTTTGTCCCATACGAAAACAGCGACGGCAAAACATATATTCACCTTGCCACAAGGCTCACCGAAGCCGACTTCCTTCATGACGATTTTCATTCGCTCGGCGATGCCGTTTTGGCAGAATTCAAGGACGGTAAAATTATATTTTCAAATGATTCGCGCTTGCCGTCTCAGGAGGAGCTTTCAAAGCCTCTTTCCGGTATAACGGACGGAGAATTCGAGCTGCCCGGAAGAGTGGTGCTCTTAAAATCATATCCGGGGCTTGACTACTCGGAACTTCATATAAAGCACGACAATGTCTGTGCGGTTCTGAACATTACGTATCACACGGGCACCGCCTCTTGTGCGGACGGGGATTTCGGACTTCCCGAATTTTGCGACAAATGCCATAAAAACGGTATAGATGTCTACCTTGCCGGGCTTAAAAAGACGGACGATATTTACGAGACGTCAAAGTGCATTTACGAGCACGGCGCAGAGCCGATTTATTCCGTCAGCGTACCGGCGGCTGTTTCAAAGCTTCGCGCGGCGTATAATTCGTCTCTCGAAAATATCGATACGCTGATTTCCGATGATATTTATTACGAAACCCTGCCGCAGGAAGAAAAATGAGACGCTACCGTTCGTTAAACGATTATCTTAAGGATACCTTCGGCGAAAAGGTGTATAAATTAGCCCTTGACGGCGGTATGACCTGTCCGAACCGCGACGGGACAAAAGGAAAAAACGGATGTATATTTTGCAGCGAGGGCGGCAGCGGTGACTTCGCGGAAAAGTATACGGGCGATATCGAGGGGCAAATAGGAAAAGCGATTGCGCGTGTAAGCGATAAAACAAAGGCAAAAAAATTTATAGCGTATTTTCAAAGCTACACAAACACCTACGCACCGCTCCCATACCTTAAAAATTTGTTTTTCGACGCCGTAGAGGATGAGCGTATAGCGGCGCTCTCCGTAGGGACAAGACCCGATTGTTTGCCACCCGATGTAATCGGCCTTTTGGACGAGCTGAACAAAGTAAAGCCTGTCTTTGTCGAGCTTGGGCTTCAGACCTCAAACGAGGCTACGGGAAAGCTTATACGAAGGGGCTATCCGCTGTATGTTTATGACGAGGCGGTATATAAGCTTAAAAGTATAGGCGTAAATGTTGTAACGCATATGATAATAGGTCTGCCGCACGAAACGGTTGAGGATATGAAAAACACGGCGCACCATATAGCAGGGGTTCACTCCGACGGTATAAAATTGCAGCTTTTGCACGTGCTTCGGGGAACGGAGCTTGAAAAAATGTATCTCGATAATGAATTCAAAACATTGACTTTAAACGAGTACACCGATATTTTGTGCGAAATTTTGCCGATTTTGCCGCCGCAAACGGTAATACACCGCCTTACAGGCGACGCACCCAAGCGCCTTTTGGTGTCGCCCTTATGGTCGGCTGACAAAAAGAATGTATTAAATACAATAAACCGTGCCTTTGCGGAGCGAAATGTTTTTGAGGGCAGCGCATACGAAAATACGTCATTTTAGGCGAGTTCGGATTATTATCGCTTGCCTAACATACTTTGTCTTGCTTTTCGGAAAAAATTCCGATTGCAAATATATAAATTTTAAAATAGAAAGAGGTAAAAGCTATGGCAGAACTTAAAGGTTCAAAAACCGAAAAAAATCTTATGGCGGCATTCGCAGGTGAATCACAGGCGAGAAATAAGTATACTTATTATGCGTCAAAGGCTAAAAAGGACGGTTTCGTTCAGATAGCAAATATCTTTGAAGAAACCGCAAACAACGAAAAAGAACACGCGAAAATTTGGTTTAAGCTCCTGCACGGCGGCTCTGTACCGGAGACGGCGGAAAATCTCGAGGACGCGGCCAACGGTGAAAATTACGAGTGGACCGATATGTATGCGGGTTTTGCCAAAGAGGCAAGAGAAGAGGGCTTTGACGATATAGCCGACCTCTTTTTGATGGTTGCGGCTATTGAAAAGGAGCACGAGGAGCGTTACAGAACACTTCTTCTCAATGTTAAAAACGAAATGGTATTTTCAAAAGACGGCGACGCTATATGGCAGTGCTCAAACTGCGGCCATATCGTAATCGGTCAAAAAGCTCCCGATGTTTGCCCCGTATGCAAGCATCCGCAGGCTTATTTCCAGATGAAAGCCGAAAACTATTAAGCGAAATTTAAAATAAGGCAGAAAACAGCGGTAAAGGCATAACCCTTTACCGCTGTTTTCTCTTTGTCTGTGACAAAGTAAACCCCCTGCTATGCAGGGGGAAAAGAAATAGCTTACA
>ERZ808242.528-NODE-528-length-27263-cov-7.673111_pt1 | contig 27263 bp, 20 predicted proteins | sample MGYA00521244_ERZ808242 | MGnify/ENA primary metagenome ERZ808242 (study PRJEB31516, sample SAMN03275573) | gut metagenome | biome: mammalia-associated habitat; material: feces | host: Papio cynocephalus | place: Kenya | collected 2012-07-27 ... | reverse complement strand
AGTACTTTTATGCTTCTCACAAGTTTTACTCATTCGAGGATTTTCAAAAACAGTTGGCCGTTCATCAGCGCAACTATAACAATTTCCCTATCCAAATGTCTGTGCGATGACGAAGAAAGCTTTGCTATGCTGCTCGCTGATAAGACCAATGCAGACATTCTCAAAGAGAAAAAACACATTGAAGGCGAACTGCAAAAGTGTATTGTCCGCAGTGAGCAGGTGGCGGAGCTGTGCATTAAGTGCTATGAGGACAATGTATCGGGCAAGCTGAGCGACGAGATGTTTATGCGGTTTTCGGGCAAGTACGAGGCGGAACGGATGGAATTGAAAGAGAAAATCTCCGCATACCGTAAACGCCTGTCGGAGGTGGATGAAATGCAGTTAGGAAAAGAGAAATTCATTGCCGCCGTTCGGAAATTCATGCAGATGGATAAGCTGACTGCACCGCTACTGCGGGAACTCATTGACCGTATAGATGTGTACGAAGTGACCGGGACGGGCAAAAACCGCAAACAAATGATAAAGATACACTATAGGTTTGTGGGTTATCTGGAACTGCCGAGCCTTGGGAGTAGGCACAACTATCGAGAAGAAACTCGCAAGGGCGTTGCCGTAGAATATGTTCCAAACGCACAATCGGCACAACAAAAAAAGAGCAGGACAACTCCTGCTCATACAAACAAATAGGCACAAAAAGACAAAAAGAAATCGAGTATCCTCATCCAACTCTCAGGTTGGTTAAGAACACTCGATATGGTCGGAGTGACGGGACTTGAACCCATGGCCTCTTGGTCCCGAACCAAGCGCGATACCAAACTTCGCCACACCCCGAAGCGCTTTAGTATTATATTATATCGGCGCAATAAAATCAAGTAGTATTTTGATTTTTTATTAAATGTTTTTCTTTTTTCGGCAAACCAAAACGAAAACGGGGCTTAAGGCGACATAACATTGCCCTAAAATTCGCCGTTATTTTCGTCGTTTTCTCGATTTGACGTGGGCTCGGCTGAAAATCCGAGCCTGTCTCTTGAATTCTCAAGCACATCAAAGAGTTTTGCCCTTACTGCCGGCTCATTTACGCCGTCAATATCCGCTTGCGCGGCATTGTAAAGAGATTGGGTTCTGAACATCTGATATTTTTTTATGCCGATCTCCGCATTCAGAGCAGATTGAATATCGGCATCGGAATCAAAAAACGCCACGTCGCCTCCCCTTTCGCTCATATCGTCGTTATTGCCGTAATCAAACAAAGCGATATTTATATCGGTATCATTGGGGATTCCGTTTACCCTGCCCTTAGGCGTATACTGCCACACCTTATAGTCATATTTAAAATCCGTAGTCTCGCTCGTGTAATGCGCGACCCAAATCTCGTAATTTGAAAGGCGCGAAAAATTAAGTTCATCGGTAAAGAAAGTTTTACTCGCATAAACACCGGGCTTATATCCGGCACTTTTTACAGCTTCACAAAAAGCGACGGCAATATTGGTGCGCTGACTTGCCGTGAGACTGTCCGCTCTGCCTGAATGTTCGCTGTTTGAAAATTCCGTATCGAAATATATGGGAAACGTTATATGATATTTTCTCGAATAATTTACGGCTACGCTCGCTTCCTCAACAGCCTCGTAAACCGTAATCGCCTGGCTGTAAAAATACACGCCGACCTGTATACCGTTGTTTAAAGCTCCCTCAACATTTTCGCTGAAACGCGAATCGAGTTTCAGTGCTCCCTCGTCACCGTAGCCGCGGAAACCTACGCGTATTATTGCAAAATCAACTCCTGCATCGCGAACCGCCGCCCAATCGATTTTTCCGTTGTGATGCGACACATCAATGCCTACCATAGAGGATAGAGCGCCGTTGTCGTTGAAATAATACTGCACGTCGCTTATAGCCTTGTGCCCCCTCACCGGACGGTGCGAAGAGTCGAAGTTAAACAGCGTACCGTCTATATCGGTAAGACCCGACATAAAATCGCGGTTCACATATTTTAAAGACAGCAGAGAAGAAGTATACATACTGTCGGAAGAAAGCGGATTACCCGATAATCTGCCGTTCAGTCGCGGAGACTTTGCCGGAGCAAGACGCGATGAATTTGTACCGTAGTCACGGTTGATTTCGGCGTCCTCATCCTTTTTGCTGTCGCCGGTGGCAACTTGTATATTTTTCATCTTTTCGTCAATCTCAAACAAAATCGACGAGGTGGTTTCTTCATCCGTCGAGACGGGTTCGTCCTCACCGAAAAGCTCAACGTCCGCATTTACGGTCTTTGTCCGCGACTCGGGTTCGGACGCCGCACGCTTCTTTTTTACTTTATAAGGCACTAATGTTGCGGTAAGCACTATTCCGACAACCGTAAGAGAGACCGCAGCCCAAAGCAAAATCTTCTCGGAGCGTTTCAGCTTTTTACTGTTTTTTTGTTTAGGCTCGGACAAATTGTTATTTTCTGTTTTTTTCTGTATTTTTTCGGTTGAATTTTCCAATTATGTATCCCCTTAACAAGGTCTTATTAAAGCCGTAAAAAATCAAAATGCAAACCTTTTTATTGCCGCGGCAACGCCGTTATCGTCATTGGAAAGAGTAATGAAATACGCCGCATTTTTTGCAGGCTCCTGGGCATTATCCATAGCGACGCCAACGCCTGCTTCACTTATCATGGTAACATCGTTGTAGCCGTCTCCGCAAGCCATAACCTGCTCGCGCCTGATACCGAGACTGTCGGCAAGCCACATAAGCGCCGTGCCCTTATCCACCATAAGGGGCGTTATTTCAAGGAAGTACGGCTCCGAACGGAATACCGAAACGCCGCCAAGTTCCTTTTTAAACAACTTTTCTGTTTCTGTTATGTAATCGGGCTCACCCGTTATAAGATATTTGGGCACGGGATAAGTAACCTCTTTTCGCAGACTCGGAACTCTTTGGAGCCCCAAATTATTGAGATTTACCTCAAGATAAAAATATTTATCGTCGGCATTGTCGGTAACTGCGGTATCGCCCTTGTACGTGGTTATCGGCACATTATATTTTTCGGCAACATCAATGATACGGGCGCTCTGTTCCGCCGTAAGATTTTTTTCGTACAAAAGCTCACCGGTGCGCGCGTCAAAAATGCGCGACCCGTTATATGTAATTATGTAACCGCCGCCGACATTAAGTCCCAATTCCTCGGTATAGCGCTTAACACCGCTTATCGGTCTGCCCGAAGCGATTGTGACTGTTCCGCCGTTTTTCATAAATTTCCGTATAGCGGTCTTGTTGCCTGCCGGTATGTTTTTTTCGGTGGTAACAAGAGTTCCGTCTATATCGAGCGCAAGTAATTTTATATGCATATATTTCACCCTGAAAACTATAATATCGTGCCGCACAAATACGGCACGTTAATAATTATATCAACGGGCATAAAAAACATCAATTTGTAGAAATACAGATAATTCGGTTAAAAAAGCGAGAATTTTATATATTATGCGTTATACGGCTTTTTCTGTCGTTATTTTGTTTTTTCATCAATATATTCGACTATCCTGTCGAGTTTATAATGCATATTTTTAAGCAGAATTTCACATTTCAGATTGACCTTATAATCGTTTTCGCTGCGCCTGCGGTCTTTTTCGTCCTGTCGCTTTTGGCTCATCATAATAAGCGGCGCCTGAATTGCCGAGACACACGACAAAACAAGATTCAAAAGAATAAACGGATACGGGTCAAACGACTTTGCCGCCAAAACGGTATTTACTGTTATCCAAACGAGCAAAAGAAGGGTAAACCCGATTACGAATGTCCAGCTTCCGGCGAACGAAGCGAGCCTGTCGGAAGCTTTTTGCCCGAAACTTTCTTTATATTCGCCGTTTTCGGAAACGGTTTTATCCAAAAGCAGATGTACCTTTTCTTCGTCGCCGAGCTCATCGTTTATATCGTTTAAAATGTACTTTATAACCTCGTAATCACTCATTTTATATCACCGCCGTAAAATTTAAGGCTCCGCGAAAAACGAAGCCTTAATATTTTCGGTATATTTTATTTTTATATACATCAAATTAAAAACGAAACAGCCGATTACTTTATGCGCTCAACCTTTAACATATTTGTTGTACCGGAGATGCCAAGAGGTATTCCCGCGGTTATTACAACAAGGTCTCCCTTTGATATAAGGCCGTGTTTTTTCGCAACCTCCACCGCATGAGAGAAGAGTGCGTCGGTATTATTCTTTTCCTCGCACATAAGCGGTATCATACCCCACGACATATTCATTTGACGGCAAACGGTTTTATCTGTCGTGCAGCTGATTATCATAGAGGACGGGCGGTGCTTTGAAATCATACGTGCCGTTGAGCCGCTCTTTGTTACCGTGATAATTGCCTTTGCGCCGAGGTCGTGCGCTGTGGTAACGGTGGCGTGTGAAATGGCATTGGTTATGCTCTTATCGTATTTTGACGAATCATTTTTAAACTTTGTAAGATAGTCAATATCCGCTTCGGTAGTCTCGGCTATAAGCGCCATTGTTTCAACAGCCTCAACAGGGTGCTTGCCTGCCGCCGTTTCACCGGAAAGCATAATTGCCGAAGTGCCGTCGTAAATTGCGTTTGCGACATCGGTTATCTCGGCTCTTGTGGGACGGGCGTTTGTTATCATCGACTCCAACATCTGGGTTGCGGTTATAACCTGCTTGCCTGCCGTATATGCTTTTTTTATAAGCTTTTTCTGAATGGAGGGAATAAGCTCAAACGGTATTTCAACGCCCATATCGCCGCGTGCTATCATAATACCGTCTGCGGCGGCGATAATTTCGTCAATATTATTTACGCCGCTCATATTCTCGATTTTTGCAATTATTTTAACCTTGTGAAATCCGACCGAGTTTGTAAAATTACGAAGATAATCTACGTCCGCAGCCGAACGGACAAACGAAGCCGCTATGAAATCGAATCCGAGCTTTGCTCCGAATGCGAGATCCGACATATCATGCTCGGAAAGATACGGCATAGATAAATTTGTACCGGGAACATTTACGCCCTTTTGGTCGGATATAACGCCGCCGTCAACAACCTTACAGTGTATATCGGGGCCTTCGACCTTTTCTACTCGAAGGGATACAAGACCGTCATTTATTCTGATAACAGTACCCATTCTGACATCCTGCGGCAGCTGCTTAAAAGAAACACTCGCCTGCTTTTCGTCGCACTCTATGTCACGCGAAGTAAGGATATAATCATCGCCCTCATTAAGCGTTACGGATTTGTGGTCTTTAAAATATCCTATGCGTATCTCGGGACCCTTTGTGTCAAGCATTGTGGCTATCGGGAGGTCGAGTTTTTCCCTGAGAGATACGAGCTCGTCAAATCTCTTTTTATGCATTTCATGATCGCCGTGCGAAAAGTTGAATCTCGCAACATTCATTCCGGCTTTAATCATATCTTCAAGGACGCCGTCCTTATCGGTAGCCGGACCGACGGTGCATATTATTTTTGTCTTTCTCATTAAAAAGCACCTCCAAAAATGTATGTAAATATGTTTTTCAAATTTTCCTCAGATAAATTGTATAATTAGTTTTGTCAAATGTCAATCATAACAGACATATTTTTTTAGGTTTGTACAGTAACATATATTTATACAGTATAATGTATGTTGTTTTGTATTATTTTAATTCGAAGTGCGCTTTTTTAATTTGCCGACCGACGACGCAAAAGACCATCCTATCAAAAAACAACGATTACAAATATAAAAAGACGGCCTGAATTTAAATCAAGCCGTCTTTGCCTTAAATTACCGACTGAAATTTTAAATCGGAACTTTACCTATGTACAAAGGAACGTCAGCCCTCGTAATCGTCCTCATTTTCCCAGTTGTGGAAAACATTTTGAACATCGTCGTTGTCTTCAAACATTTCGAGCATTTTGCCCATATTGTTTATGTCCTCTTCGCTTTCGAGCTTTGTATAGGTAGAGGGAATATAATCAACTTCGGCAGTCAGATACTTATACCCCTTAGCCTCAAGATCGTCACGGACAGCACCCATATCGTTAGGCTCGGTGCGAATCTCATAGACGTCGCCGTCTGTGAGGAAATCTGTAGCGCCTGCCTCGAGAGCGTCTTCCATAAGTTTTTCTTCGTCAACGTCCTCTTTATCTATGATAATTACGCCCTCACGGGTAAACATAAACGAAACGCAACCTGAAGTGCCCATATTGCCGCCGAACTTATCAAAATAGTGGCGCATATCGCCTGCTGTTCTGTTGCGGTTATCGGTAAGAGTTTCAACTATTACGGCAACGCCCGACGGACCGTAGCCCTCGTAGACTATGCTTTCGTAATTATCGGTATTGCCGTCCCCGGCAGCCTTTTTAATAATTCTCTCGATGTTGTCGTTAGGAACATTGCAAGCCTTTGCCTTAGCTATGCAGTCCTTAAGCTTTGAGTTACCGGCAGGGTCGGGTCCGCCCTCTCTGACGGCAACGGCTATTTCACGGCCGATTTTTGTAAATACCTTTGCACGGGCATTATCGGTCTTTTCTTTTTTACGTTTAATCGTACTCCATTTTGAGTGCCCTGACATATTTTTCACCCTCTGTCAAAAATTACGAAAAATATTTTAACACACAATCATTTTATTATCAAGAATTTTTTGTTTACCGTTTCGGGCAAAAAACAGCCGTGAATTATGTGTGATACTGTTATTATTCGGCTTTGAGCACAATCGCTCTGTTGTAATCGACGCCTCTTACGTAAATCGGTATTCCGACATTCATAAGATACGCGCCGCCCTTTTTGTATTTTACGTTTTCAAGCTCAAAGACATAAGTTTTATGTTCATCAAGCCCCGCAAAATGCAAATTGAATTTCTTTTTATAAAATCTTGTACCGTTGGCGGCAATAAAGACAACGCTTTCGTTTTTATCGGCGCTCACATATTCATTGCAAAGCACCTCATCTTGTTCGATGTCAAGAATTCTGTAAAGGTCGCCGAACTGCACCAAACTGCGGATTTTTTTGTAGAAGGCGATATTTTTTTTGCAGGTTTCCAAATCATCGGCGCTGTAATTCAGCAAATTACCGCCTATGCCGAGCGACCCCTGCATTGCAATGTTAAATCTGAAATCGAGCGAACAGGGCTTATTGATACCCGATATGTCGGTTACCCACGCGCGCATGGTTTTTATCGGGTGCAAAAGCGAATATCCCTTTTGGATAGTCATCCTGTCGATGGCGTCGGTATTGTCGCTTGTCCAGACCTGGTCGTAATGGCTTACAGCGCCGAGGTCGCATCTTCCGCCGCCCGACGCACAGCTTTCAAACTGCACGGACGGATGTCTTTTTTTCAGTTCATCTACGATTTTATAGACTGCCTCAGTATGTAAATATGAATACATCTTCGGATTTTCGAGATTTTCGGCACCTACCTGTGAAAACGGACGGTTCATATCCCACTTTATATATTTAATGTTGTGACCTGACAACAGCTTATCAAGACAGTCTAAAATATAATCCTGCACATCTTTGCGCGTCATATTGAGTACAAGCTGATTACGTAATTCATCGGCGTTTCTGTGCTCAAAATGATATGCCCAATCGGGATGCGCACGGTACAGATCGCTGTCCGGATTGACCATTTCGGGTTCAACCCAAATACCGAAGTCCATACCGAGATTATTGACGTTATCGATAAGCCCATCAAGGCCGTTCGGGAATTTATCTTTATTCACGAACCAATCGCCGAGACCTGCTTTATCGTCATTTCTTTTGCCGAACCAGCCGTCATCCATAACGAAAAGCTCCACACCCATACGGGAGGCAATTTCCGCAAGCTTCGTCTGGTCTGCCGCATTCACGTCAAAACCCGTCGCCTCCCACGAATTGTAAAGAACGGGCAAAATTTTATCGTTAAACTGCCTCGGCATAAGGTGCTGTATGCAAAATCTGTTCATCTGACGTGACATTTCACCGAAGCCGACGGTTTTTCCGCAGCAAACTGCGGGAGTCTCAAAGCTTTCGCCGGACTTTAAAGTGTGTGAAAAATCAAAATCATTCATTCCTATGCATACTCTTGTTATCGAATACAGGTCGCGGTTTGCCGTCACCATGAAATTTCCGCTGTATGCAAGACTTGCAAAATACACGTCTCCGCTCTTTTCATCGGCGTTTCTGTGAGCAATGAAATACGGTGAATTGTTATGATTTGACGCACCCTTACGGCTTTCGTAAACCAAAGAGCCGCCGCTTAACACGGTATTTGTTTCTATAAATTCGCCGCCCCAAGCGCCGTTTGTATTTATAAACTCATAGGGCTTTTCGGACGGCAATGAAAATTCAGCACTGAAAATTCTTTCAAAAACAATATCGTCATTGCCCGTATTTTCAAGCGTTACGCTTCGTTTTATAATATCAAAAGATTCATACGCTTCATAATTGAGGGTAACCAAAAGAGGATAATAAGCATCTTTAAATTTTACCTTCAGCGTATTTCCGTCCGTAATATAGCTGTCAAAGCGCAAATCGATTTCACGGCATTTATCGGAAAACTCCGCCTTTATATCACATTCGCGATACATGGTTGAGCCGAACGGAGTTATTTCCTGCCTGTATTCATCAAGCATTGAATTATTTGAATTTTCGTCGCTTATCTTTGTAAATTCATAATCGTCAAAGCTGCACTTATTGCCCCAATGAAGATGGCGGTTATACCCTGCCTCATCTATGCCGAAAACATAATGCGTATTTTCGGTCTCGATAACAAAAATTCTGCTTTTTTCAATGTACTTTATCATTGTTTGCGCTCCATACATAAAGATAAATATTTTGATTTTTAATATATCATAGTTCCGGATAAAATTAAGTGGGAATTATCGCACGAAAAATTGAAATTATCACAATATCACGGTTTACACGGTGACAAAAACGATTATATTATATATCATTAAAGCGGCTGCAATAAAGCAATTTTTTTAACATAAGGAGTGCCTCTGTATGACAGCGGACAGCGATAACCGAATTTTGAGAGACAGCTTTAATTGGGCTGCGGAAAAAGCAAAAACATTTGTGGTAACGGGCACAAAAAACGGTGATATAAACAAGGGCGACGGCGGCAAATGGTACGGGCCGAGCAACGAGGTACTATCCTCACCCTCAAAAGAATGGGCAAAGCCGAGAGACTACAAAGCCGCATTTTGGGCAGGCTATTTTGACCGTACCGCTTACTATATCCGCGATTTTGTGCACCAGGCGCCGGGAGCCGCGCTTTTGGGAATGTACGAAGAGCTTTTTCAGATGTTCAAAACATTTGCGTCCAACGCAAGCGAAGAAACGGGCTGGTACGCTCCGTGGGCATTCAACTTTGACCATTCCGTCTACTATATGGATACGCCCAACAAAAAGCATTTCGTAAGAGAGATAACGTCTCAGTTTGAGCTTGTGGAAACAGCCTACAATCTTTATTTGCTCACGGGAGACGAAAGATACATTACCGACAATAAAATAGCGCTCTTTACCGATAAAATAATGAGTGATTTTATAGATTTGCAGGACGGCATTGTATTTAACGAAAAAAACGGTATTCCCGAGGGCAAAGACGATATTTTTAAAGGTTCGGCAACCTATAACGAACGCGGGTTTCACGCTGTTGAAGCAGGTGACAGCATTGCGGCGATGTATGCGGCAATGCTTTGCTATTCCGAAATATTAAAACTTCGCGGCGACGCTTCTTTTGCCGAAATACAACGGAAGAAAGCCGAAAAATTAAGACTGTATTTTAACAACGAATGGAGCAGAACGGACGGCAGCGATATGTACTGCTACGCCGTTGACGACAAATTAAATAAGTATTATCAATGGATTAAAACTCCTAAAATGTTGTGCGGTGCGGAGACTCTTGAATTTATTCCCCTAAAAAATCTGAGCTTCCCCGGTGAAAGGAACGACAAACTGCTCGACTATATCTTTAAAATGCAGACGGACCCGAAAACAAGGTCGGACAATATCGAGAGTTTCACATATCTGCCGGATTTATACTTTGCCAACAAACGACCGAACAGCGCGTGGCATTTTATGAAATACATAATTTCACAAAAGGATTTGCCGCATGAACACAGAAGTCAGGGAACGAACGGCGATTATCCCGAAATTTCATTCACGCTTGTATCACAAACGGTTTTCGGGCTTATCGGGCTTAGAATTAACAAAAGCACCGGTGAAATCTGTGTAAAGCCCGATTTACCCGATGAAATCGGATATATTAACCTGTACGGACTTCAATATCGCGGTAACCTTTACAATATTGAAGCTACAAAAGACCGCGGTTCGGTCATAAAACAAAACTGACTCCGCTTGAAAAGCGAAATCAGCTTATTGTCAAAATTGATTTTCTGCACCAAACAGGTTTTTTGCACAGTCCGTGCGATTTTGAAAATTCGGCTCACTCCGAATTCCCTGTTTTTTAACTTAAAGTTACATTATTGCAGTTTTCGGTTTTGATTTTTTTATTTCCCGAAAAATCATTATTTATAATTTCTATATCGTCGGACGATTTTGCATCTATGCAGTATCCGCGGCAATTTAAAAATGTATTGCCCTTGATTTTGATGTTTTTATGCACAGCACCCTTGTAAACGCTGTTTTCGGGTTTAATAAGAATCGGCGCTTTACCGCAATACTCAAAAGTGTTGTCACAAATTGTAACGTCTGTACACATTCCGCTTTCGTACCAGCTTTTTGCATCGTCCGAAAGCAAAATTCCGCTCATTGTCGTACTTACAAAGCGATTATTTATAACATTTACTTTTCCGCGTGTTGTGATAAGAAGTCCGCGTGTGATAATTCGCGTCATCTTATTGTTTACGAAGTCTAAGTCGGGACACGCCGTAACGTCCTCAATCACTTCGCCGACCTCGGCAAAAGCGGTGTCGCTTACTGTGACGGCTATCTCGTATTCATTTAAAAGCTCCGACTTTTCTATAACGGCACTGCCCTTTTCGAGCAACGAATCCGCGTCAATATAAGCTATTGTGTCGCCCACTCTCAAAGGGTTAAATCCGTGGCTTTGCGGATGCATAAAGCGAACCGTCAGCGTGTTATCCTTAATATCGGTAATTTTAAAGTGAATACCGTGAACATTAAGGCAATCGTCACCGGCGCCGTCGAAATAGCTGTCCTTGACGGTAATTTTTCCTCGGCACATACAAATTTGAATGAAATCGGCAACGGACGCAACTTTTCTCGGCGAGCCCTTTTCGGGTGCGAATTCAACCGAATCAACGGTTATATTTTCGCTGTTCTGTGCGACGAGTGCGAGAGAATAGTTAAAGCGCTGCTTGATATTTTGCAAAGTGACATTTTCGCATTTATTTACAAATATGCCGGCAAACTGACGGCGTACATCATAGATATAAAAACAATCGCCGGTTTTAAATCTCACAGTGTTCGGATACGAAACGCGTATTTTGCCGCCTTTTAAATCGCGCACTTTTAACGAAGAAAACAGCGGATGCATAACCCTTTCGATTTTATCGGGAGTGTCTTTTCTCACAAGTCCGATATAGGACGCCGCCGTTGCTTTTTTATCACAGCACATACAATAATCGGTACCGTAAAGAACAAGTTTACCGTTTTCGATCTTATAACGGGTGTCGCTGTCAATTTTAAAATCCACGCCGAACAGGGACTTTTTAATCACTTTAAGCTCGTGCATATCGGGGCTACTGTGACGGATTTCAAGATTTTTAACGGTAATATTTTTACAGTGCTCCATTGCTGTATTGGTGACTTTACCGTTAATTACAAAGACCGAATCGCCGCCGTCCACGGTAACATTTTCAACATTTCCGAAATAAAACGGAACCGCATTCAAATGCGGTGTTTCGCCCTTTTTAAACTCATTATCACCGACGGTATTGGTTATATAGAGCATATATTTTTTGCATTTTTCACTGTCGATGTAATATGTGCCTTTATCAAAGATCACCGTTTTTTCTTCGGCGTCGGATGCAAGATATCCGGTAAGCTCTGCCAGCTTTTCCGTTATGTTTTCACCCGGGTTAATACAAAATTGAGACGCTTTAATAATTTTCATAATCAATCCTCCGAAATGAATGTCTGTCGTATTACCGCAATATATCCGCACTTATATTAAATCAATTCAGAAGCTCTTCTGTGGTAGCTCCTCTCAAACTTGCCAAGCGAAGCTTACATCCCATGTCATGACACAAACGTAAAAACCGCTCTAATTCTCTCCGATTTTTAGGTTCTGTTTTGGTTGCTTTCATTCGCTGAAGTATCATCTCCGGGGAATTATCAAAAAGTCTCATAGTATATGCCGCATCAAGCGCAAAATCATCCGCTTCCTCACGAGATAATTCAGATATGCTGCGAAAATACGCTCTCAAGGAAATAAATTCAAGTGTTTTTTCCACATAAAGCTCATCGGTGTATTTTAAAAACTTATCCTTTTCAAGAATATGATACGGAAGTCCACGTATCTTTTCTTCAAGCTCATAGTAATCATCAAAGTCACCCATAATATATAAATACTCAGCCAACAGTATTTTCTCCAAGGTCGGTGTATCGTCTGTCTCGGGCTCTCCGGACTCCAATTCTTCCTTCGAAAACAAATCAAAGTTCCGTGGTTCCGTAAGTATTTTTTCAAGTGTATCGCAAAGCTCTTTTTCCGTCAACGGGTCATTTTGGGAATTATAGATTTCAAAAAGTTTTCTCACCGGTATAAAGCCATATAAATTTGCCGCTGCATTGCAATAATCCAAAACTGCCTTTTCGACAATCTTTTTGTCGGTCATATTCGTTTACCTCTTATCTCATCCAATTAAGATTCCGCTTTTTTACAGCAAATCACCTGTAATCTGCTATTTAACTATATCATAATAAACAATACTTGTCTATCAACAACAGATTTATGTGTAAAACAGAGCAATTGCCCGTGGATTTTTTAAATAATCACAGCGAAATGTCTTTTGCATAATTGTATAATAAATCTTCCCGCGACAGCAGAGGCGGCACAAAGTGCGTCGGCGAAAGCCGCAATTTAGTCATTCAACGTTCACAGGAACGGTCAAAATCTTTGATTTTGCTATCGTTTCGTGAGGTTATTATCTCATCTTACATATCAAAATCGGTAAATGCTTTTGCTTTGTTTCCTTTACGAAAGCCATATGATTTACTTTAAAGCTCTATAATGCAAAGCTACACTCGGACTGTTTTCAATTACAAAAAATGACAATTTTAACATTTATTTTATTTAATATAAAAACACGTCGCGTTAAAAATAGTAATGCAAACGCAAATTGTTATGAAAAGGAGTGTTTTCAAATGGCAACAGTACCCGAGGCTAAGGCTGCTCTTGAAAAGTTCAAGATGGAAGCTGCTAATGAAGTCGGCGTAAATCTCAAGCAGGGTTATAACGGCGACCTTACTTCTAAGCAGGCCGGTTCTGTCGGCGGACAGATGGTCAAAAAGATGATCAAGGCTTATGAAGACGGCATGAAATAAGAAGTAGAAATTCTCTGATTCTTCAATAAATTTCGGACAAAATGAAGGTCTGCCGGTTAAACCGACAGACCTTCTTCTGTGTTTGTTATTAAATATTGCAGCGGGCGGATACGGCTTTATATCCTGCCGCGATAATTAAAATTTATCATGCTTTATTTTCATTTAACACATAATAAGTGTTTATACCATTAAAATAATTAACAACATCATCAAGTGTCAAGCTCACAGAGTTTTCTGTTTCAAAGTCACCCGATATACGTTCGGTTACAAACAGAGTACCGTCGCCTATATTTTCTCTGACGCCGAGAAACTCCGGAGTTTCAAAATAACTCTTGGTAGCAATATAAGTACGATAGTCTTCTGTACCATCATTATGTTTTACACTGAATGTAACTGCCACACCGCCGTAAGGGCCAAAGTCGGGTAAACCCTGCGCACTGATGATTTCAATCTCAGTGTCATCTTTCAATTCGCAATATACTATAAGTTTAACAAGTTGTGCGGCGTCGGCAACATAGCCGTCATAATCTACCGAAACTCCGTCTTTAAAGTTATATATTTTGCCCGTGCAATACTCGGCTTCTCCGTTAAAGCTGCTGTCGAAGACGCCGTTACTTACATAGTAAAGAGATGTGCCGTATCTTAAGGCTCCAGTGAAGTTCCAATCAAGAATACCGCCCTCTACGCCGTAATATGTGCCGTAGTAATTTGTAAGGCCGTAATAATACCAATTAAGGAAACCCTCTTCAAGATAGTACCAAGTACCGTAATAATTAAACAGCCCGGTATAACTGCTGACAACCTGCCCGTCTGCAAGATAGCACCAATTATGATCGTAATAATTATAAAGTCCGTTAAGGCTGCGGTCTACCGCACCGTTTTCAACATAAAAGATATTGTAATCCTCGTCAACAACGAAACCCGAAAAATCCCAATGAAGCACACCGTCTTTTACATAGTACAAAGTACCGTAGTAGTCTGTAAGACCTTCGAATTCCCAATCAAGAATGCCGTCTTCAACATAATACCAAGTGCCGTAATACAGAGTAAGGCCGGTATAATCGTTTGAATAAACGCCTTTTTCTACATAATGCCAAACACCATCGACATAAACAAGGCTTGAATAATCCCAATCAAGTATACCGTTTATGACATAATATGTTGTGCCGTAATACTCGGTAGAACCTGTATAGTTCCAATTGAGCACACCGTTTTCAACATAGTACCAAGTGCCGTAATATAAGGTGAGCCCGGTATAATCCCAATTAAGAACGCCGTTCTCAACATAATACCACGTGCCGTAGTACAGAGTAAGACCGGTATAATCGTTTGAATAAACACCGTTTTCAACATAATGCCAAACACCATCTACAAGAACGAGGCTCGAATAGTTCTCATCAAGCGTGCTGTTTGTAACAAAATAGGTTGTACCGTCGTACTCTGTAGGACCGGTATAGCTCCAATCGAGCACGCCGTTTTCAACATAGTAATAGGTGTCATAATACTTAACAAGACCTGTGTAGCCGGTATTATGTTCACCGTTTTCCATATAGTTCCAAGTACCGTCATCCATTCGCACAAGCGAATCCGTATCGGATGCAAACGCGCTGACCGCCAGCATAAATACTGACACAAAAACAGCCAGTGCAACCGCAATCAACTTTTTGAAGTTTTTCATAAATTTAATATCCTCCCTGATTTTTTACGGCATAAAGCCCTACCGCTTATTCAAATTATATAACAATGCTTGTATAATTGCAACAATTTTTATATAAAGTGTTGTATTAACACATTCCGTCAAAAAACAAAACCGTTCAAATGAATGAACGGTTTTGCTATAATTTGTAATTAAATTTTATAAATCAACCTTAAACGCGAATACCGTTTCTCACATAGTAACGGGTACCGCGATAATAAACGTACCCTGTATAATTCCAATCGAGGATACCGTTTTTAACATAATACCAGGTACCGTAATAATTTGTAAGACCCGTATAGTTCCAGTTAAGAACACTGCCCTCGCAATAATACCACGTACCGTAATAAAGTGTGAGTCCCGTATAGTTCCAATGGAGTACGCTGTCCTCTACATAGTACCAAGTACCGTAATAGTTTGTAAGACCGGTATAATCCCATTTAAGAACGCTGCCCTCCACGTAATACCAAGTGCCGTAATAGAGCGTAAGACCGGTGTAATCCCAATTAAGCTGACTGTTTTCTACATAATACCAAGTGCCGTAATAGAGCGTAAGCCCCGTATAGTCCCAATTAAGCACGCCGTTTTCAACATAATACCATGTGTCGTAGTAATTCACAAGCCCGGTATAATCGGTGTTGTGCTTGCCGTTTTCCATATAAAGCCACGTGCCGTCTTTAGTTACTATAAGCGTGGTTGTATTAAACGGAGCTGCCTTAACGTCAAAGTCACATTTTGCGGTTTTATCGGAGCCGAGAAGCTTCGGAGTTTCATCTCCGCTGTAAATATCAAATGCGATTACCGATATACTGCCTTCTTTATAGCTGCCGTCAAAATAAAAAGTATAACTTCCGTACAGCTGCTCTGTCGAAGAGGATTTCGGTGCGGCTGCCGAACATCTTAAAGAATCCTGCGAGAAATTATAATTGGTTATTGCCGTACCGCCGTTTTCATACGAAGTAACCGACGACTGCTCGCCGTTTTTATCCGCATCGGGCTTAATGAGCTTTAAATATGAGGAATCGTATTTAAGCGTATAACTGCCGCCCGCGGCACCTGCCGGAGCATATATTTTTACCTCTACCCTGTTGTAGCCCATAATCTGAGCATCGACTCTGAATGATGCACTTTCGGAAGAAGTGTCAGCGGCAAACGACGTCGCAAGCACAGCGAACACACATACGAGTATCGCAAGAGCCGTAACAGCCGAAATTATTTTAGTTCGTCTTTTCATATTAACCTCCGTTAAGCCCCGAAACAGACATTACTTATATCGGAATTATACAACATCCGAAATACATAGTCAACACTCACACAGTTTAGGTCGACACCCGAAAAAGCAAAAAATATACCGAATTCCGAAAAACGACTTTCGAAACACGGTATATTTTCTAAGTTAAAGTGTAAGCTGCTCGCCGACATCGTCAGCCGACAAAGTTGCACCGGCGGCAGGCAAAGTTCTCGTTCTGTATCTCGCAGGCTTCACAAACTCGCCCTCGGTATACTCTTTTACGGAAGACACCCTGTGCCCTTTTTTGAGCGTCATAACCGATACGCCCATAGAATCCTTGGTCGTCTTGACGGCTATTGCGCCGGTATTGAGAAGAAGAATTCTGCCGGCGGTTGACCGCATAACGTATTCCTTATCCTCAGTCACACAGAACATATTGACTAACGGGAATTTCTCACAATACGCTTTTATCAGCTTCTTGCGGTTGGTTTTGGTCTCATACGCGGAAAGGTCTATTTTGGCAAGCTTGCCGTTTTCAAAGAAAAACAGCATAAAGCCCTTATAGTCTGTTGTAACAGCCATATAGACGGCATTTTCCTCAGGCTCCATCTCAAGCTTTGAAGCCACATAATCGCCGAGGACGCTCGCCTTGCTGTCGTCAAAGTCGGCAGCCTTGGCTTTATAAACGCGGCACTTATCGGTAAAGAACAAAAGTTCGGTATTGTTTGTAGCCTCAACGGTCTCGATTATTTCATCGTTTTCCTTTAGTTTTTGCTCGCCGCTCATACGCAGTGACTGCGGAGTTATCTTTTTAAAATAGCCCTCTTTTGTAAAGAAAAGCGTAACCGGATAATCCGGTATCTCCTCTTCGGGGTCCGCTTCGTCAACAATATCGCTTGTATATATTATTTCGGAGCGACGCGGTTTATCGTATTTTTTCACAACGTCGGAAAGCTCGTTTACGATTATTTTTTTGACGCGCGAACGACTCGACAGAATATCCTCCATATCCTCTATATCGGTCTTTAACTGCTCAATATCAGCCGTTCTTTTTAAGATATACTCACGGTTCAAGTGGCGCAATTTGATTTCAGCCACATAATCTGCCTGTATCTTATCTATTCCGAAGCCTATCATCAAGTTCGGAACAACCTCCGACTCTTCGTCGGTAGAACGTATTATTCTTACAGCCTTATCTATATCGAGGAGGATTTTTTGTAGTCCCTCTAAAAGATGAAGTCTGTCTTTTGCTTTGGAAAGGTCAAAATAGACGCGGCGATTTACACATTCGGTACGGAAAGCTATCCATTCCAAAAGCAGCTCGCGCACTCCGAGGACTCTCGGTGTTCCGGCTATAAGGACATTAAAGTTACAGCCGAAAGAATCTTCGAGCGGAGTCATTTTATAGAGCTTTTTCATAAGCTTGTCCGCATCTGTGCCGCGCTTTAAATCAATTGTTATTTTAAGGCCCTTTTTATCGGTCTCGTCGCGGATATCGGAAATTTCTTTAACCTTGCCGCCCTTTGCGAGTTCAACTATCTTATCGATTATTGCTTCCGTAGTGGTGGTTGCCGGAATTTCGTATATATCAATACAGTTATTCTTTTTATCATAGCTGTACTTTGCGCGAATTTTGAAGCTTCCGCGACCCGTGCGGAAGATCTCGTTCATCTTATCTTCATCGTAGAGTATCTGACCGCCGCCTATAAAATCGGGAGCCTTCAGCGTTTCGGTTATATCGGCGTCGGGGTCCTTTATAAGCGCCGCGGTAGTATCGCAGATCTCTTTTAAGTTGAACGAACAAATATTTGAAGCCATACCGACGGCTATACCCATATTGGCATTTACGAGCACCGACGGGAATGTAACGGGTAAAAGCGTGGGCTCGGTCATGGTATTGTCGTAGTTCGGTACAAAATCGACCGTGTCCTTATCTATATCGCGGAAAAGCTCGGCTGAAATCGGTGCTAATTTTGCCTCGGTATAACGCGAAGCCGCATACTGCATATTTTTTGAATACGATTTACCGAAGTTACCCTTTGACTCAACATAAGGGTGAAGGAGCGACTCGTTGCCGCGCGCCAAACGAATCATGGTTTCGTAAATTGCCGCGTCGCCGTGCGGGTTCAGCTGCATGGTGCGGCCGACAATATTGGCGGATTTTACAGTGCCGCCCTGAAGCAGCCCCATTTTATACATTGTATACAGGAGCTTTCTGTGTGACGGTTTAAAGCCGTCGATTTCAGGAATGGCACGCGACATAATAACGCTCATGGCGTAAGGCATATAGTTGAGCTCCAAAGTATCGGTTATATGCTGCTCCACTACCTCGCCCGCACCGAGTATATGAGCGTTTACGTCTGTCTCTTCCGGGCTTCGGTCTGTTTCGTTTTTCTTGGTTCTTTTTGCCATTTTCCGACTCTCCTAAATCAGGGAATAATTATTACCGTAAAAATCAATCGTCAAGAAAGGTCAGTCATATCAATATACTGAGCGCCGTTTTCGGCAATATAATCTTTTCTGCCCTGCAAATTATCTCCGAGCAAAAGGTCAAATTTTTCGGCGACGGCTTCGGGTGAATAATCCGGCTCTACTTTTATAAGACGACGGGTTTTAGGATTCATTGTTGTAAACCACATCATCTCGGGTTCGTTTTCGCCGAGACCCTTTGAACGCTGTATGGTATATTTTTTGTCTCCTATTGCATGAAGAGCGTCCTGCTTTTCCTTTTCGGTATAGCAGAACCAAGTCTCGTCCTTGCACGTTATTTCGTAAAGCGGAGACTCGGCTATAAATACCTTGCCCTCTTTTATAAGCGTAGGCATAAGGCGGTAAATCATAGTGAGTATCAGTGTTCGTATCTGATAACCGTCAACGTCGGCATCGGTACAGATTATAACTTTGCTCCAGCGGAGATTATCCATACTGAAGAGCGAAAGGTTTTTATTTGCCTTTGAGCTTACTTCCACGCCGCAGCCGAGTACCTTGATAAGATCCGTTATAATATCGTTTTTAAATATTTTGGGGTATTCCGCCTTGAGGCAGTTAAGTATTTTTCCGCGCACGGGCATAACCGCCTGAAAAGCGCTGTCCCTCGCCTGCTTGCAGGCGCCGAGAGCCGAGTCGCCCTCCACTATGAATATTTCGCGTTCCGAGACATCCTTTGAGCGGCAGTCGACGAATTTTTCGATTCTGTCCGTCATGCTGTTGCTGCTCTGAAGCGTCTTTTTAATATTAAGCCTTGTGGTTTCGGCTTTAACGCGCGAGCGCATATTTATGAGCACCTGCTCGGCGATTTTTTCGGCGTCTATTCTGTTTTCGATAAAGTATACTTCAAGCTGATGGCGAAGAAATTCCGTCATAGCCTCCTGTATAAATTTATTGGTTATCGCTTTTTTGGTCTGGTTTTCGTATGACGTCTGAGTTGAAAATGACGACGAAACAAGCACAAGACAATCCTCTACATCTTGGAAATTTATCTTGCTGTCGCTCTTTAAATATTTGCTGTTTGCTTTTAAATAGCTGTCAATCTGCGAAACAAACGCGCTCTTTACCGCTTTTTCCGGAGCGCCGCCGTGCTCGAGAAAGCTTGAATTGTGATAGTACTCTTTTAACTGTTTTTTATTGGAAAAGCACAGCGCCACATTAAGTTTTACCTTATATTCGGGTAAGTCGGCTCTGTCTCTGCCCTTTCGCTCGCCCTGCCAAAACTGCACGGACGAAAATGCATCGTCGCCCACAAATTCTTTTATATAATCTACTATACCGTTTTCATAGCAGTACTCGTACTTATCGAAGCTTTTTTCACTTGTCTGATTGCGGAGTATAAACTTAATGCCCGCATTTACGACGGACTGCCTTAATATAGTCTCCTGATAGTATTCAAGCGGTATATCGATATCGGTGAATACCTTTATATCGGGCTTCCAGCGAATTCTTGTACCTGTGTCCTTTTTGCCGTACGGTTCTTTTTTGAGCTCGCTTACAGGCTCGCCCGCTTTAAAATGTATCTCGTAACGAAAACCGTTTTTGTGCACCTCGGCATCCATATACTCGGAGGCGTACTGTGTAGCGCAAAGTCCGAGTCCGTTAAGCCCGAGCGAATACTCGTATGTTCCGCCGTTGTTTGTATTATATTTACTGCCGGCATACATCTCGCAGAAAAGCAATTCCCAGTTCCAGCGCTTTTCCTTTTCGTTATAATCCATAGGCATACCTCTGCCGTGATCGACAACCTCAACGGAGCCGTCAAGAAAACGGGTTACGGTTATCTCTTTACCGTAGCCCTCACGCGCCTCGTCTATGGAGTTTGAAAGTATTTCAAATACAGCGTGCTCGCAGCCCTCTATTCCGTCCGAGCCGAAAATAACGGCGGGGCGAAGTCTTACACGGTCCGCGCCCTTTAACTGCGAAATACTCTCTTCATTGTATGCCGCTTTTTTTGCCATTTAATTAAACCACCTTTGTATGCCGAATGGCGGGAAAATTTACTTGCAGGAAAACCTGCCCAAAAATACCGCCATATATTTTACACTATATATAGCGGTCAAGTCAAGTTATTTGCCTTTTTAAACGGATATTTAGGGTTTGTACGCATAAAGCGCCCACAGCCGATATCAGTTTTTGTCGTCATCGGAGTGCTTTTTGACTTTATGTTTATTTCCGTTTTCATCAACGATATACGTATTTTCGAGATTTGCGACAAGGTTTCTCTTAAAAGAGTCGATATACTCGCGGCGCAAAATTGCCTGCTCCTCTTTTTCGTCGGGAGACAACCCTTCGCCCTTTTGCTTCTTTGCAAGAAAGTTTATACGGTCGATTTTATTCTGTTCCATACTTATCACCACATACAGGTTATTTTTTACTATTTTATAATATTTTTTCGATAAAGTAAAGGCACAGCTCAACACTTGAAAATATTCGGTGAATATCATATAATTTCATTATGTTAAAGGAAGGAACCCGATATGTTTAAATATGTTCTGACAGACATTGACAATACGCTTTTGGATTTCAACAAGTGTGCCGAAAAAGCTATGACCGACGCCTGCAAAACCTGCGGGGTCGATTTCAAAGAAAATATGCCGTCCGTTTTTCACAAGGTCAACGATTCGCTTTGGCAAAGGCTTGAAACGGGAGAAATCTCAAGGGATCAAATACACAAAAAACGGTGGAATATGGTTTTTTCGATTATGGGTATTGATTTTGACGGACGCGAATTCGAAAAAGAATTCGTAAAGGGAATATACGACAGCCACGAGCCCGTAAGAGGTGCAGAAGACGCGGTTAAATACCTGTCGAAAAAATACATACTCTGTGCCGCAAGCAACGGTCCGTTTGAACAGCAAAAGCACCGTCTGACGCTCGCCGGAATGATAGACGGATTCTCACACCTTTTCGTCTCGGAGAGAATAGGCGTGCAAAAGCCCCAACGGGAATTTTTTGAGCGGTGTCTCAATGAGCTTCATGAAACCGACAAATCACGCTTTATACTCATAGGCGATTCGCTGACCGCCGATATATCCGGAGGAAAGAACTTCGGTATCACCACCTGCTGGTATGACCACAACGGCACGGGAAATGATAATGTGGGCGCGGATATGAGAATAACCGATCTTGCCGAAATTAAAAATATACTCTGAGGAATTATTATGATAAAGCTCCCCGAACAAGTAAATAAGGCAATATGCCTGCTGAAAAGCAGCGGTTTTGAGGCATATGCCGTCGGCGGCGCCGTTCGCGACTGTATGCTGAATAAAAATCCCTTTGACTGGGATATAACCACAAGCGCACGTCCCGAAGAAACAGAAAAGGTATTTTGCGGCGAGCGGATAATAGAGACCGGTATAAAGCACGGAACGGTGACTGTCATAATTGACGGTATGCCGCTTGAAATCACCACTTACCGCATAGACGGTGACTATACAGACCACCGCCATCCGCAATCGGTATCATTTTCGGACAACCTCAGAGACGATCTCTCAAGGCGCGATTTCACAATAAACACGCTTTGCTGTAATTGCGACGACAAAATAATTGATGTTTTCGGCGGCATAGACGATTTGAAGAACAAAATAATACGGTGCGTCGGCGACCCCGACACACGTTTTTCGGAGGACGCGCTCAGAATTATGCGTGCCGTCCGTTTTTCGGCGGAGCTGGGATTCACAATAGAAAAAGGCACATCGGACAGCATACTGAAAAACAGGCATCTGCTGTCGGATGTATCAAAAGAAAGATTGCAGGTCGAATTCGTAAAGCTTATCACGGGGAAATACGCAACCGACGTTATACGGAAATATCACGCGGTTATAGAGGTATTTATTCCGGAGCTTGCCCCACTAATAGGTTGTGAGCAGCACACAAAATATCACAAATATGATGTGTTTGAGCACACGCTGCATGCCGTAGACGCGGTAGATTTTGACGACAGAATTTTGCGCCTTACAATGTTTTTTCACGATTTCGGAAAGCCCGATGCCAAAACCACCGATGAAAACGGCACTTCGCACTTCAAAGGACATGCCGTGATAAGCGAAAAAAAGACGCGAGCCATACTTAAAAGGCTGAAATTTGACAACAAAACAATAAACGAGGTCTCGGAGCTTGTTTTGATACACGATATGAAATCCCCGCGTGACAAAATCCAGGCAAAAAAAATGATGTGCCGTTTCGGAGACGAAACATACCTCAACCTTATAAAAATCAAGCGTGCCGATAATACGGCAAAAGCCGATCCGCACGCGATAGACGAAAAACTTAAAAATATGCGTTTGTTTTATGATACCGTAAAGCAAAACGGAGAGTGTTACAATTTAAAATCGCTCGCTGTAAACGGCGATGACATTAAGGCTGTCGGTATTTCCGAGGGAAAGAAAATCAAGGACTCGCTTGATTTTTTGCTTGACAGCGTTATAGAGGAAAAATGCCCTAACAATAAAGGCTCTCTTATAAAATATTTAAAAGAAAACCGTAAATATTAAAAGCACCGCAATTCGGCTAACAGCGCCGCATTTGTCAGACAATGTGATATAACGTCTGACATATACGGTGCTTTTTGTTATGTCGTGAGTCCACAGTCCCTGCGAAGCAAAAAAATCGCGTCGCTCTCATCGACCGTTCCGTCACGGGTTAAGTCGGCTTCTTTAAGCTTTATCGGCGACAAGCTCATTAAGCCTGCCGAATATTTAAGTATCATAACGGCGTCTGCGCTGTTCATTTTGCCGTCGGAATTCACATCGCCGAAATTCACTCTCGCAACATAAGAAAAACCAGTTCCGTCTTGACAAATTCGGATAATCACGCCGTCCGTAACTACGGAAGAATCGGGCAAAACATTGCCGTCGGCATCCGATACGGTCAATTCGTCGGCTGAAGCAACAGACCCTTTAAACGTCAAAATGTCCTTTAGCGTTTGCACCGTCATACCGACAGCCGTATTTATGATACCGTTCTCGCAGTTTACCGACACACAATCGAAAGACACTCCTACATCTTTTACGGTTCTTTCCGCTTCGGAGAAAAACTCGGAGTTGCCGTATATTGCGCAAAGAGAGGTACAGCCGTCAAAAGCCGTGGGCGCTGTATTCAACGAACTGCCGAAAGCGATAACGGTTTTTAACGACGTACAATCCGCAAACGCTTTATCCGAAACAAGCTCGGTATTTTGAGGCAAAGTAACTTTTTCGAGAGAAGTATTTACCGAAAAGGCAAAGGCACCTATCTCTTTTAAAGACGGTGAAAAGCTTATCTCAGAAAGTGCGGTACAGTTATAAAACGCCCTGTCCCCTATTGTTTTTACGCCGTGCAGCACCGCTTTTAAAAGAGACGTGCAATTCTCAAAAGTGCCCGTATAAAGCTCGGCAACGCTCTCGGGCAATATTATTTCATCTAACGAGCAGCAACCGAAGAAAGCCTTTTCTCCGATGTATGTCACGCTGTCAGGAATTATTGCCGACGAAAGCGCCGCGCACCCCTTGAAAGCTCCCTTGCCTATATACGCAACATTGCTTTTAAGCTCTGCAGTTTTCAGCGAACGGCAACCCGCAAAGGCATTATCCCCTATTTCTCTTAGAGCCGCTCCGAAGCTGACGCAAGACAGCGCCGCACAGTCGGAAAATGCGTTTTTACCCACAGCGGTCACTGAGTTCGGCAAACCGATAAATTCCACAGTTCTGTTTGACGAAAACGCATAGTCATCAATCGACACCACGGTTTTGCCCTTAATTTTATCGGGTATCAAAACAGTACTGCTCACGCCGCGGTAACCGCTCACATAGGCTTTTCCGTTTTTGATATAATACACAAAATCACTGTCCCCCGAAGCAAAAGCGTCGAGAGGCAGCGACAATATGACACAAACAACCGCAAATGCAACTATCGACTTTATTTTATTACAAACAGCTGACATCTCATTCCTCCGACCCCTTGATACGCTTGATTGTATCATCTTTTTTGGGATTTTTTGGAATTTGTGCTGATTTATCACAAATTGGTATTAGGAGCAGTCACATAATTTTAAATCAAGGAGGAATCGGGTTCGACCGCGGCAATTCATTAACTTTGCAAAGGAAACATTTTTATTATAAAAAACAGGTCCATTTCGGGACCCGTTTTCAGATGCTCTGCTTATGCCAAACCATAAGCAGTTCTTTTTCACCGGTGAAGTCATCCGTACTTTCGTTCTTAACCCAAAATCCCTCGCGCATATAAAACGAAACCGCACGCGTGTTCTTTAGGTAAACGCTTAAAGTCAATTCGGATTTAATGCCTTTGACAAAATCGAGCAGCAGCTTGCCGATTCCCTTTGACTGCGCGGAGGACTTTATAAACAGCCCCTCAACAAAGTTTTCCGTTAAACCGATGAAACCGTCAATTTGCTTTGTATTGTCATCTTCATAAACATACACCTCGGCTTTTGATATTGCGCTCTTTACGGCATCAAAATTACCGGTCCAATAATCTCTCGGAATAAAACTGTGCGATTGTATATTTGTATGAAGCCAAATTTCCATAACCGAATCCAAATCGGCAATCGTAAAACTTCTTATCATAAATTATTTCTCCCCACGCGTAATGGCTGTAATTGACAAAATCATTATGTCATCGCCGATTTACATTTCAGCTGTTTTTAGCATTAACGGGAAACCGACGAACGGCAACAAACACACGGTTTATACATTCAATCTGCTGATAATTTTGCAGGGATTACCTGCCGCAACACAATTTTCGGGAACGGACTTAACCACTACGCTCCCTGCCCCGATTACCGTATTTTTTCCGATGGTAACGCCGGGAAGAATGATGGTGCCGCCGCCTATCCAGACATTATCCTCAATTGTTACAGGCTTTGCAAATGTTCTGAAAAAGGTTTGAGCCTTGCCCTCCCAATCATCAATGAGACGTTCCTGCGGCAACGTGGGGTGTGAGGCGGTGTATATCTGAACATTGGGTGCAATCATAACATTATTGCCTATATAAATTTCACGATTATCGACAAATGTGCAATTCAGTCCTATCACCACATTATCGCCTATAAAAATGCTCTTGCCGTGGTCGCAATAAAACGGAACGCCAACACCGACATTTTTGCCGATTTTACCGAGAAGTTTTTTCAGAATGGCAGATTTCTTTTTTTCGTCTCGATAGTCGCAAAGATAGTATTCTCGCGTGAGCTCCCTGCAGGAAATACTCAATTCTCTGTTTGCCGGATCTGCGGTTTCCAAGAAGTCTTCTCTGCTGTATTCCATAAGTACTCTCCCTATAAAAAAGTTTTGTATTTATGACTTAATTATATCACCGGTACAATTACATAGCAATGGATTATACAAAAACGGACTTCTGCAAATTTTTCGGCACTAACACGCAAAAATAATTCGTATCAATTGAACTTAATAGAATCAAAAGTGTTAGAAATGCGTTAGAAAAAGAGCAAAAAAATAAAGCCATATACTACGAAATGGCTTTATAACAATGGCAGGGGCAGAAGGACTTGAACCCTCGGCACGCGGTTTTGGAGCGAAAAGCACGCTTTCAGTTAAGCCGCGTGTCAAAATACAGTCCCCTTAAATTTCGCATAAAAACAGCACTTTCAGGATTAGAAAGTGCTGTTCGTTTTTGTCTTTATAACTTTTATTGAAAATTGATGCTTTTTTGATGCTCTTGAAAAACGAACTGTATTTAGAACGCAAATATAATGCACCCCACTGCAAGAAATAGTGACAAATAATAGTAAAACCCTTTTGATATGGATTTACTATTTATATGTTTATTATAGCATTTGATTAGAACTCGTGTTTATGTTTATTCATTGATAGATAATAAATTGAAAAGTCCGAGGCTCAATTAAAATCCACTTATTCCAAAGTGACATGAGAATTGTCACTTTGGATGTCACTTTTAATTTATAAACAATTGTAGTATATCGCCCTTCATCAGCGTGAGGAAATAGCAAAATGCAATTTCTTATTTTTTAATTTAAAATCGCTTAAGTTAAGCGTAAGTTTTATAAATAATATGATTGGTCAATCTAAACAAAAAGCTCAAATCTAAGTATTCAAAATAATTTGTAAATTTTCTTTCAAAACACATCAACAAAACTTGAATTTTTCTCCGTATTATAGAGGGGTATTTTTTCTATAATGAAATTAAATGTAAACAAGGTATAAAGAATTTTGCAAAACACCCGAACAAAATTGAAATTTTTCTCCGTATAGTAGAGGGACTTTTTTATGGGTGAGTTTTTGTTTTCAAATTTACTTATGCTTTTTTCTTTTTTGAAAAAGTATCTCTCGAGTAATACGAAAGACTAACTATTAAAAGTCAAGTCTAAAAAGAGTGGCTGATGAAAAA
>ERZ808242.527-NODE-527-length-27296-cov-4.806615_pt1 | contig 27296 bp, 21 predicted proteins | sample MGYA00521244_ERZ808242 | MGnify/ENA primary metagenome ERZ808242 (study PRJEB31516, sample SAMN03275573) | gut metagenome | biome: mammalia-associated habitat; material: feces | host: Papio cynocephalus | place: Kenya | collected 2012-07-27 ... | reverse complement strand
TAATCTTGCGGTTCGACTTCTTCCCACTTTTTACCTAAAATCGCCAGCATTACGGCCTCCATAACGTTTGTGCCGAAGGAGCGTCCGCTAAACTCGGGCGTAGTAGTGACCAAGTATGTTACACCGCGTTTGCGCAATTCGTCAAGATCTTTGCTAGTGACTGTGTTGGTGATAATCGTTTTGCCTTCCAAATGGTCGGGAAGATGGCGACGGATAAAAAGGAAGTCGCCAGCTATAATCTCGGCATCTTGATAATATTTATCTGTTAATGGAGTAGGCTCAATGTCCGCTTGCTTCTTGCCTGTGGGATAAAGCATGCTTATAGGCAATTTGCAAAAATCGGGTAATAATTTGTCGGCTCTTTCGGCCAGCTCATCCAAACTTAATATGGGCTGATCTAAATTTAAAGAGAAAATTAGATCTCCATAGGTAACTTTAGCTCCGGCTTCTTCCAAAGCCCCGGCCATGCCGAAGCGATCCAAAGCGCAAACCATCAAAACCTTTTTGCCTTTGAGAGGAATGCGCTCGTCGTTAGCTAGCATTTTGATAACTTCGCGCTCTAAAGTGTTTTTGAGACCGCTGCCATCAACGACGGGAGTGTGCTCGACTAGCTGAAGAAGCTTCAAACCGTCACGCAAAGCGTAGCGTTTGGTTTTACTATATAAATATACGTCGAGACCACCCAGACCGATAGCGTCCACTTTTCCGTCGAGTTCTTTGAGAACTTCTTTGGCTTTACGCAAGTCACCGTCGGTACCACGACGGGAAATCTCAAAAGGAATGCCTAAAAGCTCGGTATTCACACTGTGATCGCGGGTAGAGGAACCGATACTTACACTAACTACACGCTTCATTGTCTTGTTGTCTGCTTGATCTGTCATATTTGGAATGTGCGCGAATCTTTATTGCGCTCCTTGGATAAAGTTCTGACTTGCTCAATGCGCTCATCAGTAATCGGCTCATCAAAAGCGCGGAAACCGGCCAGTTTAAAACCGTGTTTTTTAGCCAGACGGCTTATCTCTTCCACTTTTTCTATTTGAAGTCCCCTACCAATAGAAAAGTCTTCAAAGCGGCCTTCTAAGGTAAGAATCATGGTTTCAGCCATACAAGCTAAGCAAATTCCCTCAGGGAAACCGAAATCAAAATTAAATTTAGGATTCTTGCCAGGAGCTACACAGACACCGCCTTCAATAACTAAAACATCTGGACGCAACTGAGCCACCTCGCGGCAAACATCGTGGGGAACGGCCACATCGCATATAACTGAGCCGGGCTTGAAAATATTGGGCTGTAAGATGTCTCCTCCAGAGGAAGTACAACTTACTACCAAATCGGAACGTCTGATATTCGGGCCCATATCGATAGAAATTTCTATATTGGTTTTTGGATAAAGTGAGTGAATCTCTTCGGCTATGTTGGCTAGACGCTGCTCAGAGCGGCCTAACAAAATGAGCGTGCCTACGCCACGTTTGGCTAAGATCTTGGAGCAAACGCTGCCAATTGAACCTGTTGCTCCTACCACAGCTACGGTAGCTTTACTAGGATCGAGTCCTAATAATTCGCAAGCTTTGGTGGCACCTTCTACAGCGGTAGCTACGGTATAGCTATTGCCACTAGTTACAGCTATATCCATTTCTTTGGCTACGGTTAAGCCGGCCGAGCCTACTACTGATGTGTAGCCTCCTAAGCCGACAATCTGAGCTCCGTCAGCTTCAGCTAACTTGCATGCGTCTATAATACGCCCCAATACTAGTTGGCGATCTAAACCGGTGATTTGCTGAGGAAAAAGAGGAACTGTGTAAAAGTCACCATCAATTTCGCTGCCGTCGTAGGCTGAAGTGACTCCGGTTATATGAGAAGCATGATAAGAAGGAGTCCACTCAAGAACTTTTTTAACCAAAGGCTCACGTTTACCGGCTACGTTGGGAAGATGGCGGATAATATCGCGCATTCCCAAAGGGTGAATTAAGAAGCCAAAGTGATTCACTGTCTAGGCCTGTCCTTCAATACGTGATTTCATACTATTAAGCATCATGTCAGAGTTTTCGGTAACTTTAATTTCCAAAACTCCGCCGATTAAGTGAATCAGTTCAGGAATGCCGAAATCGAAGTCTACAGTGAGAGTAATTTTACACCCTTCTTCGCAAGGTTCAAAAATCCACTGCCCTTCAAATTTGTCCAAATCGCCTTCAATAAGCTTGTAGCTGACCGTTAAATGCTCGTCGTCGAAATGGTCTTCTTCGGTCCAAATGATTTCAGTGCCGTCGATCTCTGTACTCCAATCGGTAACGGTCATATTTTCGCCGCGTTTGACAACTTCCACGCTCTGAACGTCGGGCATGAATTTAGGAAAGCTTTCCATGTCTTTGGCAAGTTCATAAGCGGCTCTGGGGTCGCCTTTTGCAATAATGCTGCGGGCTACGTAGGTCATAATTCCTCCGGTTACTATTGAGACTGAGACGAAAGCGAACTGCCGTCAAGCTGAAAAGCCAGTCGGCTGCGGAGAGACGCCGCCCTCCTTATTTTTTTCCGCCGAATCTGGAAACGACAAGCTTTTCGCTATAAAAGCCATCGTTCGTTGGCAGACTTAACATTCCCATGTTCTGTGGGTAGGACTCTATTGAGTCGATAATTAGTTGAAAAACGTTTGGAGCTGCCTGGGCCAAAGAGCTCAAACTAAAGGCCGCAGGCAGTATACTCGCTCTAGCGGAGAACTCTTAAGCGCGTCCAGCGAAAAGCTCTCTAGTCTTAGCCAAAGACTCGGCTAAGGCTTTCAGACACAAATCGATATCTTCGCGAGCAATAGCCAAAGCAGGCTCAAAGCGGATGACTTTGGGCTGATTTAAGGTGTAAACAGCTATGATGTTGCGATGAGACATCTCGGAAATAATGGAGCCAGCATACTCTTCTTTAACAGATTCGAGACCCAAGAGTAAACCGAGGCCGCGCACTTCTTTAATTAAATCGGGGTATTGGGCCGCCAATTTTTCCAGTTCGGCTTTGAAATAAGCACCGCTTTCAGCAGATTTGCGGCACAAGTCTTCTTGCTCGTAAACTTCCAAAGTGGCCAGGCCGGCTGTGCAAGCTAAGGGGCTGCCGCCAAATGTGGAAGTGTGAATAGTGGGGCGTCCTTTGAAAGCCGACCATACTCGGGGAGTACCAACGAAAGCGCCTATAGGAAGAACGCCTCCACTTAAAGCTTTGGCCAGCACCAAAATATCAGGAGTTACGTTCCAGTGATTGACGGCAAACATTTTGCCTGTACGTCCGAAACCAGTTTGTACTTCGTCGGCAATCAAGAGGGCGCCGTGTTGATCACAGACTTCTCGCATTCTTTGCATATAGCCGTCGGGAGCTACGTGGATGCCACCTTCGCCTTGCACTGGCTCAACGATTACTGCGGATACGGTTTCATCTACGGCATCTTCTAAAGCTTTAACATCACCAAAAGGAATGTGGCGTACTTCTGGCATGAGTGGTTCAAAAGGATCGCGGTAGTTGGGACGACCTGAAACTGCTAAACCGCCGGTAGATTTTCCGTGAAAAGCGTTGTTCATGGCCACAAAAGTAGTGCGACCAGTGGCTAAGCGGGCAATTTTTAAGGCGCCCTCAACAGCTTCTGTGCCGCTGTTGCAGAAGAAAGTATATTGTAAGTCGCCGGGGGTAATTTCAGCCAACTTTTTGGCTAATCTGGCTTGAGCCTCAGTAAAGAATACTTTGGCTGAAAGGGACATTTTGTGTAATTGCTTTTCTACAGCGGCGATAACGTGGGGATGAGAGTGACCTACGCAAAATACGCCGTAGCCTCCAGCCATGTCTAGATATTTTTTACCTGTTATGTCCCAAACATAACTTCCTTTAGCGTGATCTTCGACGGTACCAAGGCCGGTAATGCGCATTACTCTAGCTAAATCAGGATTGATGTAGTCCCTGTACATGCGGGCTACGTCTTTGGAGGTTAATTCTTCTGTCATTCCAATCACCATACTTCTAGGCAAATAGCTGCCAAATTCTACAGGCTTATACTCGCTTGAACGTCCTGTCGCTATGGCTGCGATTCGGAAGTTCGCGGGGGCGTTGCTGATTGCTCCTTAAAAAAGCTGCCCAATCCGGTTGTAGAAACTCCCCCCCGAAGTTCGTCCGCCTTCGACAAGGTGCAGGCTCTTCCTTGTGGGCTTACGGCCTCGCAGGAGGAAGAAAAGCAAAAAATAAAAAAATAGTTCCCCTGTATGGGCCGGTTAAACAAACTCGCAAAATTATTCTTCGGCGTGGGGGCCGTCGCGCTAGTTGCAACTGTTGTGTATCTTCTTTTTGTGCCCAATACGCTTGGTAGAAAAGTTTTTTCGGCGCGTGATACCACTTCTGGTAGAGCTTCACTATGGGACGACAACTTTAAGCCTGAAGGTAAAAAGTGTCCCCAAAGGGTTGTTTCACTTACTCCAAGCCTTACAGAAACTATTTGCGCTCTGGGCGCAGAAGAATACCTAGTTGGAGTAACTGATAATGATGATTATCCACCTTCGGTAAGTTCTTTGCCTAGCGTCGGCGATATGTATCCTAACTTAGAACTGATTGCTGCAGCTGCTCCGGACTTAATAGTTTATGATGAAACTTTATTGCCTTCTGGATTTAGCGGTCGTTTGGCTAAACTTAAAGGGCGCCGTTTGCCTTTGCGTTTAAACAGCCTAGAAGATTTAGCTAAAGTTCTGAACACTTTGGGACAGGCCTTAGATAAGCGCTACGAAGCGGCCGCTTTGAATAAGCAATTGAGCGAATTTTTGTCCTCTTGTAAAGAACGTAATGCGCGCTTGCCGGTAAAACCGAGCTTGTTTTTAGTGATTTGGCCTCGCCCCATAATGACTGTAGGTAGCAATTCTTATATAAATAATTTGATAGATTTGGCGGGCGGTCGCAACTGTTATGCTGATCTTAAGACAGCTTATCCTACCGTTTCTATGGAGGATCTACTGCAACGGGATCCCGATCTTATTATCATGAATTGTGAAGGAGCGCCGGACGTTACTAAAATGGCTGGTTGGTCTTCTCTTAAGGCTGTGCAAGCTGGTCGCGTATACTATGTGCCTGCCAGTTTATTGCATCGCTCCACTATGCGCTCTTTGCGTGGAGTCGAGCTGTTGCGCCACTATTGTGAGGTGGCTCATGACAATTGATAACGCCGTCACCCTATACAAGGCCAAAGCCCAAGCTTTGCTACGACGCCGCATTGTGGTAATGGCAATAGCTGTTTTAGTGCTGGTTGTTTCTGTGGCTGTAGCTACTGTGTATGGATCGGTATCTTTGCCTTGGGCAGACTTTTGGGGGCTACTAATCCATTCACCGTCATTGCCGGAAGCTAGTCGCATAATTATCAGCGATTTGCGTTGGCCGCGTATTTTGCTGGCTATGTTTGTGGGAGCTTCTTTGGCCCTATCTGGTTGTGGATTCCAAGCCATATTGCGCAATTCTTTGGCTGATCCTTATATCGTTGGCACTTCTTCTGGAGCTTCGCTAGGCGCTACGTTGGCCATTGTTTTACATATTCCAAATTTTTGCTCTTATCTGCCGTCCGTGCCTTTAATGGCCTTTGTTGGAGCTATTCTGGCCATGATGACCGTTTATCGTTTGGCTAAAGTCGACAATGTTTTGCCAGTAGGTACATTTCTTCTGGCTGGAGTTATTGTCGGATCTTTTGCCGGCGCCATGGTTAGCTTGCTTATGAGTTTAGCTGGACAGGATTTGCAACGAGTGGTTGTTTGGATGATGGGAACATTAGATCAAGCAGATAAGACGTCCTTGCTGGCCATTGCTCCTTATTTACTGGTGGGAGCTACTGTTTTGTACTGGTACGCTGTTCCCTTGAATATGCTTTGTATGGGAGAAGAACACGCCAAGTCGTTGGGTGTTAATGTGGAAACTTTAAAAGTTGTGGTGGTGGTCGGTTGTTCTCTAATGACTGCTGCTTCTGTGGCTGTCGCTGGTATGATTGGCTTTTTGGGATTGGTTATTCCTCATATCACTCGTCTTTTAGTCGGCCCAGATCATCGTTTGCTTTTGCCTGCTGCAGCTATCAACGGAGCTTCATTTTTAGTTTTGGCCGATACCATATCTAGAACGATAATCGCTCCGCAAGAATTGCCTGTAGGCGTACTTACCGCTCTAGTGGGAGCGCCTTTCTTTTTCTTTATTCTAAAGAAGAAAGGGGGCCGCTAAGCGGAGTAGAGGAATAGTATGAGTTCGGCCGTTATGCAAGCTCAAAATATAATTTATAGATACAAAGACGGAGAAAAGCCCGTACTGAATGATCTATCTCTGTCAATTGGCGAAGGTGAGTTTGTAGGGATACTTGGCCCTAATGGAACAGGAAAATCTACGCTCTTACGTGCTTTTGCTGGTCTATTGCCTTTAGAAAGCGGCCATTTGTATTTGTACGGAAAAGACATAGGCAATTTGTCCCGGCGCCAAATCGCACAAAAGTTGGCCTTTGTGCCGCAAAATGCTTCTATTTGGCAGGATTTTACTTGCCGAGAAATCGTGGAAATGGGTGGATACGCTCACTATGGCGGTTCATTTGCTGGCAATGAAGGTTCAGTTGCTGCATTTAAAGCTATGCAAGATACGGACACGCTTTCTTTAGCCGATCGTCCCATCTCCGAACTTTCTGGGGGCGAGGTTCAGCGTGTTCGCATTGCGCAAGCTTTAGCACAGGATACGTCTATTTTGCTTTTAGACGAACCTACTAATCACTTGGATATTTGTTTTCAGATAGAAATTATGGATTTGGTGCTCACTTTAAACAAAGAGCGCCGTTTGACCGTGGTGGCTGTATTACATGATTTGAACTTAGCTGCTCAATATTGCTCACGTTTGATAGTGTTAGAAAGAGGTGTAGTGGCCGCTAATGGTATTCCTTCTAAAGTGCTTACCAGCGAACTTATAAAGCGTGTTTTTAAAGTCGAGGCGGAAATTGTTGGCGATAAATGCCCTCGAATTTTTGTGCGTTCCAATTTATCTTGCTAAAATAAAAGATAATAGAAAAATCAGAGGTTTTTTATGCTCACTAAGATTAAAACCGGACGTTTCGCTATATGTATATTGGTGATGATTCTGGCACTGAGTTTGCCAGCTTTAGCATCTATGATCTCCACCAAACAGGAAATTCAGATAGGCAAATCTTCATCACAGCAAATTGAAAAAAAATATGGCTTAGTTAAAAATGTACGTTTGGCTAAGCAAATTAACGATTTGGGTCAGAGCCTAGTTCAATACGGAGAGCGAGGTATCCCTTATAGTTTTAAAGTGCTCAACCAAGATATTATCAATGCTTTCGCTTTCCCTGGCGGCTATATTTATGTAACCAAAGGTATTTGTAAAGTTATGAGCATAAATCAGCTTAGTTTTGTGCTCGGTCATGAGATTACGCATGTAGAAAAGCGCCACTCAGTAAAAGCATTGGAACGTTCTATGATGGGACAAATTGGCGGTGTTTTACTAAGCAGTTTTATCAAGGGAGGCAATCGCAACCAGATTTCGACTTTGTTAGGTATGACTAATTTTGTGATCAGCAACCGTTATAGTCAGGCTCAAGAAAAAGAAGCTGATGATGGAGGAGTGGTCCTTATGTGCAAAGCTGGATATGATCCTGGCTACGGAGTTGAAGCTTTGCAAATTTTGAAAAAGAATGACAATGGTAAAGGCGATAGCCAATTTATGAACTCTTTATTGAGCACCCACCCTTTAACTAAGGATCGCATAGATGATATCCAAGGGCGTGTAGTCAGTTTACGTGAAGAGTATGATCTTTACGAACATAACAGAGGAAATAGCTCTAGCGTTTTGTAGTGTTGGGGCCGTATTTTTTTGATGTCGGCAATTTTATGAAAAAGGCAGCCTAATTGCTAAAACTGAATGGGGAGAATCTTGCCGACACACTAATGCAGTTATAAAAGATAGGTTATAAAATCTTGACTTCCGATAATGTTCAGGTGGAGTTTACCCCTTACATAGCTCCGCAAAAAGAAATGCCCGAACTTACGGTGCGGGCGATTATCATGGGGATTATCTTTGGAGCTCTCTTTGGGGCGGCCTCAGTCTATTTGGCTTTAAAAGCTGGTATGACCGTTTCTGCTTCTATTCCCATTGCTGTTTTAGCTATATCTTGCGGTCGTAAACTTTTCAATACGACTATTCTGGAAAATAATATTATCCAGACTACTGGATCGGCCAGTGAATCTATTGCTTCTGGAGTAATTTTTACTCTTCCCGGATTTTTATTTTTAAGTGCAGGCTCAGACGGCTCGTCCTTCTTTAATTATTGGGTTATTTTTATTTTGGCTTTGTGTGGTGGCCTTTTGGGCACTTTTATGATGGTGCCATTGCGCTCCAATTTGATTGTACATGAACATGGCAAATTGCCATATCCAGAGGGAACGGCCTGTGCTCAGGTACTTATTGCCGGCGACCAAGGCGGCGAGTTCGCCAAAAATGCTTATTGGGGGGTGGCCGCAGCTTTCATTTATGCTTTCTTTCAAAAAGGCATAAATTTTATCGCTCAAACGCCTTGCTATGTAACCTCCTTAAAGAATAAGTTTTGGCCTTCGGCTTACGTTGGAGGAGAAGTTACCCCTGAATATTTAGGTGTAGGTTATATAATAGGCCCTCGTCTGGCTGGAGTAATGGTCGCCGGTGGTGTGCTCTCTTGGTTCGTTTTAATTCCTCTCTTAGCTACTTTGCTGCCCATGGAAATGGTTGCTCGGCAATTGGTTAATTTAGGAGAAATGGCCGATATCTTTACTCCTGGTGGCCCTTGCGGTTGGGATCCTACTACCGCTACTTTCACTGATGTGCCGGGAGCTATTTATCGTGCTTACGTGCGCCAAATTGGCGCTGGCGCTGTGGCTTGTGGCGGTTTTATCACTCTATTGAAAACTTTCCCCACTATCGTTTCTTCTTTTGTCTCCAGCTTTAAGTCGTTACAAAACAAGGGAGAAAGTTCCCATAAGTTGCGAACTGAGTGCGACCTTTCCATGCTTACGGTTTTAATTGGTTGTGCCATATTGGTTGTCGTACTCTCAATTTTGCCTATTTTGCCTGCTCATAGTGTGTTTGGTAAAGGCATTTTGGCTATTTTAATAGTTGTATTTGGCTTTTTCTTTGTTACTGTATCAAGTCGTATTGTTGGCTTAATAGGCAGCAGTTCTAGCCCTATTTCCGGTATGACTATCGCCACCATAATGGGCACTTGCTTAGTCTTTATCGCTTTCGGCTGGACTGGTCATGTCTATGAGCCTATGGCTCTGGTTGTGGGCGGTATCGTGTGCATTGCGGCGGCTACCTCTGGCGCCACCAGCCAAGATCTTAAAACAGGCTTTTTAGTAGGGGCTACTCCACGGTATCAGCAAATCGCTCTATTTATCGGAGCGGCTGTCTCTTCGCTAGTAGTAGGCTGGACAATTCACATCTTGGATGCTCCTACTTTAGCTATGCAAGCTCAAGGCATTACTCACGCTATAGGCACTGCGCAATATCCAGCTCCTCAGGGAACTTTGATGGCTACTTTGATTCGTGGCCTTCTCTCTTTCAATTTAGATTGGCAATTTGTAATAGTAGGTGCTTTTTTAGCTCTGACTTTTGAATTGTGTGGAGTGAATGCTTTATCTTTTGCTGTGGGCGCTTATTTGCCCATTTCCACGACTTCGCCTATCTTTGTAGGCGGTTTGGTACGTGGTTTAGCCGATTGGCGCCGTGGTGAAACTGACAATCAAGCTAATTCTGAACTGGGCAGTGGTAATTTGTTCGCTACAGGGTTAGTAGCTGGTGGCGCTCTTTCCGGTGTATTGGTCGCTTTGCTAACTGTCAACAATGCAGCCGCCAAGTTTATGGCTAGCATTAGCTTAGAGAAAATCTTGACGACCGCTTTAGGTACTGTCGGTTATAATTTGCTGGGGCTGATTTGTTTCATAGGCTTAGGCGCAATTTTGTATAAATGGGCCGTAGCTGATGATTGCCACAGTCAAACTACTTTGAAAGTTGCTGAAGAGATAGTAGCTGAAGAAGAAAATGAATTGGATGAAGTTGAAGATAAGCAAAAGTAAGTATTTTTTTATCTTTAGCTTCGGCTTGCGACGGCAGCCGCTTTGCCCCTAGCGCTAGTTATTCTAGAGGATATTAACTTGTGAAAGTGGTATAGTCAGCGGCTGTTTGTTCGTATATTCGGAGGGGGAAGGCGAGGGGGAAAAATTGTTTCGTTTTTTTGCTGCGCAATTTGCAGAAGAATAGTGCTTTATTGGATGGATTGCTATGTCGGATCTATTAGAAAATTTTGTTAAGGGTCAAAGAATTATCAATGAGTCTGACCCGCAAATGGGACTGGGATGTGTTGAAGAAGTTGTCGATGAGCGTCTATTAAAAGTTTTTTTTCCTGCTAAATCGGAAGAATGCCTATATAGAATAAAAACTGCACCTTTGCGTCGAATCATTCTTCACGTTGGTCAAATGGCTGTCGCTCGTGATGGCCGCCATTTTCGCATAGAAAAAATCACGCAGGATGGCGGGTTGATTACCTATTGGAATGGCGATCAATCAATGTCAGAAGCTGAGTTGGAAGACAAAGTACCTTTGTCGAGCTCTTTAGGACGTATGCATTATGGTAATGTCGGTTATCCAGAAGACTTGCATTTGCGCTTGTCTGCTCATAAGTTGCGCTCCAAAATGCTCAGCTCCGAGGCTTACTTTATTGGCGCTTCACGAGCTAGCTTATTACCGCACCAGCTTTACGTAACTGAGCGCGTTTGCTCTATGCTTAATCCTCGAGTTTTGCTCTCTGATGAAGTAGGCTTAGGCAAAACTATTGAAGCTGGTCGTATTTTTAGCGTTTTGCGTGAATGTGGACGCGCCTCCAGAGTGTTGATAGTCTTGCCCGATAGTCTGACTAACCAATGGTTAGCCGAAATGGCTCGCCGCTTCAATGAAGTATTCAGCTTAGTTGGTAGCGAGGCTTTGGAAGATGATGAGCCTTACATGGCCGCTAGAAGAGCTATTACCCCTTGGACGGCTTTAAAAGATGGCTTGCTCGACGAAGCCCTCAAATACGATTGGGATTTGCTTATAGTTGATGAAGCTCACCATTTGCACGAGGGGCAGGAAGCCTACGAGGCTGTCAGCCAGCTGGCCGAGCGCTCCCGCAGCGTTTTACTTTTGACTGCTACGCCTTCTCGAAGTGGTTTAGAAACGGAATTTGGCTTGTTGCGTTTGGTCGATCCTAAACGCTTTACCGATTTTGATACTTATTGCCAAGAGCGTGAAACTTGGAAGCATGGTTCCGATTTGGCTAAAGAATTGCATTTAGCCTTGAGTGAGGATAAGCCAGGCTCTGATCATAAGGCTGTTGTGTTGGCTCTTAAAAATATCGAAGCCGAATTTGCCAGCGACGAACAAATAAAACACTTGAGCCGAGCTTTGCAAGAACATTTAGATACAGACAGCTCTGCTGAACATAGTCGTGCTTTGCTTAGCGCTTTAATAGATCGTCACGGCCCCGGTCGTGTGTTGTTCCGTAATAGGCGTGCTCGTTTGTCTGGTTTATTCTCTGGACGCGTTGTCCATCCAGTACCGCTCTCGCGCAATGGAGCTGAAAATATTTTCCCTGGTTTGGGCGAACTTACTCCAGCTCAGTTGCGTCAAGATCAGCGTGTCTTGTGGATCGCTTCATATATCAAGTCTCATCCTGGTGAAAAGATTGTCTTAATTGCCAAACGCATGCAATTGGTAGCTGCTTTGCATGAACGTTTGCGCGACAACTTCGGTATTTATTCGGCTGTGTTCCATGAAGGATTGACGGTATTTGAACGTGATAAACAGGCTGTTTGGTTTACTGATCCGGAGGGAGCCGATATTTTGCTTTGCAGCGAAATCGGTAGCGAGGGGCGCAATTTCCAAGCTGCTCATACGCTTATTTTCTGGGATATTCCCTTGAGCCCGGACACTGTCGAACAGCGTATAGGACGTTTGGATCGTATAGGCCAAACTCACCCTGTCGATGTTTACGTCATGTATTTTAAGGGCGGAACGCCAGAAGAGCGTCTCTTCGCTTGGCACAAGATTATGGGCTCTTTCGAGGGCCCAGTCGAAGGCGGAGAAGAAATTGCCGCGACAGTGCATCTCGATCAAGTTTTAATGCAGCCTGGTGATTTTAGGCCTGTTTTAGTGCAATCGCTGGAATTGGCCAAGAAGTACAAACAAATAGCCGAAGACAATGTAGACTATTTGGTGGACTTAAACTCCTTTAATGAAGAGCGTGGCCAAGAATTAGCCGCCACTATTGAAGCCGAAACAAAAAACTTTGATGTTGAAGGAGTTGTTACTAAGCTCTTAGATCGCTTTGGTGTCAATGTTGAAGAGTTGAGCACTGCTGGAATGTATCACCTTACTCCAGGCAAAAATATGCAAATAGACGCTCTGTCGCGTTTGCATGAAGGTGGCATGCTGGCTACTTTCAACCGAGAGCTGGCTTTAGCTCGCGAAGAGGTTGAATACTTAAACGGCGCCCATCCTTTGGTAAAGGAATTGCTTTCTTTTGCCTTAGATGGTACTGATGGTAGCGCTTCTGCCGTATATTGGAAGTCGGCACCTAAGAGCGGGCTAGTTGTACAATTCTTATTTATATTTGAGGCTATTGGTCAAGATAACTTGGAACTGGGCCGTTATCTCTCTCCTGTGCCCATTTTGATCAATGTCAATTTGGACGGCACTATCTATCGTGAAGAGATCCCAGCTCATAAGGGCTTGAAGCGTATTAAGCCTAATAGCGTGGTCAAACTTTGGGAAAAGTGTGGCGAACGCGTAGAACTTCTCACTGAGAAGGTAGTAAAAGCCATTCAGAATATGGTTAAACCTATGCGTACCAAGGCTATGGAAAAAGCCAAGCTCATTTTGGAAGGCGAGAAATTGCGTTTGCAAGAGCTTACCAAGATTAACCCTTCAGTAACTCAGGATGATGTGGAAACTCAGGAAGAATTAAACGAAGTAGTCTATTCTGCTATTGCCGATTCTAGCCCCAGATTAGATGCTATTCGCTTAGTGCTTATGGAGCCTGGAGAGAATGATTAAGAGTTAAGCTTTCCATTACGCTAAGCCCTTCGAAGTGAATGCCTACATAAGAGGATCCACTTCGGAGGGCTTTTGTTTTTGAAGAGATTAAACATTGAAATTACGGAGGAATTGGCAGTCTCAACAAATTTTCTAAAAAAACTGTTTTTTTTTCTTGTAAAGGTATTGACTTAGGTATTGGTCTGAGGTATTATTCTTCTCGCCCGGAGGGTTGTGAACGGAGCGTAGCGCAGCCTGGATAGCGCACTTGCTTTGGGAGCAAGGGGTCGCCGGTTCGAATCCGGCCGCTCCGACCAATAGTGAGGTCGCGCTGGTAGTAAGCATAGGGTATATGCGCCCATAGCTCAGGGGATAGAGCAACTGCCTTCTAAGCAGTGGGTCGGAGGTTCGATTCCTCCTGGGCGTGCCAAAGAAAATATGGTGGATATAGCTCAGTTGGTTAGAGCGCCGGTCTGTGGAACCGGAGGTCGTGGGTTCGAGTCCCACTATCCACCCCACCTAGACAACACAGTGTGTTGAGGGTGAATGTGGGTTGTTAGCTCAGTGGTAGAGCATCTGACTTTTAATCAGGTGGCCACAGGTTCGAGTCCTGTACAACCCACCAAGATGAGCCTCTTTAGGAGGCTCATTTTTTTTTGTCTTTTTTTTATCAGTAAAAGCAAGATATGACAATTGTCCTTCCGCTTCCGAATAAGCGGGAATGCAAGTAGGCAAGATCGAAGAGAAGGCGTTGCTCACTGTTGAAATCTTTTTTTCGCATATTTGAGGTTTATCGTGGAACAAAACAAAAATATCAACTATTCAAACTTTACAGATGAAGATCGTGCTGCTATTGTCGTCCGCTATTTGGCAGGCGAAGATGAAGGCAAGCTGGCCAAAGAGATTGGAGCTCCTCCTCAAGTTATTGAAGCTTGGGCCAGTAAAGTAGCTCAGGCTGTGGGACAGAAAAAAAACAACGCTACTACTGAAGAAGACAAGGAAATCGAAAACAAAATTTCTGAGTTGCAAGGTGAAGTAAAACAATTGCAAGGTCAAATTCAGCAAATGCGCAAATTTGCTGAAATGCGTGAAGTTATTTTGGAAGCCAACTCTAAGCGCCCTATCTTTTTCAAATAGCGTAAAATGTTTAGTGCCGTGGTAAAGACACATATTGCATATGTGGCTGCAGAGTCTTTGGTCTCGGCACAGCTGATCTTTTTGTTGCGGCGGTGAAACAATGTCTCTTGGTTTTTATTCTGTCCGCGGATGGTGCGTGGGCTTAGCGGCGTTTGCTTGTCTTTTGGGAAGTAGCCTTCCAGTTTCTGCCGATGAAGTATATGTGCGTAATAGACCTTTTAAGCGCGTCATTTACGTAGACGCCAACTTGTATGCTCCTTTAGCCTCATTCGTTCAGGCTATGCATATGGGAGTATCTATTTCCGAAAATGGACGTTTGTTATTTGTCGCCAATTCTGTAGAATTGCCAAATGAAAAGACAGAGGAGGCACTTGTAGGTCGAAAGCCAGCTTGGGTGTCCGGAGAAGCCAAATTTTTAGAAGCCGAATACGATGGAGTAATCTTCCCCATGGCTTATGTTTGGCGCGATAATGAAGTATGGGTGCCCGTACGTCTATTAGCTGAGCGCTTGGGATTTGTCGTGAATGACAATAAGGCTACCGGTATTATCGATATTGTAGCGCCACGCCCTATAAGTTATGAAGACCGTTTGGCTGCCGAAGAACTAAAAGCCGAAAAAGCTGCTCAAGTAAAAAGAGCCGAACAAATTTTGGCTGCTCGTCGGGCTGAAAAACTTAAGCGCCAAAAAGAAGAAGCAGAACAAGCCCGCAAAGCGGCTGCGCAAAAAAAGAAGGCCGCTGCGAATATGGCTAACAATGTAAAGCGCAAGAGGGTTACTTATTCGGCCGAAGGCGATTTTCCCAGCGAGTTTAATAATGATATTGCTTTAGCTGGAGTTACCCCCAGAAGAGTAGGTAGGCCTTCTGCTTCGGCTAGCAGTGTTAAGCCAGCTAAAAAAGCAGATTCAGAAGGCTCTTATCCTAAAGCTAAGCCGCGTCCTAAGAAAAAAAAGAATGCTCAAGCTTCTACTAAGGCTCAGAAAGTTGCCGAGTCTAAGCCTAAGGTGAAGAGTACTGAAAAAAAACAAGAGGCCTCGCCAGTTGAGCCTGTAAAGGCTATTCCTTTTGTCTCTTATAGCAACCCTCAAGTCAGTGCCAATTATGGCAATGGTGATATCGAGTATTCGGTAGATATTTTTAATCGCTCAGCGGTGGAAGCTAAAAAAGTGAGCGCTGTATTATCTGTTGTTGATAGTAGTGGCAGCAAAGTTTTCACTAGGCGTGAAGAATTGGGCACTGTCGGAGCTGGAGAAGTAAAAACTCTCAAAGGCACTGGACGTCATCCCTTGCGTAGTAGTATCCCTAGAATTTCTTATTACTTGGAAATTGAACTCACTTGGGAAGGACGTTAAGTCTTTGACATAACCTACGTGCTACGCTATTTTCGAGGCTTTATTTTTTATGATTGAAGCATTCTGCGGCAGGTATTGAACTTGTTCGTCCGAATGGTTCAAAGTTGATTTTTGTAAATATACTTACCTAGCGGAGGAACTTTATGATCTCGGTTAACGATTTTCGTACCGGCTTGACGGTTGAAATTGACGGCGACCTCTATCAGATAGTCGAATTCTTGCATGTGAAACCTGGCAAAGGCGCCGCTTTTGTCCGTTCTAAAATCAAAAATATCAAAACCGGTTACGTTATCGAGAAAACGTTCCGCGGTGGTGAAAAGATCATGCGCGCTCATATCGACCGCCGCAAGATGCAATTCACCTACTCCGACGGCGATATGTATCACTTCATGGATTTAGAAACCTATGAAGATTTAGCTATCGATGTGTCCTTACTTGGCGACCAGAAGCAGTGGCTCAAAGATGGTATGGAAGTAGACATCGCTTTGCACAATGATGTTCCTATCGGCGTCGAAGTTCCCAACTTCGTAGAGTTAGTGATCACTCACACTGAGCCCGGTTTCAAAGGCGACACCGCTACCGGCGCTACCAAGCCCGCTACTTTGGAAACTGGTGCTGTGATCAACGTTCCTTTATTTGTGGAAATTGGCACCAAGGTGCAAGTTGATACTCGCTCTGGAGAATATTTACGCCGCTTATAATACAAACGAGCGTTTCTTGAGGCACTTTGTGCCCTAGCAATAGAGGCGGGCCTATGCGGCTCGCTTCTTTTTTTTATGGTTTCGGCTCTGAATCTGCTTAGAGGAAGAATAGATGCCTTAAAGAACGAGAAGAACTGGTATGTTGTTAAAATTAAAACGCTTTTCTGCTATTTCTGCATCTTTATTATTGCTTTCTGGATTGTATGCTTGCGGTCCGGCAGGTCAGTCAACTCATTTTAGCGGCCAGATAGGTCGTTTTTGTGAAGATGGCATTTCTTTTACTGTTCCTATGATTGAACGCTCTAAAGAAGTGTCTGGGGAAGACCAATTCTGGGAATTGCGCCGTGGCATTGGCAATACTCTTGTAATCGCCCTGGCTCCATTAAATGTTCAGCCCAATGCTCCTCATTTCAGAAGTAATGTGGCCTTGACTAAAATTAATATAGAAAACCCTCAAGTTGATGCTGCCGAATTTGCCAAAGTTCAGATTGAGCACATGAAGGGGGAACTGAAAGAAATAGGCGATATAGAAGAGGGCGTTGATGAAACTGCTCCTTGGGTAAGCTTCACTCAAGTAAAAGATGGCTTAAAGGTTTATAGCAAGGCTTGGTTCTTTGTTGAGCCCATCAAAGACGAACAAAAGGAAAGAGCTGGCTATGTCCTTTTGGGTTCGGCTGTAGATTATCAGCCTACTCCGGAAGAAATTAAGGCCAATCCCGCTTTGAGCAATACTACCTTGGAAGCTACTTTAAATAAATTCCATGATATTGCTCAAACCTTTAGTTTTGGTCGTTTCCGTTCTGGATTTATTAAACACGCTGAAGCTTTAGTTGCTATAGAAGACAAATTGGCAGCCCATAGTGCAGAAGTCGAGCCTATCCAAAAAACAGTTACTCCGTCTGTCAAAGCAAGTGCCAAAACTGCTCAATCCGCTTCTAAAGACGAAGTGTCGGCTGTGCCTTCAGGCAAGTAGGCTATATTTTTGTAGGCGCTCCCATCTTTTTTCTTGAAAGATAAGGGAGCTTTTTTTTTAGAACGTTGGTTTTGTAAATTAAGGGCTGAGGTAGTTATGACTGAAGATAAATGGAAAGTTTGCGCTTTATGCCGCTACTTAGAAACTGTCGATAACGGCTTGGAAATAGACGATGTTCTGGATACAGAGTATGCTTTGTTTCACTGTGTGCGCTTAAATATTTTTCGCCATGAAGAGTATCTAATGGCTCCAGTGACTGATAAGGTCGAAGATAAGCGCACTGACGTTTGTCCATATTGGGAGCCTTGGAGCAAAGATTGCTTCGGTGCCCAAGAGCGCTTTTTGGGATTACCGGAAGTGGAAAATTTGCTCATAACTGAAGAATCGGAGTTAGCTGGCCTTTTTAATAGCGTTTTTGAAGATGAACAAAAGCGAACTATTGGCGAAGATACCGGAGAAAATCTCAGCAAAACTGAAGGAGGGGATGATAAATGAAGATTATATCTATACTCTCTAAACTGAAAAAATTAGGTCCGCGTACTTGGTGTGGAGAAGTTGATAAGTTTGGCATTTCTGTGGTGAGAGAATTGCGCCATATCAGCTTGGAAAGTGCCCAAGAGCGTTTGCACGAACTGAGCTCCTGTGAAATGAAGGGGCTGGTGGTACCTTATAAAGTTTGTGAAGAAGAAGGACGTATTTTTGTGGTGCGTCCTTGGGTTGAAGGCAGCCCTTTAGAACCTGTAATTAGTGCAGAGACAGTTTGTCAGATCTTGGAACTGTTGGCTTTGGCGCCTTCTGAATTTATTATTTGTGATTTACGCCCCGAACATTTAATTAGACAAGGCGACAAAATCATACTTTGCGATCCCGGATTTGAAGAGCGTGGCCACTCGCCTTACTGTGCTCCAGAGCAAGTAAATAGGGGTGAAATAGGTCCCGGTGTTGTCGATTACCAATTGGGAGCCACTTTATATCATTTACTAAGCGGAAGTCCGCCTCCCGACGCTCAGACTTTGCTTATTCCTGATGTAGAATTAGAACCTTTGGCTGATTTATCTAAAAAATTAAATCAGCATATCGCCAAGTTATTCGATCCCGATCCTATGGAGCGTCCTTTGCCCTCCGACCTGTTGCCTGATTTTAGTGATTGGGCGCATCGTCTTGAGCAAGAGGAAAAACAGCTCAAGAAAAAACAGAAAAAACGGCGTTGGCCTTCCTCGGAGCAAAAAGCTGTAACTAATGCTCCGCAGCCTTCTAAAAATAAGACTACCGTAGAATTGGCTATTGAGAGTGAATATGCTGATGACGCCGATCCAGTGGGAGCGGCTTTGGCTCAGAAAGTTGGCTCGTTAAAAGAATCTGTAAAATCGATAGACTGGTCGATTATAGCTACAGTTGCTTTGCCTTTAGTTGGCACTTTATGTGTAGGCGCGTTACTCTTTTACAGCGGCATTATTGGGGCCGATACAAGTGATGGCCAGGTATCTATTGTGGCCGCTCGTCCGACACCTACTTTGGACAATTTGCCCCAATCCTGGGTTTCTCCCAAGGATAAGGCTCCCATGATCTTAATTCCTGCTGGCTCCTACTATAGTGGCCCTGTGCCTGCTGCAGGCAAAGCGGCTCGTCCTTTAGCTGTTGAGTTGCCAGCTTTTTATATAGACAGATATGAAGTCACTAACCGGCAATTCAAAAAGTTTGTAGAGGCTACAGGTTACAAAGCTCAAGGCAATTGGGAAGAAGCTGCTACTGATGACCGCTTAGATCACCCTGTAATTAGAGTTTCTTTTTACGATTGTGAAGCTTATGCTCATTGGGCTGGAAAACGATTGCCTACAGCTGATGAATGGGAAAAAGCGGCCCGCGGAGGAGATTTGCGCCTGTATCCTTGGGGGGGTACTGAACCAGACTACACAAGGTTTAATTGTGTTGAGAGCGGCTTGAGCAATACTGCTCCTGTAGGATCTTTCCCCAAAGGTGCTTCCCCTTACGGTGTTGAGGATATGGCTGGCAACGTGTGGGAATGGGTTGATACTTGGTTTATCCCCTACGGAGCCACGGAAGATTATGCTCCTTTGACCAAAGTTATTAAAGGTGGCTCGCGCAGTGACAGTGCCGCTGATTGTATGCTTATTCAGGAGCATGGTGTGCTGCCTGAGCAAGGACGCTTGGCCAATTCAGGGTTCCGCTGTGTGTTCGATCCTTTGCCTGGTGCTCAAACTAAGGTGATTAAGCAAGATAATAAAGCTAATAAGGCACAACCTCAGGCTAAGAAGCTGCGTTCTTTAGAGCAACTTACTCCCAAGCCTCAAAAAACCAAAGCTACTGAAGAGCAAATAACTGAAGTTCCTTTCGCATACGGCAGTGGAGAAGGCGACTACGATCCAGCTTTCGATTCTAGCTACGACTACACTAATGGTTATGGTCAAGAACCAGTGTACGAATCTTATGGAAACTCTGCTTTGAATGAAAGCAACGACTTGCCCGCTGAAGATGCTGCTGCCAATGAACATACTCAAGCAGCCGACAAAAAAGCTAACAACGAGGAACCTGCATTCGTTAACCGTACGGAAAGCGGAGAAATCATTCCCACAGCTCCTGCCGATCCTTCACAGAAGTCTGCTCCTGTGATTCCAGACTTTAGTAAAGGCAGCAGCAGCGGCTACGTAGATGAAGACCAAGTTAACTATTATTAACTTAAATCTAGTTGTGGCGCTTATGGTGATGGCTCTATTGCTTGTAAGCTCTGACCAGGCTTTAGGTCGTCGCCATAAGCAATCACCCCAGCCTGTCCCTACATCGGCAGTACATTTGTATGGTGAAGAGGCCTCTGCTAATGTCTCTCCAAATGGCGACGAGGCAAGACAGCATAACTCGGCTCCCAAAGGCACAGAGTCTATAGATCAATTGTCAGATTTGCACAATCCTATTCGCGTACTTATCTATCAAGGTAGCGGATCTGTGAAATTATGCACTGTTACAGAACCATCGCCGTCTTTATATCCTGCTTCTTGTCAAATTGATAGTGGTAACTTAATAGTTGATGGTAGATTAAGCGAAGCACCTGAGTGTGAAATCACGCTTAATGGTAATGGTGAAATATTTAGTTGCACATCTGGATATGTTTTGCAAGTGAGAGGCACATTATACAGGGGATGCATTAAAGTTGAACGCGAGGCCAACAGTTTCAGACTAATCAATTGCGTTTCGTTGGAAGATTACTTGCGTGGTGTCGTGTCTAAAGAACTTTTATGCAACTCTCTTGAGGCTGTTAAAGCTCAAGCTGTAGTTGCCAGAACTTATGCTCTGGCTCGACGTTTCTCTAACAAAACTTACGATGTAGATTGCGGGACTCGCTCTCAGGTTTATGGAGGCGCCTCAGCGGAAGCGTCTATTTCCGATAAGGCTGTAGCCGAAACACTTGGGCTGGTTCTAACTTATCGTGGTAAGCTAGCTGGTCAAGCTTTGTATCATTCAGCTTGCGGAGGTAAGACAGAAAGTCCTCTATATGTTTACGGTTCTTGCTCCGAGCCTTACCTTATGAGTGTCGATTGTATAGACGAACAAGGAATGGCTGACTGTGCCTCTTCTCCTTATGCCTCTTGGCAAGCTCGCTGGAGCAAGGATGAACTTGGGCAGGAGCTTAGCCAATATTTCGGGAAAAAACTGGGATCTGTGGTCGGTTTGGAAGTCGTTGAGCAAGGGCCTTCAGGACGAGTTGCCAAATTGAAAGTACATTTTGAAAATGATTCGACGATGCTTTTGGAATATGGCGCTGTTCGTTCTGCTTTACGCTTTAAAGATTCGACTGGCAATATTCGCTCTTTGCCTTCGACGAAGTTTGCTATTACAGAAGGGCTTTTCCAAAGTCCGGAAGTAGAAAATGTACATTCTGAGCAAACGACTCCTATTATGGGTCAAGTTCTAGACCTTTTGGAAACGGAAAAGGACTTGGAAGAAGAAATTGCTGATTTGCGCTTGCCCAAGAAGCAATCTAATTATATTGTTTTATCTGGGCAAGGATGGGGGCATGGAGTGGGCATGTGCCAATGGGGAGCTATGGGCATGGCTAAGCGGGGTAAAGATTATGTTCAGATTCTAGCCAGATATTTTGTCAATACTCAGATCGATTCTCTGGAGAATTTGGTCTTGGACAAATAAAAGCAGCATAGAATTGAAAAAAAAGTGCATTTTCTGCGATAGAGAAAGTGCAAAAAGATCCGGTCGGAAATGAGAGGGTATAATGCTTTACAGAAAAGGTTCCATCTTCTTTAACGAAATGCAAGACCAACCAAAAGTTTGGCGCAAAGTTTTAGAAACTATGGCTTCCAAGAGCGCTTCCATGGTGGAGTGGATTCGCAAGCAAAATTTCGGCCAGGTTGTCTATGTGTCTACTTCCGATTTTTATAATATTGGACTCTCGGCTGCTAAAATTACCCACTTAGTTTCCGGATTGAACTCTTTAGCTGTGACGGCCAGCGAGCTTATGTTCGGTCGTCGTCCTCCTTATGATGCTCGTATTCGTACTTTGGTCGTAGTTCTTTCTGCGCCCGAAATTGCTCAAGAAATAGGGTGGGGAGTAGAAAGACTTAAGCAACTTGATCCTAAAGCTCAGATTATTGCCTTTGAAGTAGGCGAAAGTGCTTCTTTAGAAGAGGGGCTGGCCATTACTTCAATCGTTTTCCCTGAATTAAAAGGGAAGATGAAGATTCCTATTTTGAGTGCTAATGGTATCCTTTTGGCTTGTATGACTTTGGTGGGCTGGATTTGTGGCAAGCAAGTACTGTTAAATGAACTTAACTCACTTCCCGAAATTTTGGGTGCTCATTTAAAAGATTGGCAAGTTAAAGCTCAACAAATTGTGCTAATGGATAAATTGAGCAATATCGTCTTTTTAGGATCTGGCCCCTTTGAAGGAGTAGCTAAAGAAGCCGCTTATTTGATCTCTAGAGTAGCCGGTTTACCTAGTACTAGTAACTATTTTATAGAATATCGTCATGGTTACTATGGCTATGCTACTAACCAGACTTTAATCGTAGGTATGGTCTCTAACACTTTCAGAGTTGTAGAAGAAAGGGTTATGGCCGATTTGGCTATTACTAGAGCTCGTCGAGTGATGTTGGCTGAAGATGGAGCCAATGATCTTATGACTCGTTGTGATGACCTTTTAGAACTTAAATCAGGAGTTAGTGAGATCGCTCGTGTCTTGCTTCTGTTGCCAGTAGTACAATTCATGATGTTCTATATAGCCATGTCCAGAGGTGTCAATCCTGATAATCCTAAGCATCTTGAGCATCCACGTATGCAACTTAAAGAGCGTCCTGGTGTAAAATAATGGAAATATTAGCTGTAACTGCAAATTTTGACAATTCCGGTATGGTAGCGTTGGCTGTGTTGCCGATTATCGTTATTATGGCTGTGCTTTATTGGTACGAAAAGCGTGGTGGCGCTCCCAAGTTTGAAAGTTTAAGTTCTGCTCGAAAAGCCTGGCTTTTTTTGCGTTCTATTGAGCCTGGCCTGGCTGTTAAAGTTTTTATGGCTTTAGGAGCAGAGACTACTTGGCACTATTTGAACCAAGCCAATGATTTCGCTCCCAAATCGGCATTACTTACTGGCAAGGTCTGTGACGAATTCTATACTAAAGCTCTGGCATTGTCAGATTCTAAAGTAAGAGCTGATTATGCTTCGATTACGGAATTTTTGATCGACAATTATCACGATGATGGAGCTCTTTTAGCTACCGATTTGTGTAAAGTATGGCCTTTGGAAGCCACTGAAACTTCGCAACCAGAGCAAGATAGTAAATCGGAACTAGAGCCTGAGGCCAAAACAGGAGAAAACCAGAATCCTTCTTAAAGTTAGGTACATTTGCTTTTGGTTTTTTAATGTAGGTACGTCTCTAAATTGTTAGCAAATAAAAGGCTCAGCTTCAGTAACTATTCTTTCCGAAGCTGGGCTTTTTAATTTTGGAAAAATATTAAATGAATGACAAGCATAAGGAGTTTACAATGAGTACTATACTTTACGGGCGCTGGCGTCAATATTTGCGCAGTCAAGAGCCTTTTTCTTTGGTGACAGTAGTTAAGGCTTACGGATCTACTCCTCGTGGAGCTGGTGCCAAAATGCTAGTTGACAGCGCTGGTAAGGTCGTAGGAACTATTGGTGGCGGTTGCCCAGAGGCTGAGGCTTGGCAAGAGGCTAAAGCCGCAGCTCGTAAGGGTGGCAACTCTTTAATTAATGTAAATTTGGCTCACACTGGTGACTTGCAAAAAGATGGCGGCGAGGCCATGATTTGCGGCGGTCGTTTATTAGTGTTGGTGGAAACTTTTAAGGGACAGCTTGCTAAAGTAAAGCTTATGGAGGAGATGTTGGAGCGTTTGCTTGATAAAGGGCAAACTGTAGTAAATTTGGTCTGTTTGGGAGCACACAAACATACAGCTTGCTCGTCAGCTCCAATTACTTCGCAAGAAGAGCCTCTTTTAGGTAAGCATTGGCTTTATGGTAGCCAAGATGGTTTACAAAGTGAAGATAACTCTCTTGACAATGACGAATTGTCGGCTGCCTTGTGTTCTTTAGCTGAAGAAGCTCTCGCTAACGAAGGCGCTTTATGTAAAGTCATATCTTGTAGCGATCGTGAAATGGAAATATTCGCTGAGCCAATTGCTCCTTCCAAACGCCTTTATATTGCTGGAGCTGGACACGTATCGCGTCCTGTGGCAGCTATAGGCAAAATGTGTGGTTTTGATGTTACCGTCAATGATGATCGTCCATTGTACGCTGATCCTAGTTTGTTTGTCGAAGGCGTGAAGGTTATTTCTAAGCCGTTTGCTGAATTTTTCGCCGAATTGGAGCCCAATTTAGATAAAAATTGCGCTGTTGTACTGGTAACTAGAGGCCACAAACACGATGAAGAGTGTTTGCGCTGCTTAATAGGCAAAGAGCTTGGCTATATAGGTATGATTGGTAGTCGCAGACGTACTGCAATTATTATGGAGCACTTACTTGCTGACGGCGTGGCCGTCTCTTGGCTAGCTAAAGTGCACGCACCTATTGGTTTGGATTTAGGTGGTGAAACTCCTGAAGAAATAGCTGTTTCTATTATGGCAGAAATTATCAGCGCTTTTAGAGGCGGCCACACTGAGTTGGTGAGTTTAAATAAAGCAACCGTAGATAAGTTGCATCGCCAAGCTTAGGCTAAAAATCAAAAAAAATAGCTAAGTTAATCAGCATGAGCCTCAGATTTTGAGGTCTATTGCTCTTGAACTTAGCTATTTTTGATTCCCTTTTTCTAAACTACAAGCGGGTTCCCCAAGCGCTTAAAGTTTGCACTACATTATTTTGAGTATCTACGGCTGTCCAAATGGGAGCGTCGTTGACAATAACTGAGAATATGAGTTCTTGTCCAGCAGCTGTAATTACATAACCGGTTAGAGAAGAATCGTGATCTAGAGTGCCAGTTTTGGCTCTTACCTCCACACCCCCTAAGCGCCCACGCAAAGTGCCTCGACCGCTATGAGGTAAGCTCTCTTTGTACCAGCTTCTGTAATAGCTGCGATCCATAGCGTCCAAAACGTTGGCTAACTGATTTGGGGAAATTCTGTTTTCGGGAGAAAGACCGCAACCGTCGACCATTTTCAAATTTGTGGTATTGATGTGGTTATCTTGTAAGAAGTTTTTGCAAGCTTGCATACCACTGGCGGCACTGCCTTGGCCTGAAGTCATCTGACCTACGTAGCGATAGAGATGTTCAGCAAAAAGATTGTCACTTTCGTGATTGATTTCTTGGATAATAGTAGCGACAGGTAAAGAAAAATGGATTCCATAGCGAGGCAAATTGCTAGCCAAGGCTGCTTCGCCAGCTGGATCGATTAAACGCACTTTGCCCCTAACGATAATATTCTCTTTATCGAGTAATTTTTTAAATACGCCTATACTGAAAAGAGGTGGATCCTCCACGCAAATTTGACGGCGCACTTCGCCACCTGGCGCTGAACCGAGTACTTGCACTACATTGCTACCTTTAGGACGCTCGACAGCTGTATCGTAACCGCCTTCATATTTTGTTTCGATAGACATAGTAGAACACTCTGGCTCTAAGCTGCAGCCCAAAGGCGAAACTATCGCTTCAATGAGGTTGCCATTGAGAGAGAGACCGCCTACTGGAGCGGAAAAGGAATCGAGACGATAATGATCGAGCCAGCCTTGGGGGAGATGCTGACGATCAAAAACAGAATCGTCGGCAACTAAGTCGCCGGTAATCTCTCTAACGTTGGCCGCTTTGAGATTTTTTATAAATTCTGCATAGGGAGCTGTGCAAGGTTGATCGTAAGGAGGAGTCGTTGTGGGATCGCCGTTACCGCGTAAATATAAATTACCTTCGATTTGGCCGTTACCGTTGGGCAAAGGACCGCATAATTCAGTTTTTAAACGGTAATTGGGGCCTAGCATACTTAGGGCGGTCGCCGTAGTGAGGACTTTTAAGTTGGAAGCTGGCACCAGCGGAGTATTGCCGTCTGAAGAAAAGACAACTTTACCGTTTTCCAGGACTTTTACATAAACGCCGACTTTAGTCTTTTCGTCGACTTTGGCATTTTGCACAATACTGAGGAGTGTACGTTTCAGTATAGGGGTCTGATCGTCAGTAGCCATGACATGGGATGATAAAATCGGTATTCCTAAGGTGATGGCACCAAGACAAAGAGCGACGCCGAAGAAGCGTCTGAGTTTAGTGATATTCATATTGGGCAATACTACAATCCAAAGCCCGCGCCAGTTTGTTGGAAACTGAACGCGGGCTCTACTAATTATCTTCGCTAAAGAGCGCTTTTAATTTTTAGAATATACAGCTCTTTTTCCTTCCGAAATTATCAGAATAGCCATTAGCTGTATATCAATTTCTGATTATTCCAGTTATTTGCGTTTTCTAGAATAGCGATTCTTGCGATCACGGTCGCGGCGTGGTTCTGGCTTAACATACTCTGGCTTATGGGGAGGTTTGCGCATTTCTCTAGGATCTTCGCCATGTCTGGGGGGACGGTGCACCTCGCGATCTCTGTCTTTATTTTTATGTTTGGGGGGCTTAGCATGAGGCCTGGCTGGAGGGCGCTTCTCGAAACCTGGCTGTTCATGAGGAGGCCTTCTGAAATCCTGTCGGCCTCGATCGTCCCAGCCTTGCCGTTCTGGGATGCTATATTCAGGATGACTTTTGGCTTTCTGCTCGCTGACGTTTGGAGAAGGAGGTCTAGTTGAATATCTATCTTCCGGTGGAGGAAGAGGAGGACGTCTAGAATTTTGAGCTACAAGAGGAAGAGAACCATGACTAGTTGGATAAATGGAAGCTTGGGAAGCTAATGGTGTTGCAGCCAAAATAAGCAAAGTAAAAGTACTCAGGATAATTTTTTTGCTGTATTGCTTGTAGGAAATCATAAACAAATGCTCCTCTCTTTTTGCTTATTTTTCCTTTAAGTCTGTATTTGTGAGAGTGTCTCTTTATATTTATAAAAAAATAATAAAAGGGCGAGAGCTGATATTGGAAATTAACTCTCACCCTTTTGCGTAGTCAAAATAGATTTCTCTATCTATTTATCTATCTCTGCGCCCTCTCCGACGCCCTTCGGGGCGGCTGCCGGATGGACGACTAGGCCTGCCCTGGTTGAAGCTAGGCCTACTTTGATTAAAGCTAGGCCTGCCCTGGTTGAAGCTAGGCCTACTTTGATTAAAGCTAGGTCTGCTCTGGTTGAAGCTAGGCCTACTTTGATTAAAGCTAGGTCTGCTCTGGTTGAAGTTTGGCCTGCTATTGCTTCTGTCATAGCTCGGACGGCTTTGAGTGAAGCTAGGCCTACGCTGCTCGAAACTCGGCCTATTTGAGTTGTTGTTTCGGTCGTAGTTGAAGCGGTTGGGGCGACTTGGGCGATCGGCTCTATCGCTATCAAACGAAGGTCGTCCCGGCCTGTTGTTGCTATTATTTCTGTCGAAATTAGGTCGACCTGGACGATTGGCTCTATCGCTATCAAACGAAGGTCGTCCCGGCCTGTTGTTGCTATTATTTCTG
>ERZ808242.526-NODE-526-length-27333-cov-7.266295_pt1 | contig 27333 bp, 28 predicted proteins | sample MGYA00521244_ERZ808242 | MGnify/ENA primary metagenome ERZ808242 (study PRJEB31516, sample SAMN03275573) | gut metagenome | biome: mammalia-associated habitat; material: feces | host: Papio cynocephalus | place: Kenya | collected 2012-07-27 ... | reverse complement strand
GCAACTTTTGGGAAGGCATTCTGCATTTTTTGGTAATTAGGGGTTGCAAAAAACAGTATGGGAAGCGATAAAAGGTATTTTTACCACAGTATTTAATGTGATAAAGACAATTGTAACCACCTATTTCAATATTTATAAGACCATCATCCAGACGGTGCTTACTGTGATTCAGACGATTATCACAACGGTTTGGAATACCATCAAGACAGTGGTTACCACAGTGATGAATGCCATTAAGACCATCTTCACAACAGTATGGAATGCAATCAAAACGATCATTCAGGCTGTTGTTAGTGGTATTAAGGGACTGATTACTGGCGATTTTACAGCAGTGAAAAATTCTATCACCACCATTATGAATACCATTAAGAGCACGATTTCCACGATCTGGAATACCATCAAGTCAAAGACATGTTGCCATTATAGAAGGCAGTTGCAGAAAAGAAAATAGACCACAGGTTTCGTCATCAACCTACGGTCTATCATGAATTGTTTTTATTTTGGGAACGAAGTCCGGATTTCATTTCCTTCATCATTTTAATAAGAAACTGTACCTCATCAGCGGAACAGTCAGATAGGATTTCTACGACCTCGCTATTTTGGATATTGGAAACAGATGGAATGTCGGTACGAAGTAACCAGTCGGCAGATACTTGTAATGCTTCGGTTAATCTCATAAAGATGTCCAGGCCGATGTTCTTTTTCCCATTTTCAATATCGCTCATGTGTGAAGTTGAAATTTGTAGACGCTCTGCCAGGTCAGCCTGGCTCAACTTCTGTACCTTTCTTGCTTCCCTGATTCGTGCGCCAACGTCTTTGAATTTATCGTTCATTGTGCACCTCATCGCTTATTGACTATGTTTTTATTATTCTATCCACAATTAGCGATTATTAGAATAGCCTGAAATAGAAGTTATCAACTATCGGCTATACAATCCTAAAGAAAATATTTTTTTAGGAGGTGGCATGCTATGTCAGTCAATTTTAATTTTGTTGGAAAACGTATCAAGGAGGAAAGAGAGAACAAGTCCTACACTCAATGTAAAATAACAGTATTAGAGACAAAGGTATTTCCAGAACTTCAGGAACAGTATTTAGCTGATCCAAAATCAGGACCATCAGACATTGCATCAACGGTTCTCGGCTCTGTAGGAATCGTCAGAGAGAAAGGAACACCATGATGGTAAATAATCTGGCGGTAAAGGGAATTGATTACAACAGAAACAGGAATACCGAGCTTTTGCAGGATGTCTTCTGCTTCAATCTTTACATTATTTTCAACGCGGGCACTTACGGTTGAGTCTTTCATATCAAACACCTCCTGTTGATTATATTGTAATTCGTTGTCTTGCAAATTGCAAGACATATTATATGAACTGCACGTGAATTTTATACCCCGGTAGGGGCGGTCAAAATCTCTGGTTCAAACGGGGTATTAAACCCAGGGAGAGAAAGGAAATAAAAATTATGGCGAGAGACGGCACGCACTCGTCTGCCGCCGAAAAAATACAAAAAGGACAGCAAGTCCAGATACTGAAAAATGATATTCCCACATTGAGTCCTACAGAACTGGAGGCGGTTGACCTGCCGGAAGGTGCTGTGATGAATGGCGTGGATATGCCAAAGCCAAGCGATTACCTGTCAACAAGGCAGAAGAACGATGTTCCCCTCGGTGCGGATGAAATCTACAAGGAAACCTGGCTGTGGCTGAAGGAACGCAACTGTGAGAAGCAGGTCAATCCAAGACTGATCGAAGCCTACGCTCAGGCTTTTGCCGGATATATTCAGTGCGAGGAAGCAACCAGCACCTACGGTCTACTCGGTAAGTGTCCGACCATAGGCGGTGTGATTACTTCCCCGTTTGCGCAGATGAGCCAGCAGTATCAGAAAAGTGCTAACCTCATCTGGTACGAGATTTACGACATCGTAAAGCAGAACTGCACTGAGATGTTCGAGGATAATCCCAACGATACAATGGAGCTTCTGCTCCGGGCAAGGAGAAAATAGCATGATAGAGAAAGTGAATCCGAGCCACCCGGATAAGGTGGCAGACCGCATCGCCGGAGCAATCGTTGATCTGGCATACGCCGCAGAAGCAAATCCTAAAATTGCAGTCGAGGTACTTATCGGACATTGTAATTGTTCCGCAGGATACACATCTTTCCGAAAATCAAGCGGAGCAGTTCCGCTGCGGTGACAATGGTATTTTTAAGGGTGCGCCTTTGACGGAGGAACAGAAAAAAGCTGTCCGAAATTGCACATTCTATTTATGAAAAGTACACTTCTGACGGAAAGTACATTCTGGACGGCAAGCGCCTGATCATCTGCCAGAGCAATGCTGACAACTATGACCTTATGGGCGATTATCCGAATGCAGAGGTCAATCCCCTCGGTGACTGGACGGGCGGCACAGATGTTGATACAGGCGCCACCAACAGAAAGCTGGGTTCCGATATGGCGGACTCTGTTACAGGCGGCGGATTGCATGGCAAAGATCTGTCAAAAGCAGATGTGTCTGTGAATATCCACACATTTCTAAAGACACAGGATTTAGGAGAGCCTGTCACATTGGTGTGCGCCATTGGCGATGATACGGTAGACGGTGTCCCATATGCGGACATTGTCGCAGAAGCGAAAGAATATATAGACTCCATCGGCGGTTTCGAGAAATTTGCCGGGTGGGGTCTTTTTTGATGGAGGTGAGGATGATGAGCAAGACAACAACTGAAATGCAGCTGGTGGATATCAATAAGCTGATTCCCTATGTGAATAACGCTCGTACCCACAACGCACAGCAGATCAACAAGCTCCGTTCTTCCCTCCGGGAGTTCGGTTTTATCAATCCCGTCATTATCGACCGGGACTTCAATGTGATCGCCGGTCATGGCAGAATCATGGCGGCGAAGGAAGAAGGCATCAACGAGGTGCCTTGTGTGTTCGTGGACTATCTGACCGAGGCACAGAAGAAAGCGTACATTCTTGTGGATAACCGTATGGCAATGGATGCCGGATGGGATGAGGAGCTTCTGAAAGTAGAGATTGAAGCTCTGCAGGTGTAATAAATGCAATACGATTGGATAGATTTTTACACGGAGTTTGCAACCAAGCTCCTGCCTTTCGAAAACGATAGAAATGCACTAATTCAGAAAATAAATGCCGTGTACGTGCTTGCAGGACTTAGCATTCCTAAGCTTGAAAGTGGGGATGAAATTATTGATATCGATACATTTACTATGTGCCGATTGTATGAAAAATTCATTCTGGAATATTATAGGAAAGAATACAAAAATCAGATTATTGCAAATGCCTCACGGATTCCATGGCAGCTTGACGATGAAGAGAATTCTATGCTGCCGGTGATGCAGAGTGACATTATGTTTCAGCGCAATGATAGGGTTCTTATCATTGATGCAAAGTACTACGAACACAGTACTCAGGTACAATTTGACACACATACGCTTCATTCGGGCAATCTTTATCAGATTTTCACCTACGTGAAGAATAAGGAATATGAGCTGAGAGAGAAAGAGCATAAAGTCTCTGGCATGCTTTTGTACGCAAAGACGGATGAGGAGATTTATCCGCATCATACCTATCAAATGAGAGGGAATCAGATTGCCGTCAGGATCCTGGATCTGAATCAGCTATTTGAGGATATTGCAAATCAACTTGAAGATATCGTTACGGAGCACTTTGGAGTTATAAGGGTACCGTAAAGCGGCACTGCATTCAGAGAATATAAAGAATCTCATAAAAGCCTAATTGGCCGACTGAACAAAACACGGTGATTAAAATGGAATATGCTCCCCAAAGTTATAGACTCAAGATATAGAATGCCCCAATCGTACTATTATGTTCAGAAAAAAGAATTCTCTTTTATTGTAGACAGAAGTACTTTGCAATGGATGGCACGGAAATAAAGGTGGCTACGGTAGAATATTCATATTTGGAATATATAGAAGATACAAAGAAATAATAGTCTGATTTCGGGGATATCGGTTGACAGTTTCCCGCCTTACAGATAAACTGTTTTATGTGACTTTTTTCGTAAAACAGAAAGTTATCATGCAAAAAAAGGGTAAGGAGTTAGCGAGTTAATGAAACGTGAATCATTTAAGTCACGTCTGGGATTTTTACTGGTAAGTGCCGGATGTGCAATCGGAATCGGAAATGTATGGAGATTTCCCTATGTGGTAGGACAAAACGGCGGCGGCTTTTTCGTATTGTTTTATCTGTTGTTTTTGGTGGGTATGGGATTACCGGTACTGACCATGGAGCTGGCGGTAGGACGTGCCAGCAGAAAAAGTGCGGTACAGGGCTATAAAGAATTGGAAAAGAAGGGAAGCAAATGGCACCTGCACGGATGGATGGCAATTTTCGGCTGCTACATGCTGATGATGTATTATACAACGGTGTCCGGCTGGATGGTTGATTATTTCTATAAATTTTTGACCGGTCAGTTTAAGACGGGCATGACGGCAGAGGAGTCCGGCAGCATTTTTAACAGCATGCTTGCCAATCCGAAGGAAATGACCTTCTGGATGGTGCTTACGGTACTGCTTGGTTTCCTGGTATGCAGCAAGGGCGTGCAGAACGGACTCGAAAAAATCAGCAAGGTCATGATGATTGCACTATTAGTGCTGATTGTGGTGCTTGCCGTACACAGCTTTACACTTTCAGGTGCGGGAGAAGGCATCCGGTTTTATCTGGTGCCGAATATGAAAACCGTACAGGCAGTAGGACTAAAAAATGTAATTACAGCGGCTATGAACCAATCCTTCTTCACGTTAAGCTTAGGCGTAGCGGCTATGGAAATTTTCGGCAGCTATATGGGAAAAGAGCACACGCTGGCGGGAGAAGGCATCCGCATCTGTGCATTGGATACATTTGTGGCAATTATGGCAGGACTTATTATTTTCCCGGCATGCTTCAGCTACGGCGTGGAAGCAGGTGCGGGTCCTGCACTTATTTTTGTGACACTGCCCAATGTATTTGTCAACATGCCGGGCGGACGTATCTGGGGAGCCATGTTTTTCCTGTTTATGACGTTTGCAAGCTTTTCCACCGTTATTGCGGTGTTTGAAAATATCATGTCTTTCTGTATGGACATGTTTGGCTGGAAGCGCGGAAAGGCAGCATTGATAAACTGCATTATTATTTTAGTGGCAAGTATGCCCTGCGTTTTAGGCTACAATGTGTGGAGCAATCTGCATCTGATTGGAGGAAGGGATGTGCTTGACAGTGAGGACTTTATTGTAAGCAACCTGCTGCTTCCCATCGGTTCCCTGATTTATCTGTTGTTCTGCGTAACCAAATGGGGCTGGGGCTTCGATAATTATATAGAAGAAGCGAACACCGGAAAGGGACTTAAAATTGCAAAATTCCTAAAGCCGTATTTCCAGTTCATTCTTCCGGTTCTGATATTGATTATTTTAATACAGGGGTTGTTGTAAAAGAAAAGTCCGTTTCCCAATTTTCAAGGGAGGCGGACTTTTTAATTGCAGATTAAAGTGAAATGGTTTTTCTCGGCGGAAAGAACGCCTTCCTTTTGCAGCTTGGAAATGACGACGGACAGAGCGGCACGTTCCACGCAAAGATAATCCGCAAGCTGTTGGCGGTCAAAAGGAATGGAGAAGGATAAAGAGCCCTGGCGGATGGACTCCTCCGACAAATAAGAAAGCAGCTTTTCTTTCGTGGAGCGCTTGCTTAAATGGGTCAGCTTGTTGTTGAACACCAGAATTTTTCCGGCAAGAATAGTCACCAGATTTTGTATCAGGCGCGTGTGGTGGGAACAGGCGGAGGAGCATACGGAAAGCAGTTTCTGCACATGAAGCAGCAGAATTTCACAGTCCTTTTCGGCTACCACACTGCTGCCAAGCGGCGTATCCGGTACGGCGGCATAGGGTTCCCCGAAAATATCTCCGGCAGTGATTTTGTGTATCATATGGCGGTGCCCCCAGACATCTTCCTGGATGATAAGAAGACTGCCGCTTAAGACCAGTCCCATGGAAGAAATGCTTTCGCCGGCACGGAATACATATTGTTCATCCGGAACGGAAAGTAATTTATCGGCAACGCAGGGCAGCACCGACAGAATTTCCCCGTCGGAGAGTCCCTGAAACAACGGACTGTTTTTCAATATAGGCAGATAAGCCGAAAAGTTATGTTTTGTTTCCATATTTTTCCTTTCATTTTGTTTGATTTCCAACATACAATTTATTTTCATTATAATAAAATGAGCAGGAAATATGCAAGACATATCCGGCGAGGTGAAAAAGAACCTGCAGAATAAGGATTTTACGGGTATGAAAAAAGAAAAAAGGAGAAATGATTATGGAACAGCAGATGTTTTGTTATCAGTGCGAGCAGACCGCAGGATGCAGCGGCTGCGTGGGAAATATCGGCGTTTGCGGAAAAAGCGCGGACGTGGCAAATTTACAGGATAAGCTGACCGGAGCCCTTATCGGTCTGGCAAGGGCAACGGAAGGAAAAACAACAGGAGAACAGGGACTTCGTGCAGAAACTTTCCGCATGATAACAGAGGGATTGTTTGCGACGATTACGAATGTGAGCTTTGATGCCGAAGCCATTCAGAACATGATAGATAAGGTGGAAAAGGAAAAGAACAGACTGAGTCCCGGCTGCAGTGCCTGTGGAACTCCCTGCGGAAAAACGAATGACTACACATTGGACAATCTGTGGCAGGCGGAGGAGGATATCCGTTCCTTAAAATCTTTAATTCTTTTCGGTATCCGCGGCATGGCGGCTTATGCATATCATGCAATGATGCTGGGTTATACGGATGAGGAAATCAATCTGTTTTTCTGCGAGGCTCTGTATAAAATCGGTTATGAAGAAACAAAGGAAGAGCTTTTGCCCACGGTTTTAAGAGTCGGGGAAATCAACTTAAAATGTATGGCACTTTTGGACCGTGCCAACACGGAAAGCTACGGCACACCGGAGCCAGTGACTGTGCCGTTATGCGTGGAAAAAGGCCCGTTTATTGTGGTGACCGGGCACGACCTGAAGGACTTGAAAATGCTGTTGGAGCAGACGGAAGGAAAAGGCGTCAACATTTATACCCATGGCGAAATGCTGCCTGCGCATGCGTATCCGGAGCTTAAAAAATATAAGCATCTGAAGGGCAATTACGGTACCGCATGGCAGAACCAGCAAAAAGAATTTGACGGACTGCCGGGAGCTCTTCTGTTTACCACCAACTGCCTGATGCCGCCTAAGGACAGCTACCGGGACAGAGTGTTTACTACCGAAGTGGTTGCCTTTCCGGGCTGCGTGCATATAGAAGAAATGCCGGACGGCAGCAAGGATTTTTCACCGGTGATTGAGAAGGCGCTGGCACTCGGCGGTTTTGCAGAAACCACGGAATTTACAGGTATTAACGGCGGCAAAGAAGTTACCACAGGCTTTTCCCATGCAGCAATTCTTTCCCATGCGGATACTGTGGTGGAAGCGGTAAAAGAAGGAAAAATCCGGCATTTCTTTTTGGTGGCGGGCTGCGACGGGGCAAAGCCCGGCAGAAATTATTACACGGAGTTTGTAAAACAGACGCCGGAGGACTCCATTGTGCTGACACTTGCCTGCGGTAAGTTCCGCTTTAACGATTTGTCGCTGGGAGAAATCGGCGGACTGCCGAGACTGATGGACATGGGGCAGTGCAACGATGCGTACGGTGCCATCCGTGTGGCGGTGAGTCTGGCAGAAGCCTTCGGCTGCAACGTGAATGAACTGCCGTTGTCCTTTGTATTGTCCTGGTATGAACAGAAAGCGGTATGTATTTTACTTACCCTTCTGCATCTGGGCATTAAAAATATTCGTCTGGGTCCGTCACTTCCGGCATTTTTATCTCCGAATATTTTGCAGTTTTTGGTTGAAAACTATGGAATAGCACCCATCACCACACCGGAAGAAGATTTACGGGAACTACTGGGATAACAGCTTTGCAAAGACGCGAAATTTGTAGGAACGTATAATTTGCAGAGAGGGGCAATTTACAGACACGTATAATTAGGAGAGATGTGTAAGTTGCGGAGATGTGCAATTTGAAGAGTTGCATAATTTTCAGAGCAGAAGGAATGGAAAGGAGACAGGCATGGAAAAGAATATACAAACTGACAGAATAGAGAAACTGAAGTCCTACTTGAAAAGACTGGGCAAAGGGGAAAGCCTGGAAGCGGTCAGAAAGGATTTCGCGGCGGAATTTCAGGGAGTGGAAGCTTCTGAAATCATGAAAGCGGAAGAAGCCATTCTGGCAGAGGGCACGCCTATTACGGAGGTGCAGAAATTATGCGATGTGCATTCGGCGCTTTTCCACGGAGCCACCGATTACAGCAACAAGCATGAAAAATCCGCGGCGTTAAGTCAGGTAAAGGGGCATCCCCTGCAGACCTTTACCCGGGAAAACGAAGCCCTGACAAAGCTGATTGACCGGATGAAGGAATTGCTTGCCGGGCTGGAGAAAGAAAGCAGCCGCGGAAACCTGCAGGCTGATGAAAAACAGGCGGACAGCGCAAACCAGCATGCTGATGAAAAGCAGGCGGACAGCGGAAACCTGCCTGTCGATGAAAAGAGAACCGGCACCGGAAACCTGCCTAAAATCGCCGCACTGCTTCTGAAAATCAGGGAGGTTGCCGTGCATTATGCAAAAAAAGGGGACTTACTGTACCCGCATCTGAATGCCAGATATGGAATTGCCGGTCCGTCCGCCGTCATGTGGACAGCCGATGATGAAATCCGGGACGAACTGGGCGCCTTATGCAAGGCGTTGCAGAAGGAAAGAGAAGCAGCAGAGCGGAGGGCAACTGAAAGCAAGGGAAGAGAAGCAGCGGAGCGGAGAACAACTGAAAGCAAGGGAAGAGAAGCAGCAGAGGAGAACGCAGTTGACGGTAGGGGAAAAGAAACGGCAGAGCAGGAGACAACCGGTAGCAAAAAAATTGCTGACAAAAGCCCTCAATGGGATGCAAAATGGCTGGAACGGCTGCAGAAGGTGCTGCTGCGTGCGGAGGAAATGATTTATAAGGAAAATCATATTTTGTTCCCGAACTGTGCCGTGAATTTCACGGAAGAAGACTGGATGGGAATTTACCGGGATGCCAAGGACTACACAGACTGCCTGGGTGTGCACGGGGAAGTCTGGGAAGAAGCGGAAAACTGGCTTCGGAAAGCGAAAGAAACGAAAAAAACGGTATTTAAGGGCGCAAAGGACAGTCAGGCTTCAGAGGGAGAAGAGGACAGAGCAGGTAGCATTTTCTCCGACGGCGTTATTCATATGCCGGGCGGGCACATGACCATCCGGCAGCTTACCGCACTCTTAAATACCATTCCATTGGAAATTTCCTTCATTGATGCAGAAGACAGGAACTGTTATTTCAATGAAGGTCCCAAGGTTTTCAAGCGCGCACAGATGGCGCTCGGCAGAAGTGTATTTACCTGCCACCCGCCCAAGGTGGAGGCCATGGTCCGTAGAATTATCGGCGAGTTTCGGGAGGGTACTCTGGACAGGGTGCCGGTATGGATGGACAAGGGCGGCAGAACTATGCTGGTAACCTATATGGCAGTCCGGGACGAAAACGGAGAATATATGGGCACCATGGAACTGGTGCAGGATATGGAATTTGCTAAAGAGCATTTCGGCAAATAAGGAAGCAGATTTTATGAAAAAGGTAATTTGCTTTATAGAAAATAAGATGTGAAGAAGCAAAAACACAAAATGTCTTAAAATGCTTCACGGAGCAAACAAGGGCGAAAAGCATTTTGGGAAAAAGAATGAAATTGCTTTAAAGAAAAACAGGCAAAATGCAGCAAAACAAGGAAAAGATGTAAAAATGCTTTAAAATAATGCGTCAAAAAAACAGCAAATAAGCGATATTTTTCTGAATGCTTTAAAGCAAAATAGAATGCAAGCAGCAAATAGTTGGTATTTTAAAATATGCTTTAAATGTAAAAGAAAAATAGGAAGCAAAATGAGAAAAAAGCCCAGATTGCTTTAAAGATACTCAAAAGAAAAAATATTCACACGCAGCCGGAAACTTTACCAGGCAACAGCCAAGCAACGCTCCATCAACAGCCAGGCAACACGCATCAACAGCCAGGCAACACGCATCAACAACCAGGCAACACCCATCAACACCCAAGCAACACCCAATCAACAACCAATCAAAAACCGTCAAAAGCAATCTTTTCTATGACATATTATAGAGGAGATTGCTTTTTGTTTACTCAAGAAACAGTAAAAACAAACAAAAACAATCAAAAACATTCAAAAAGTTTCAAAATATGATTGACAATGACCGAAAATGATGCTAATATAACCATAAAGATGAACGGAAATGACGGAAAATGAAAAACAGGCAACAGAAAACAGGCACAGACAACAGACAACAGGAGGAATTGCATGCTGACAGAAGAAAGATTTGCAGCGATTTTGGAAGAGCTGCGTATGAAAAACGCCGTGAGCGTTACGGAGTTGGTGGAAAAATTAGGAGCATCGGAGTCCACCATCCGGAGAGACTTAAATACACTGGATGAAATGGGAAAACTGAAAAAAGTGCATGGCGGTGCGACAGCCATGGACAGGGAGTACATCACGAGCGAGCCCACCGTTTCGGACAAGGTAAACATGCAGGTGGAGGAAAAGAAAGCCATCGGCAGATATGCGGCAGCCATGATAAACGATGACGATTTCGTATTTGTTGATGCGGGCACCAGTACCGAATGGATGATTGAATATATTGGAGAGTCTAAGGCAACATTTATTACAAACGGTATCGCACATGCGAAAAAGCTTTTGAATAAAAACCTGAAGACTTACATCATCGGCGGCAGACTGAAACCCGCCACAGAGGCTGTCATCGGAGTGGAAGCCGTGCAGAACATGAAAAAATTCAATTTCACGAAATGCTTCTTAGGAACAAACGGCATTCATCTGGATTATGGATTTACCACCACGGATTTGGAGGAGGGCGCCGTAAAAATGGAGGCGGTGAACCGGTCATTCGCCCGCATGGTGCTTGCCGACCACAGCAAATTCGACAAGGTGACGGCAGTTACCTTTGCAGGAATTGAAAAAGCATGCGTGATTACGAATCGTTTACAGAATGACAAGTATGTGGATGCAACCGTGATAAAGGAGGTAATGAAATTATGATTTACACAGTGACATTTAATCCCGCACTGGATTATGTAATCCGAATGGAAAGCTTAAATTTGGGAATGGTAAACAGAAGCAGTGCGGAAGCCGTTTACTACGGCGGCAAAGGCATCAACGTTTCCACCGTCTTAAAAAACATCGGCGTGGACTCCGTGGCGCTGGGATTTGTAGCCGGCTTTACCGGAAAGGAAATCGAAGAAGGCGTAAAAAACATGGGCGTTGCTACCGATTTCATAAAGCTGCCGGAGGGCATGAGCCGCATCAATGTGAAAATCAAAGCGGAGCAGGAAACCGAAATTAACGGACAGGGACCGAAAATCAGCATGGAGCAGGTAGAGAAGCTGTTTGAAAAGCTGGACAGGCTGGAAAAAGGAGACTGCCTGGTGCTGGCGGGAACCATACCGGCATCCCTTCCGTCCGATATTTATGAGCAGATTATGGACAGATTGAAAGATAAGGAAATCCACATTGTGGTGGATGCCACAAAGGACCTTCTCTTAAATGTCTTAAAATATCATCCGTTCCTGATTAAACCCAACAATCACGAGCTGGGAGAAATGTTCGGAGTGGTCTTAAAGACCGACGAAGAAATCGTGGAATATGCGAAAAAGCTGCAGGAAAGAGGAGCCCGAAACGTGCTCATTTCCATGGCAGGGGACGGCGCAATTTTACAGACAGAAACGAAGAAGGTCTATAAAATGGGAGTTCCCAAGGGTACGGTAGTCAATTCCGTGGGCGCGGGCGACTCCATGGTGGCAGGATTTATAGCAAGTTATTTCAAAGAACATGACTACCGTAAGGCGTTGAAGTTCGGCACGGTAACGGGAAGTGCAACCGCTTTCTCCGAAGGACTGGCAACCATGGATAAGGTAGAGGAGTTATTAAAAACATTGTAAAACATTATAAAACAAGGAGGGTATCAATATGAGGATTACAGAACTGTTGAAAAAAGACGGCGTTTCTCTCGGAGTAAGGGTGGACTCCAAGGATGCAGCCATCAATTATCTGGTGGATTTACATGCCAGGATGGGAAATATTACCGACAAGGCAGTATTTAAGGAAGGAATTGTAAAAAGAGAAGAGAGCGGTTCCACAGCCATCGGCGAAGGCATTGCCATTCCTCATGCAAAAAATAAAGCCGTAACAAAAGCCGGTCTGGCAGCCATGACCGTACCGGAAGGCGTGGATTACAACTCCCTGGACGGACAGCCCACCAACCTGATTTTCATGATTGCGGCACCGGAGGGCGGCTCCGATGTGCATCTGGAAGTGCTTTCCCGGTTAAGCATGCTTCTGATTGACGAGGATTTCCGCAAGGAGCTTTTAGCAAGCAAGACCGTGGATGAATTCTTAAAGGTCTGCGACAAGTACGAGGCAGCCAAATTCCCCGAAGAATTTGCAGAAGACGATAAAGCAGAAGGCAGCAAAGCCGCTGACGGGCAGAAGGCAGATGCAGCAGCAGGCAGTAAAGGCACAGGCAAGCAGAACGCAGATGCGGCAGGAAGCAAAGCCCCCTCTTATAAGGTTTTAGCGGTTACCGCCTGTCCCACCGGCATTGCCCACACTTACATGGCAGCCGAAGCGCTGGAAAAAGAGGGCAAGAAATTAGGCATCCCCGTAAAAGCGGAAACCAACGGCTCCGGCGGCGCCAAGAATGTTTTGACCGACGAAGAAATCGCAGCCTGTGACGGCATTATTGTAGCAGCGGATAAAAACGTGGAGACCGCCAGATTTGACGGAAAGCCGGTACTGTTTGTAAAGGTAGCGGACGGCATCCACAAACCGGCAGAGTTAATTCAGAAAATCGAAAGCGGCGAAGTTCGCATTCATCACGAAAAAGGAGCGGCAAAGGCATCCTCCAAAGCGGACGGCAGCGTAGGCAGCCGGATTTACAAGCATCTGATGAACGGCGTATCCCATATGCTTCCCTTCGTTATCGGCGGCGGTATCCTGACGGCACTGGCATTCTTAATCGATACCCTGTGCGGCTACGGTGCAACCGGCGGCAGCAACTTCGGTTCCTGTACTCCGCTTTCTGCATTCTTCAAATATGCGGGCGGTCTGGCAATGAGCCTTATGGTGCCGGTTCTGGCAGGCTTTATTGCAGAGTCCATAGCGGACAGACCGGGACTTGCGGTAGGTTTCTTGGGCGGACTTTTAGCCTCCTCCGGTAATGCGGCAATCGCAGGTTATGCCTGGGCAAACGACGGACTTTCCGGTTTCCAGAACTTCATTGCAAGGTTCGGCTTTACCGGTCCTGCAAGCGGCAACACCGTATCCGGTTTCTTAGGCGGTATTGTGGCAGGTTTCTTAGCCGGTTACATTGTACTTCTGTTAAGAAAGCTCTGCGACAAGCTGCCCCAGTCCTTGGAGGGACTGAAACCCACCCTGATTTATCCGGTAGTCGGCATGTTTGTGATTGCCGTCCTGATGATTTTCATCTTTAACCCGTTAATCGGCGTGGTAAACACCGGACTCAGCAACATGTTAAGCGCCCTGGCAGAGAAAAATCTGCTGATTGCCTTAGGCTTAATCTTAGGCGGTATGATGGCGATTGATATGGGCGGCCCCATCAACAAGGCAGCTTATGTATACGGAACGATGGTACTCGGTACCGCAAGTGAACTGCTGGCAGCAGGCGCAAGCCTGACAGACCCCGCCGTACAGGCATGCTACATTTCCATGGCAGCCGTTATGGTAGGCGGTATGGTGCCTCCTCTGGGTATTGCCCTTGCCTGCATTTTCTTCCCGAAGAAGTTCACCAAGGCAGAAAGAAACTCCACCGTATCCAACATCGTTATGGGCTGCGGTTTCATTACCGAAGGAGCCATTCCCTTCGCAGCAGCAGATCCCGGACATGTTATCCCCTGCACCTTCATCGGTGCGGCAGTGGCAGGCGCACTTTCCGCAGCCTTCCGATGCACGCTGATGGCACCGCACGGCGGACTGTTCGTATTCGCCACCGTGGGACATCCGCTCATGTATATCGTTTCCTGGCTGGCAGGATCCGCAGTGACCTGTATCTTATTGGGACTCATTAAGAAGCCCGCACGGGAGTAAACGAAAAAAGAGCCCGGCAAGGGGGCTCTTCCCACAAAAAGATATCGGAAAACATAAAAAGGAGATTACAACTATGGTAGCAAAAGAAGTAAAAATTATTAACGAGCAGGGATTACACATGAGACCGGCAGGAGAATTAGCAAAGGAAATGACAAAGTTTAACTCCGATGTAACACTCATTTTCAACGGCAAGAGCGTCAATGCCAAGAGCGTTATGTTAATCATTGCCGCCTGCATCAAGTGCGGAGCAGAGCTCACCATTGAATGCAACGGCGCAGACGAAGAAGCAGCACTGGCAAAGGCAGTGGAATTAGTAGAGTCCGGTTTCGGCGAATAAAAAGGGGAGAAAAGTATGGTAAAGGGCATAGGCGGTTCCGCAGGTTACGGCGTCGGTAAAGTGGTTGTGATATCGGATGCAAAACCCGAATATGTGGTAAAAAACATCACAGATACTGAGGCAGAAATAAAAAGATACGAAGATGCAGTAGCATTATTTGAAAAGAAGACACAGGCGATGGCAGATACCATGCGCAGCCAGGTGGGTGAACACAATGCGGAAATTTTAGAAGGACATATTCTTCTTCTGAAAGACCCCGGCATGGAAGAAATCACCAAGAGCACCATCAAGGGCGGCACCTGCGCCGAGGCAGCGTTTGAAAGCGCCTGCGACATGTTCATCCAGATGTTCCAGATGACCGGCGACGAGCTTTTGCAACAGAGAGTGACGGACATCAACGATATTCGCATGCGGATGTTAAAAATTCTGACCGGCACCCCGGATGTGAACATGGCAGAGGTACCGGCGGGCACCGTACTGGTGGCAACGGATTTAACACCCTCCATGACAGCCGGCATTGTAAAAGAAAACGTAGTGGGCATCCTCACGGAAGTGGGCGGACAGACATCCCACTCCGCCATCCTGGCAAGAGCACTGCAGATTCCCGCCGTGCTCAGCATAAACGGCATTGTTTCCAAGGTGCATAACGGCATGGAAGTGGCACTGGACGGTGTGCACGGCGAATGCATTTTAGAGCCGGATGAGCAGCAGAAGAACGAATATCTCACCAAGAGAGCCGACTTTATCAAGCAGAGAGAAATGCTGCAGATTTACAAAGGAAAAGAAACGGTTACCGCGGACGGCGAAAAACGGATGCTGTTCGGCAATATTGGCAAGCCGGAGGACGCTTCCCAGGTGCTTTCAAATGACGGTGAAGGCATAGGACTTTTCCGGACGGAGTTTCTGTTCATGGGAGCAAGTAAGCTACCCACCGAAGAAGAACAGTTTGCCGCATACAAGCAGGCAGCGGAAATCATGGCAGGCAAGAGCGTGATTATCCGTACTCTGGATGTGGGCGGCGACAAGGACATTCCGTATCTGGGACTGGAAAAAGAGGACAATCCGTTCTTAGGCTTCCGTGCCGTGCGGTACTGTCTGAAAAACGAAGATGTTTACAGGGTACAGTTAAGAGCCCTGCTCCGCGCCAGCGCTTTCGGGGATGTAAAAATCATGATACCCTTAGTTACCTGCGTGGAAGAAGTCAGAGCCGTAAAGGCACTGGTGAAAAAGCTCATGGCAGAGCTGGATGCCGAGGGCAGAAAATACAACAAGGACATTGAAATCGGTGTCATGATAGAAACACCGGCAGCCAGCCTGATTGCGGACCTTCTGGCAAAGGAAGCCGATTTCTTCAGTATCGGCACCAATGATTTGACCCAGTATACCATGGCGGTGGACAGAGGAAATGCCAAGGTATCTTACTTATATTCCGCTTACAATCCGGCGGTGCTCCGCTCCATGAAGCACATTATCGAGACCGGAAAGGCAGCAGGCATTACCGTGGGCATGTGCGGCGAAGCGGCGGCGGACCCGCTTCTCATTCCCCTTCTCATTTCCTTCGGACTGGATGAGTATTCCGTCAGCGCCACATCCGTGCTGGCAACGAGGGGCATACTTTCTAAGTGGAGCAAAAAGGACGCAGACGAGCTGGCAGAAAAGGCACTCGCCTTATCCACCGAGGCAGAGGTGGCAGAGCTTTTAAGAGAAGCAGAGCTTTCACATAAAGCTCAAAAGTAACAAAGTTTTTTACAATCAGTGTGCAGAAAGCACACTGCCTCCCTTATAAATAAATACAGACAGAAAGAAGTTTTGCGATTTCCTCCCCCAAGCGGCCGTAAGACTTCTTTTTGTTGTATTTTCCTATGGGTATGGGTATAATAAAGCGGAAAGGACGGGATATACATGAAGGTTTTAATGTTGAACGGCAGCGCCAAGCCTAACGGAAATACCAATGCGGCGCTGACGGAAATCGGAAAAGAGTTGGAAAAAGAAGGAATTTCTTATGAAATTTTTCAGATAGGAGCGGGTCCGGTAAGGGATTGTATCGGATGCGGACAGTGCAACGAGAACGGCTGTATATTTACGGATGATGCGGTCAACGAATTTGTGGCAAAGGCAAAGGAAGCCGACGGCTTCGTGTTCGGAACGCCGGTATACTATGCGCATCCCAGCGGAAGGGTGCAGTCTTTTTTAGACCGTGTGTTTTACAGCAGCGGCAGAGCCCTTGCGTTTAAGCCCGGGGCATCGGTTGCAGTGGCAAGAAGAGGCGGCACCAGCGCTTCCTTTGATGTGATGAATAAATATTTCGGCATCAGCCAGATGCCGGTGGCAGGTTCTACATACTGGAATATCGTACACGGCAGAGTGCCCGGCGAGGCGAGCCTCGACGAAGAAGGTATGCAGACCATGCGGAATTTAGCAAGAAATTTAGCATGGATGATGAAGTGCTTTGCACTCGGCAAAGAAAACGGCGTGCCCTACCCGGACACCGAGCGGAAGTACCAGACGAACTTTATCCGCTGACAAAGCAACAGCGGGCAGACAGACGGAGAGCAAAGCACAGATAACAGGTAAATATGGCAGGAGGCAGTTATGGAGCGCAAGGGATATGGCTATTATAAGGTGGCAGCGGTAACATTTCCGGTGGCTATCGGCAATACCGAAGAGAACGCAAAAAACATCATACGTTATATAGAAAAGGCATTGCAGGAGAAGGTGCAGTTACTGGTGTTCCCGGAGCTTTCCGTGACCGGCTATACCTGCGGCGATATGTTTTTACGGGGCGAACTGCAAAGACAGGCGGAAAAATCACTGGATAAAATCAGACAGTCAACCGAAAAAAACAATCTGCTTGTATGCGTGGGCATGCCCGTCAATGTGCAGGGCAGGCTGTTTAACTGTGCGGTCTATCTGCAGAACGGGGAAATCAAGGGCGCCGTTCCCAAAACCTATGTACCGAACTACGGTGAATTTTACGAAAAACGCTGGTTTGTGTCCGCGGACTTAAAAACCTGCGAGAAAATTCCTGTTTTGGGAAGGGAAGTTCCGTTTTCCGAAAACCTGCTTTTGAAGGGACAGAACGATGTGGTAATCGGCACGGAAATCTGTGAGGATTTGTGGGTCAGCAACCCGCCCAGCGGACTGCTTTCGAGAGCGGGCGCCACGATTATCGTAAACCCCTCCGCCAGCAACGATGTCATCGGAAAGAGAAGCTACCGTTACGATTTGGTGAAAATGCAGTCGGGACGCTGCCGGGCGGGCTATGTTTACGCTTCCTGCGGAGCGGGAGAAAGCTCCACGGATTTGGTTTTTTCCGGTCACTGCATGATTGCGGAAAACGGCAGGGTATTAAAAGAAGTTGCCGACATCATGACCGATGAAGCCATGATTACGGACGTGATTGATATTGAACGCTGTGTGAATGACCGCTGCCGTTACAATAGCGACCTGTGGGGCAAATGCCCGGATGTTATCGAAGTGGACATTACCGTGGAAGACAGGGAGGATTTACTTCCGGCAGCCGTGGACCCCTATCCATTTGTACCGGGGGACGGCGGCGAGTTAAAGAAACGATGCGAAGAAATCTTAAAGTTGCAGGAAAGAGGTCTTATGCAGAGACTCCTTGCCATAAAGTGCAGCGATGTGGTACTGGGACTTTCCGGAGGACTTGACAGCACACTGGCGCTGGTTGTCTGTTGCGAAGCCTTTGATAGGCTTTCCATGGACAGAAAACATATTCACTGTTTCTCCATGCCGGGCTTCGGCACCACGGAGAAAACACACAGCATCAGCGAAGATTTAGCAAAGCACTTCGGCGTTTCCTTCAAAGAAGTAAGTATCAGGGAGGCCTGTCAGCAGCACATGCGCGACATCGGACATGCCGAGGATGTGTACGACATTGCCTATGAAAATATCCAGGCAAGGGAGCGCACCCAGATTTTGTTTGACTATGCCAATATGGTAGACGGTATTGTCATCGGTACCGGCGACATGTCGGAATTAGCGCTCGGCTGGTGCACCTACAACGGCGACCATATGAGCAATTATGCGGTCAATGTGGGCGTGCCCAAGACGCTGGTAAAATGGTTAATCCGCTATTATGCGGACGAATACCGGATAGAAGTACTGAAACGGGTGTTGGACCTTCCCATTTCCCCGGAGCTTTTGCCGGCGGGAAAGGACGGAGAAATCGTACAGAAAACGGAGGAGAGCATCGGCAAATACGATTTGCACGACTTCTTCCTCTATCACTTTTTGCGGAACGGTTTCGGCAGGGAAAAAATTAAGAAACTCGCCCGTATTGCCTATCCGCAGGTTCCGGAAGAGGAACTGGAAAAGACCCTCACCGTATTTTACAGCCGCATGCGGACGCAGCAGTTTAAGCGTTCATGCATCCCTGACGGTGTGAAAATCGGTTCCGTGGCGCTGTCGCCGAGGGGCGATTTGCGGCTGCCGAGCGACCTGTCGGCGCTTTGGTAAAAAGGAAGACGGCACGTAAGAGCGGCGGCTGCTTTGAAATAAGAAAGGACAAACAAATGAGACTGGGAGCACTGGAAGCGGGCGGTACCAAGATGGTATGCGCCATAGGAGACGAAAACGGAAAGATTTGGGAGCAGGTGTCCATTCCTACCACCACACCGGAGGAAACCATGCCGAAGATAGCGGACTATTTCCGGGACAAGCAGATTGATGCACTGGGTATTGCCTGCTTCGGACCGGTGGAGCTGGACAGAAACGACCCGAAATATGGGTATATTACCTCCACGTCAAAGCTGGCATGGATTGACTGCGACTTTGCGGGCAGACTACAAAGAGAACTGCACTGTCCGGTGGGATTTGATACGGATGTAAACGGCTCCGTGCTGGGAGAAGTCACTTTCGGGCAGGCGAAAGGCAAAAACTGCGTGCTGTACCTGACGGTGGGCACCGGCGTGGGCGGCGGCATTTACTGTAACGGCAGCCTCCTGCACGGCATGATGCACCCCGAGGCGGGACATGTGCTCATCCGTAAGAGAGCGGACGATACCTACGAAGGCAAATGCCCCTACCACAAGACCTGTCTGGAAGGACTGGCGGCAGGACCCGCCATTGAGGAACGCTGGGGCAAAAAAGCCGTGGAATTAAAGGACAGGGCGGAAGTCTGGGAGCTGGAAGCCGATTATCTGGCGCAGGCCATTGTGGATTACATTATGGTCATCTCACCGGAGATGGTGATTTTGGGCGGCGGCGTTATGCATCAGGAGCAGCTTTTCCCCTTAATCCGCAAAAAAGTAACGGAATATGTGGCAGGCTACGTGAAGACAGAAGAATTAAACGACATGGAGCATTTTATTGTACCGGCATCCTTGCATGACGACCAGGGCATCATGGGCTGCCTGGAGCTGGCTCGCAGGGAGATGGCAAAAAGATAAGCAGATGCAAAGCTGCAGGCCTGGAAAGGCATGAGGAAACATGAGCAGTAGTACATACCAAGGACGGAAAAAAACAAAGAAAGGTGTGAAGAGACTGGTATTTTCGGCGCTGTCCATTTTATTACAGCTGGCTTTCTTTATCCTGCTGTTTACAAGGCTAAACCACTATGCGGAAGTGATTGACAATTTAACCAGACTGCTGGCAGTGGTGCTGGTGGAACGGGTAAAGGCAGGCGTGGAGGTCCGGGTGTTCTATGACGACATGGGCTCCATCGGCTTTATCAATACAGAGTTTGTAAAGAAAATGCGGGTGCTCGGCATTGAATGCCGGGTATTCAATCCGTTCTTCCCGGGCTTTAATGTGTTCTTAAACAACAGGGACCACCGAAAGATCACGGTGATTGACGGCAGGGTCGGTTTTACCGGCGGCTACAATCTGGCAAACGAATATTTCAACGTCACCCATCCTTACGGCATTTATCCAGCCCTATGCGGACATTCCCATTGACGGGGAGCAGGTGGGCGAGGAAGTTTACATCAGCATCTCATAAACAAAGCGGAGAAGTACAAAACCGGCAGAAGCGCCTCCTTACGGCTGTGGCAGTTGTTCTTAAGACTGTTCGCCGAGCTGCTGTAAGAGGGCAAAATCACGGCGTATCTGAAAAGCAAGTTAATTCTTTGTTAAAAATGATATGAATATCTTGCTTTTTTTGCAAAAATTTGTCATTTTCTTACTTGAAAGATTGAAAGATTAGAAGTATCATCATAAAGTCATAAAGAGTAGTTTGTACATGAAAAATCCTACATATTCATGTCGGAAGAGAAAGGAGATGAATGGCAGATGGAAAAGCTTGCAGAGGATCTTATGGCGCAGTTAAACTGCGATACGGCTTTTACAATTCCCATTTTCGGCGGAATTGACGTTGCGGAGTCGGTAGTGGTAAGCTGGGTGGTCATGGCAATTCTGATTATCTTTGCATTCTGCATGACACGAAATCTCAAAGTGGAAAATCCGGGCAAAAGACAGGTCGTTATAGAAATGTTTGTCACCGGGCTGCAAAACATTGTAAAAAGCATTATCGGAGAAGAAGGCGAACGCTATGTTCCGTATCTGGTCACCGTCATGATGTACATCGGTTTGTCCAACATTATCGGACTTCTGGGCATGAAGCCGCCCACAAAGGACCTGAATGTGACGGGAGCGCTGGGTATTCTCAGTATTCTTCTGATTCAGTATGCCAATATACGTGCCAGAGGCACCAAGGGATGGCTTAAGAGCTTTGCACAGCCGGTAGCGGTCGTAACGCCGATTAACATTCTGGAATTGTTTATCCGCCCCCTGTCTTTGTGCATGCGACTTTTCGGTAACGTTCTGGGCGCCTTCGTAGTCATGGAGCTTTTAAAGGCGCTGGTACCGGTTATTATTCCTATTCCGTTCAGTTTGTATTTTGATATATTCGACGGATTTATTCAGGCATATGTATTCGTATTCCTGACCTCCCTGTTCATAAAAGAAGCAGTGGAATAAAAACGGCGTAAAAGCCGGAGAACAACCAACAAGAATTTAAGACAAAAAGGAGAAAAATTATGAGTACACTTATTGCAATTGGCGCCGCTGTAGCGGTTTTCACAGGTATCGGAGCCGGCATCGGCATTGGTCTGGCAACAGGTAAGGCTGCAGAAGCGGTAGCAAGACAGCCGGAAGCAGATGGTAAGATTTCCAAGCTTTTGATTTTGGGATGTTCCCTTGCGGAAGCAACCGCAATTTACGGTTTCGTTATTGCGATTTTGATTATCATGTTCTTGAAATAAACGGGAAGGCAGGAAAGAATTATGCTTAGATTGGATATAAATCTGGTCTTCACCATTGTGAATATCGTGGTTCTTTATATCTGCATGAGACTGTTTTTATTCAAGCCTGTCAATAAAATCTTAAAGCAGAGACAGGATGCGGTACAGAAGCAGTTTGACGATGCAAAAGAGGCACAGGATAAAGCGGAAGCATTGAAGCAGGAATACGAAGCATCCCTGACAAATGCAAAAGCTGAGTCCGACCGCATAATGGAAGAAGCGAAGAAAAAAGCAGATGCGGAATACGAGCGTGTCGTAAAGAACGCAGACGAAGAAGCCGCCGCAAAGATGCAGCAGGCAGAGGAAGCCATCAAAGTGGAGAAAGAAAAATCCATGCGTGAGATGCAGGACGAAATCAAGGATCTGGTTGTGTCCGTAGCATCCAAGGTAGTGGGCGACCAGGTTTCCGCAGAAGACAGCAGCAAATTGTATGATGATTTTATTGCAGAAATGGGTGAAAAGAAATGACACAGACATGGAATAAAGAACATGCCGGAAACCTTTCTGCCGAGATTATTTATGTAGTGCCCCCCACAGAGGAACAGCTTGCAAAGATTAAGAGCTTCTTACAGGACAAGTACAAAACGGAAGACCTTACGGTATCCCTGAAAGAGGATAAAAATCTGTTGGGCGGTTTTGTCATCCGCATAGGCAGTGATGAATATGACTGGAGTATGCGCGGCAGATTGCAGCAGATTGGCAGAAAAATGATGGAAGCACCCGCCGGTGTGGACAGCATGCAGGACATCATTACCCTGCTCAAGACCGAAATCGACGAGTCGGCATTTGACACCGGCGAGCATGAAGTGGGTGTGATTACCTGGATTGGTGACGGCATCGTAAACATAAAAGGCATTGAACATGCCATGTACGGCGAAATCGTTATCTTCGATACCGGCGTCAAAGGCATGGTGCAGGATATCCGCCGTGACGACATTGGCTGTATTCTGTTCGGACGCGACAGCGGCATGAAGGAAGGCACAAGGGTTATCCGCAGCGGTAAGAGAGCCGGCGTACCTGTGGGCGAAGGCTTCTTGGGCAGAGTAATCAACGCACTGGGCGAGCCCATTGACGACAAGGGTGAAATCGTCAGCAGCGATTACCGTCCCATTGAAAACGATGCCCCCGGCATTGTAGACAGACGTTCCGTTTCCGTTCCCATGGAGACCGGTATTTTAGCCATTGACTCCATGTTCCCCATCGGACGCGGACAGCGTGAACTTATCATCGGTGACCGTCAGACCGGTAAGACCAGTATTGCCACCGATGCCATCTTGAACCAGAAGGGCAAGGATGTTATCTGTGTATACGTGGCAATCGGCCAGAAGGCATCCACCATTGCCAAGCTGACACGTACCCTGGAGGCGCATGATGCCATGTCCTATACCATTGTGGTAGCGGCAACCGCATCGGACCCCGCATCCTTACAGTATGTAGCGCCCTATGCCGGAACCTCTCTGGCAGAGTATTTTATGTATAAAGGAAAAGACGTGCTGATTGTATATGACGATTTGTCCAAGCACGCCGTGGCATACAGAGCCCTTTCCTTACTTTTGGAGCGTTCTCCCGGACGTGAAGCGTACCCCGGAGATGTTTTCTATCTGCATTCCAGACTGCTGGAGCGTTCCGCAAGACTGACAGAGGAAGCAGGCGGCGGTTCCATTACCGCACTGCCCATTATCGAAACCCAGGCGGGCGATTTGTCCGCATACATTCCGACCAACGTAATCTCCATTACGGACGGTCAGATATTCTTAGAGAGCTCCCTGTTCTTCTCCGGTCAGCGTCCCGCAGTCAATGTCGGTCTTTCCGTATCCCGTGTAGGCGGTGCGGCGCAGACCAAGGCTATGAAGAAAGCAGCCGGAAGCATCCGTATCGACTTGGCGCAGTTTCGGGAAATGGAAGTGTTTACCCAGTTCAGTTCCGATCTGGATGAGTCCACCAAGCAGCAGCTTGCTTATGGCAACGGCTTAATGGAAATCTTAAAGCAGCCTTTGGGAAGACCTCTTTCCATGGCGGAACAGGTCATTACCCTGTATGCGGCTACCCATAAGAAATTCATGGATATTCCGAAGGACAAGGTAAAGAAATTCCAGATGAAGATGCTCGACGATATCCGTGCGGCGCATGCCGATATCTATAAGGAACTGGAAGAAGGAAAGATTCTTACGGACGAACTGGGCGAGAAAATTCTTGCGGCAGTGGAGGAAGTAAAGAGCAGTACCGCACAGTAAAAGAGCGGAAAATCAGGCAAAAAGGGAAGAAAGGTAGGATAATATGGCAAGTACAAAGGAAATCCAGACCAGAATGCACAGCATTCAGGATACCATGAAGATTACCAATGCCATGTATATGATATCTTCCGCCAAGTTAAAAAAAGCAAAAAAGGCCCTGGACGCCGCAGATGACCATTTCTTTGCCATACAGAAGTCCATCGACAGGATTCTTAAGGACATACCGGATGTGAATACCCGGTACTTTGGCACGGATACCCCGGAAGAGAAAAAACGGGTGGGTTATCTGGTGGTTACGGCGGACAAGGGACTGGCAGGTGCCTATAATCAGGATGTGGAGAAAAGGGTACAGAAGGAGCTGGATGCGGATTCCCGCGCGGAGCTTTTCGTCATCGGCGAAATCGGACGTACCTTCTTTGAAAAGAAAGGCTACCACATCCACCATCATTTTCATTATACGGCACAAAATCCTTCCATTCACAGAGCCAGAGTGATTACGGAGGAAATGCTTGTCAGGTACAACGAAGGCAGACTGGACGAGCTCTACATGGTTTACACCAAGAGCAAAAACGGACTGGAAAGTGAAACGGAAATGGTAAAGCTTCTGCCCCTACCCCACAAGGAAGAAGCACAGGCGGGCGAAACCGAAAAAGCGCTGAAATACCTGCCCTCACCGGAAGCGGTGCTCGACAGCCTTGTACCTAACTATGTAACAGGTTATATATACGGCGCACTGGTAGAATCTTATATGTGTGAGCAGAACGACAGAATGATGGCAATGGAAGCGGCTACGGACAATGCCAAAGCCATGTTGCGTTCCCTGTCCATCGCTTACAACCGGGTAAGGCAGGCTGCCATTACCCAGGAGATTACGGAAGTTATTGCCGGAGCAAAGGCACAGAAAAGGAAGAAATCAAATGGATAAAGGAAGAATTGTACAGGTTTTGGGACCTGTAGTGGACGTAGAGTTTGAAACAGATAATCTTCCATACATCAAAGATGCACTTGAAGTGGATAATAACGGCAAAAAATGTGTCATGGAGGTCGCACAGCATGTAGGACATCATACAGTCAGATGTATCATGCTTTCCTCCAGTGACGGACTTTGCAGAGATATGGAAGTCACCGCTACCGGCAGCGGTATCAAGGTACCGGTAGGTGAAAAAACATTGGGACGTCTGTTCAATGTAACCGGTGATACCTTAGACGACGGAGAGAAGCTGGATGCAGAGGAAAAATGGGTCATTCACAGAGAGCCCCCTGCTTTTGCAGACCAGAACCCTGCGGTGGAAATTTTGGAGACGGGCATCAAGGTCATTGACCTTTTAGCCCCTTATGCAAAAGGCGGTAAAATCGGTCTGTTCGGCGGCGCCGGTGTCGGTAAGACGGTTCTTATCCAGGAGCTGATTACCAATATCGCAACCGAGCACGGCGGCTATTCTATTTTTACCGGTGTCGGAGAGCGTTCCCGTGAAGGCAACGACCTTTGGACGGAAATGAAGGAATCCGGGGTTATTGACAAGACGGCGCTTGTGTTCGGACAGATGAACGAGCCCCCCGGAGCACGTATGCGTGTAGCTGAGACCGGGCTTACCATGGCGGAATATTTCCGAGACGTGAAGCATCAGAATGTGCTTCTGTTCATTGACAATATCTTCCGTTTTGTACAGGCTGGTTCCGAAGTATCCGCACTGCTCGGACGTATGCCCTCCGCAGTAGGCTACCAGCCCACACTGGCAACGGAATTAGGCGAGCTGCAGGAGCGTATCGCTTCCACCAAGGAAGGCTCCGTAACCTCCGTACAGGCGGTTTACGTGCCCGCGGATGACCTGACGGACCCGGCGCCCGCCACCACATTCGCCCATCTGGATGCCACCACGGTACTTTCCAGAAAGATTGTGGAACAGGGTATTTACCCGGCGGTAGACCCTCTGGAGTCCACTTCCCGTATTCTGGAAGCGGATATCGTAGGCGAGGAGCACTACAAAACAGCCCGTGCGGTACAGGAAATTTTACAGAAGTATTCTGAACTGCAGGATATCATTGCCATCCTCGGTATGGAAGAGCTTTCCGAAGAAGATAAGGTTACTGTTTACAGAGCCAGAAAGGTACAGAAGTTCTTATCCCAGCCGTTCCATGTAGCGGAAAACTTCACCGGCATTCCCGGCAAATATGTACCCTTAAAGGACACCATCCGGGGCTTTGAGGCAATCATCAACGGCGAAATGGATGAGTATCCCGAGGCGGCTTTCTTTAACGTCGGCACTATGGAAGACGTTATCGAGAAAGCAAAGCAGATGGAAGAAAATTAGGGAAGGTGATGGGATGAGCAGTTTTGACTTACAGGTCATAGCCATAGACAAAATCTTTTATAAGGGCAAATGCAGACAGGTTATCGTGACCGGTGTGGATGGCTCCATAGGCATCATGGCTCATCATGAAAATGCGGTCATCGCCCTGCAGGAAGGTTCTCTCAATATTGAAACCGAAGACGGCGAATGGATAGAGGCGGCTTCCGGTATTGGTCATGTGCAGGTTCTGGACAACAGGGTGGTTGTTCTGGTGGACTTTGCCGAAAAGCCAGAGGAAATCGATGAAAAGAGAGCAACGGAAGCACTGGAGAGAGCAAAAGAAGCCATGCGGCAGAAACAGAGTATTCAGGAATTCCACATGTCCCAGGCGAATATTTCCCGTGCCATGGCAAGACTGGCGGCAAGACGGCATATGCGCGGAGGCGTATAAAGATACCAAAATACGATAAATGCAAATTTAAGCGGATACTCGAAAAAAGTATTCGCTTTTTTACTTTATAGGAAGAATGGAACTAACCATATCCCATAACCTTTCGATACCGTTCAAACAGTGCAGTTTTTTTGTGGTAAACTTCCAGAAATAATCATACCGAGTTTGATACAAAGCCGAGGAATAATTGAAAAGTATGCCCTTGCGGTGTAAAAACAGTCGTTGCGGTGTAAAATCCGAGACGGCTGTTTAGATTTAGGAGGAATTCTTTTGCAATTCAATCTTTCTTCAATTTTATGATGTATAATAACTTTGGAGGAGATGTACCTATGCGACTTTTACTCGTTGAAGATGAAAAAAGAATGGCACAGGCTTTGTGTGAAATTCTGCGCCTTGAAAAATATGAAGTGGACCATTTTGCCAACGGCATAGATGGACTTGCTGCCGTAAAAAGCAACATTTATGACATTGTGATACTGGATGTGATGCTCCCGGGAATGAATGGCTTTGATATTGCCAGAAAAGCCAGGC
>ERZ808242.525-NODE-525-length-27338-cov-4.595389_pt1 | contig 27338 bp, 21 predicted proteins | sample MGYA00521244_ERZ808242 | MGnify/ENA primary metagenome ERZ808242 (study PRJEB31516, sample SAMN03275573) | gut metagenome | biome: mammalia-associated habitat; material: feces | host: Papio cynocephalus | place: Kenya | collected 2012-07-27 ... | reverse complement strand
TTTTTCTTTCTGGTCGCACAGAAAGAAAAAGTATATACGCCGATGTAAACGGCAAATTTACAAGAAAAAAAGGGGCAAAGGGATACTCCTTTACGTCACGTGTGGTACGAAAAAGAATGAATAACAGAGGGTGTCCGGGAACCGTCCCGGCATTCTGTCCGCACAGAAAGAAAAAGTACATTGCATATGTAAACGGCAAGTTTACAAAAACAATATGAAGGTCTAAAGGACTCATCCCTACATATACCATAAAACAAAAAAACTGCCACATCATAAGCTTTCCAAGCTTATGGCGTGACAGCCTTGCTTTTTTATTGTTTAGGAGCTTCAATGGGATCGTAATCAGCTGGTTTATCCACTACAGCCGCTTCATCCACTGCCGACGGAACTGGTGCAAAACCCTGCCGGAACAACTGGCGTATCGCTTCGATATATACCGGAATAATCCGATCCATCAACAGATAGCGTTTCCGGAACAGATTGCGTTTTTGTGATTTAATTTCACCATATTTACGGCGTTTTTCTTCAATGGGCAACCGGAAATACCAGCGTTCCGTATCGTCGCGGACGGCACCTTCGTCCTGCCAAAAACTGTTAAAATTCGTTTTTTTGGAACGATTGCCGCGCAGCATATGGCTGTTGGTATAAAATCCTTCGTCACTGATGACATACATATCCTGAATGCCCAGAGTCTGTACCAAAATACGCATGAGGTACAAAATAAAATTCTTGGGACGATAACCAAATAATTTTTTAGTCAACACCTTGGTCGTATCCAATCCGTGCTTCGACCCTTGAATCGTGCCGATATACATAGACGGTTTGCCTGCGGCGTTATAATCAAAGCGGAAATTAAAATGGTAAATCATCTGTCCTTCATGATACAGATACAGCGACAGAAAACCTTCTTTACGCTGACCCGTATCAAAGAGGAGCTTCGCTTCCAGCGGCATGGATTCATCCGCCGATTTCCACAGGGTATAACCGTGGCCCCAATAGATGTTGTGAATGACTTCGTCCGTAAAAAAGGTTCGCAGAATCGTAAAATGATGCAGCAGCGCATCCAAACGCTGGGACATGGTCGAGTTTTTGAATAAAAAGACACGCGTCATGACTTCTTGAAAATCCGTATCCTGTGTTTCCAAAAATCCGTTCATGGGTTCATACGCATCAAAGAAATCATATAATTTTTCAAACAACGCCCGGTTTGCGGCAGCGCGGAAAAAAAAGACGACGGCCCGTTTATTTTCCTGAAAGTTGCGAGGACGGTAAATACGGCGGGACAATCGCCAAAAATAAGATATACTATGCATGAAAGAGCCTCCTTTGCAGGCAATATGCGTAAACCGATAACTTTAACAGCAAGCTATATTATACGTTTTTTCTCATTTACCTGTCAATATTTCAGATGACGGGGCAGTACTCCAAACAGCAGCGCTGGAGATGACGTTTTGCGCCATTGCATCTTTACGATGTATATACGCCCATCCTGTTGACGGCAAGGCATAAAAAAACTCCTGTCCTACAAGAATAAGACAGGAGTTTTGGTTGGTGGGCCCACCTGGATTTGAACCAGGGACCGACCGGTTATGAGCCGGGGGCTCTACCGCTGAGCTATAGGCCCAAACAGTAAGGCTTAGAAGCCTTACTAAGTAAGTATACAATAATAACGGAACACCGTCAAGTACTATCTATCAAAGAAAATCTTTAATTTTTTCCCGTTTGCCCCAATTTCTCAGCTTACTGAGGGCTTTACCTTCAATTTGGCGGATACGTTCACGCGTAACGTTAAAATGCTGGCCTACTTCTTCCAACGTGCGCGGCCGGCCGTCTTTCAAGCCAAAACGCAGATACAATACTTTGCGTTCCCGGTCTGTCAAACAGGAGAATACATCTTCGATTTGTTCTTTCAGCAAAATGAAGGATGCTGCATCATCCGGCGCTACGGCTTCTGAATCTTCAATGAAGTCGCCCAAATGGGAGTCTTCTTCTTCGCCGATTGGCGTTTCCAGTGAAACCGGTTCCTGGGCAATTTTCATGATTTCCCGTACGCGTTCTACTGGAATTTCCATTTTTTCAGCAATTTCTTCCGGCAGCGGTTCACGGCCTTTGTCCTGCAGGAGCTGGCGGGAAATACGAATAAGTTTATTAATCGTTTCTACCATATGAACAGGGATACGAATCGTGCGGGCTTGGTCGGCAATAGCGCGCGTAATCGCCTGACGAATCCACCATGTCGCATAGGTACTGAATTTATACCCTTTGCTGTAGTCAAATTTGTCAACAGCTTTCAACAAGCCCAAATTGCCTTCCTGAATCAAATCCAGGAACAGCATGCCGCGCCCGACATAGCGTTTGGCAATGCTGACAACGAGGCGGAGGTTGGCGTCTGTCAATTTTTTCTTGGCAATCGCGCCGGCTTTAATATCTTCTTCTGTCGCATCTTCGGCATTGCCCCGTTCAATCGTCTTGGCCAGCGTAATTTCTTCTGTCGCGGACAGAAGGGGCACACGGCCGATTTCTTTTAGGTACATGCGGACTGGATCGTCAATATTAACGCCTTCCGGCACGCTCAAGTCTACAGTATGCAAATCCGGCACTTCTTCGGCGTCGTCATCCACTTCAATGTCGTCATTGTCATTCATGGAATCGTCTTCACCGATAATATCAATGCCCTTGTCGGCAAACAATTCATACATCTTATCAATTTGTTCCGGCGTCAGTTCATCTTCTTCCAGCACATTCATGATTTCTGTATAAGTCAGGCTGCCTTTTTTCTGGCCCATCTGCAGCAGCTGCAGTACGTGCTGCTGTGCCAGCTTCAAGCGTTCCTGTTCCGTTAACTGTCTGCCCTGGTCTTTTTTTCTATCGTTTTTTCGTTTGCTGCTTCGCTTTGCCGTGCCCCGTTTGGCACTTGTTTTTTTATTTGTCAGTGTATCTGTGCTGTTTGTTTTCGTCATTATATGCAAGCTCCTCTCTGCTCCTTAAGACCACTTCTTGATTTCTTCATTTATCTTTTTACAAGCTGCCAGTTCGGTTATCACACGGCTGTCATTGTCCCTGCTGTATGCAGCTGCCCGCCGGCTGTGTTCCATATACTGCTTTTGCAGCTCAGCCAGACGGAATCGTTTTACATAGTCCATTACTACCTTTTCATCCATGGGTACGTCTTGCAAAATCATAATCCTTGCTACTTCTTCGGCCTCCTCAGGAGTTAATTTTTCTTGAATGTCCCCTTTCGTGTACATTCCCTGCTGCGTATAGACGTCTAATATCGTCTGGTAAATATGCTGTCTTCTGCTGTCTGTAAAAAAGGCAATGTCGATTTTCTCTTGAATCCGCCCGCAGGCTGCCGGCTTTTCCAACAGAAACCGCAAAATATTTTCTTCTGCAACTGCCATGGCGCCGCTGCCGCGGGCTGTGGCGTTTTCATGCGTAACCGATGCAGAAATAACGACTTGCTGCTGTCCCAATTCCGGGTGCTTGGCGATATATTTATTAAATTCGCTGCGCACGGCATTGTCGTCAATTTTCAGCTGTGAAGCCATTTTTGTCAAAAACGCTTCCAAGACAACCCGGTTGTCCACTGCCGCCAGCACGGGCAGCACCATCGCTGTAATTGCGGATTTGCCCTCCAAAGTCGTACGGTCAAACTGTTTGCACGCTGTCTGCAGCATATAATCCAATACGTTGGGTGCGCGGCTCACAGCCTCGCGAAACTTGTCCGCTCCGGCTGTATTGATGTATTCATCCGGGTCTTTTCCCTGCGGCAGGGACACGACGCGGATGACCATGCTCATGCCGCGGACAATTTCCATCGCCCGCAGTGTCGCCTGCCGGCCTGCGCCGTCCATATCATAGGACAGAACCAGCTCTTTAGCCTGCCGCTGCAAAAGCCTTGCTTGTTCCGGCGTAAACGCCGTTCCCAATGACGCGACGACGTTGTGAATGCCATGGCTATGAGCTGCCACGACATCCATATAGCCTTCTACCAAAACAGCTTTTCCTTCGTCATAAATCGCTTTATGTGCCAAATCCATGGCAAACAACAACCGTCGTTTATTAAAAATAGGCGTTTCCGGGGAATTTAAGTATTTAGGCTTGCTGTCATCGAGAACACGGCCGCCGAATCCCACAATACGGCCGCGCCCATCACGGATGGGAAACATGACGCGGTTGCGAAAGGCATCATAAAAACGGCCGTTTTTTTCTTTGGCCAGTCCTAAACGGACTAAATCCCTGCCTGCCACGCCTTTCTTCATAAAGGCATCGGTCAGTTTATTCCAGCTGTCCGGTGCAAATCCCAGCTTGAACTCACGAATGGTATCATCGGATACGTGCCGACCGTGAAAATATGTCAGCCCCGGCTGTCCGTAGTGAGTTTTGGTCAGACAATTGTGAAAGAAATTTCCCGCCATTTCGTTAATTTGATACAAGCGGCCGACTAATCGGTCCCGTTCTATTTCCTGCGCTGTCTTTTCTACTGCCGGCAGCGCAATATGCGCTCGTTCTGCCAGTCTTGCCACCGCTTCTGCAAAAGAAATGTTTTCTTTCATCATTACAAATTTAAACACATCGCCCGACGCATGACAGCCAAAGCAATAAAAAAATCCTTTATCTGCCGCCACGCTGAAAGATGCTGTTTTTTCATTATGAAACGGACAACAGGCCCAGAAATTTCGTCCCTGCCGCTTCAGTGCGACATATTCCGATATGACACTGACAATATCATTGGCCTGCCGCACTTGTTCAATGAATTCGCTGGAAAATTTCTTCATGCCTATCACCTGCACCTTACAAAATATTCCGACGTAGTATATATTCTCTATAGTATGGGCAAATTCCTTCTTTTCGCAGGCACTAAGTTTCTGCTTTATTCCAAAAACCTGCGCGCGCCAGCCCTCTACAGTGTAATGACACACAACGGTTTTATATTATACTATGCTTTGGCCATTGGTCAATATATTTTCATATCACATGGCCTTTCCTATATCCTTTTTCTCAAATGTATGATATAAACAGGATAAATTAATTTGTTTCTGAGAAATATATGGATTTATTGTTCTGCATTCTGTATAATAGGGTTGTAATATGTACACAGCGAGGAATACATATGATTCATTTTACTGTAGGAAGAATAGATAAACCCACTTCACTGCTCGGCGCACTGCGTCATTTTGGCGTGTCATCCACACTGCGCCGCCGCATCAAGCACCACGGCATCTGCACGATTAACGGAACAGCTGCGTCAACGCGTGATTTTGTACATATGGGAGATTTGGTAACGGTTGTGCTGCCGGAAACGAATCCCTTTTCTCCCGAACCGATTCCGTTCCGCATTGCCTACGAGGACGAGTATATCTTGGTCGTCGACAAACCGGCTGGTTTGTTAATGCATCCTACATCCGGCGCCCATACAGGCACGCTGGCCAATGCCGTTGCTTACTATTATCAGCAGCAAGGGCTGCACTGCGCGTATCATCCCATGCACCGGCTGGATAAAAACACATCCGGATTGTGCATGATTGCCAAAGAGCCGCAGATTCAATCCGCCTTTGACAAGCAGGACCTTGGCTACAGCCGCACGTATCTGGCAATTGCCGAAGGATATTTTCCCTGTGCATTTGCAACGGTCCGCACACCTATCGCCCGCTGCCCGGACAGCATTATCAAACGGCAGACCGCACCGGACGGTCAAGCGGCATGGTCTGATTTTACGCGGCTGGCCGCCAATGCCGATTGGAGCCTGCTGCAAGTCACGCTCCATACGGGACGGACGCATCAAATCCGCGTGCACAGCAGTTATCTGGGACATCCGCTTGCCGGTGATGATTTATACGGAGGTTCCCGGAAGGTAATGCAGCGCCAGGCACTGCATGCGTACAGGCTGCGGTTTATCCATCCGATGACAGGACAATGTATTTCCGTTCACTCCCAGCTTCCTGAAGATATGAATCATCTCATCACGCAGGCTGGCTGGAAAGATATATCCCAAAGGCTATAACAATCTATGCAACATACTATTAGGAGGAATGTCACATGCCATTAATTGGAACCACAGAAATGTTTAAAAAAGCGTACGAAGGCCACTATGCGATTGGTGCGTTCAACATCAATAACATGGAAATAGTCCAAGGAATCACGGATGCTGCCGCAGATCTGCACTCTCCCATTATCCTGCAGGCTTCTGCCGGTGCCAGAAAATACGCGCGTCCTGCTTATTTAAAACATTTACTGGAAGCTGCACTGGAAGACCATGATTTGCCTATTGCCCTCCATTTGGATCACGGCCCGGATTTTGAAACCTGCAAAGAATGCATTGACGGCGGTTTTACTTCCGTTATGATTGACGGTTCCAAGCTTTCCTTTGAAGACAATATCGCCTTGACACGGCAGGTCGTAGACTATGCCCATGAACACGGCGTTTTGGTCGAAGGTGAATTAGGCAAGCTTGCCGGCATTGAAGATGAAGTCAAGGTCGCTTCGCACGAAGCATCGTATACCCGTCCGGATGAAGTCGAAGAATTTGTCAGCCGCACCGGTGTAGACTCATTGGCTATCGCTATCGGCACCAGCCATGGCGCGTATAAATTCACGCCGGCACAATGCACGCGCAATGAAAAAGGCGTACTCGTTCCGCCTATGCTCCGCTTTGATATTTTGGAAGAAGTTTCCAAACGGCTTCCCGGCTTCCCAATCGTGCTGCACGGTGCCTCTTCTGTCGTTCCGGAATATGTAAAAATAATTAACGATAATGGCGGCAACTTAGCCGATGCTATTGGCATTCCGGAAGACCAGCTCCGCAAAGCCGCTTCCATGGCTGTCTGCAAAATCAACATTGACTCGGACCTGCGCCTGGGCCTGACTGCCGGTGTCCGTCAGCACTTGGCTGCCTATCCGGATCACTTTGACCCGCGCCAGTATCTCAAAGACGGCCGCCAATGCATTTATGACATTGTAGCACATAAAATCAAATATGTACTCGGCTCGGAAAATAAAATATAAAATGATAAAAAGTGACACGATTTCTCTTCATTTATGTATTGATTTTTATGTTTACATATGATAAAATGCATTTTAGTGTTCTTGTAATTTAGGGAGGTGAACCAATTGCCGCAAATTAAATCCAACATTAAATCCATGGAAAAAGACGCAGCTCGTCATGAAGCTAACTCCAAAGTAAAATCCACTGTACATACAGCTATCCGCCGTGCTACAGAAGCGATTGCTTCAGGTGATGCTAACGCTGTTAAAACAGCTTTTGATAAAGCCAACAGTGTAATCGATAGCGCCGCTCAGAAAGGCGTTCTCCATAAAAACAATGCAGCTCGCAAAAAATCCCGTTTGGCTGCTAAAGTCAACGCAATGGCAAAATAATGGCATACACGCCAGCAAAGGCTTGTCGCACGAAGCGGCAGGCCTTTTTTTCTTGCCGTTTTTCACGGAGGTATCTATGCATTTCCCCCATCTATATCAACTTAGACATTTTCTGATTTTGTTTTTCCCGCTCTTGCTGACACAAATTGCCCAAATCGGCACCAGCGTATGCAGCAGTATTTTCAGCGGCCAGGCCGGTACTGTCGATTTGGCAGGCGTCGCCGTCGCCGTCAACATCTGGTTTCCCGTCTTTGCCGGCATTTCCGGGATTTTTTTTGGCGTGTCCCCGATTATTTCACAACTCCGCGGCGCCAACAAGACAAGCCGTATTCCCATCTATATCATGCAGAGCCTGTACATTTCTGTCTTTTTTACGATTGTCATTATTGCGGCCGGCTGGCTGCTGCTGCCGCCGTTTTTGGATTTTATGGGGCTGGAACCAGCTGTCCATCACATTGCCAGTGAATACTTGTTTGCCCTGGCACTGGGCGTACTGCCTCTCTTTTTACAGGCTACTATCCGATATGTCGTCGATGCGCACGGCATGACCCATATTTCTATGGCTATCATTGTCACCAATATGGTACTGACGATTCTCTTATTCCGCCTGCTCATTTTCGGCGGTTTGGGCATCGCCCCCATGGGCGGTATCGGCACGGGCTATGCTATTACGATTGCCGCCTGGCTTTCCTTGTTTCTTTTCCTTGCCGTCCTGCAGTGGAAAGAACCGTTCCGGTCGTACCATATCTGGACCCGTCTGCGTCCGTTTAGCTGGGTTCACTGCTATCATCAACTTCAGCTCGGCCTGCCTATTTTTATTGCTGTTTTTTGTGAAACGAGCCTGTTCAGCATTGTCGGCTTGTTGATGGCAGAATTCGGCACAGTCTATTTAGCTGCCAATCAGGCCGCTATCAGCTACGCAACACTCACCTATACGATACCTTGGAGCATCAGCCTGACCGCTACCATCGTCATCGGCTATGAAGTCGGCGCCAAAAACTTTATCGGCGCCCGGCAGTACGCCGTACTGTCACAGCTGACGGTCTTTACTATCGTTATCTTTACTATTGCCGCTACGTATTTCTTTCTCGATCCGATTGCCCATCTGTTTACCAACGATGCCGCCACATTCCAGGCGATTCGCAGCTTTCTTCTCTTTGCGGCCGTCTTTGCCTTTTTTGACGCGGCCGGCACGCCGGTGCAGGGGATTCTGCGCGGCTATAAAGACGTAAAAATTATCACGTATATTGCCTTTGTGACCTATTGGCTCATCAGCATTCCCATGGGCTATGCCTGTGCCCATTTGACGCCGTACGGGCCTTACGGCTATTGGCTCAGTTTAGTTATCAGCCTGGCAATTAATGCCAGTGCCCTCAATTACAGACTTTGGCGGCACACGGCGTTCGCCCAAGGTTAATACGATACGAAAGGAGTTTTTCTCATGCCAACAGAAAAACAATTACATGTATATGCGCAAGTATTATTGCAAAAAGGTATTCATTTGCAAAAAAATCAAATTCTCGTCGTCAACGCGCCTGTCGAAAGCAGTTCGTTCGTGACGATTCTGACCAAGGAAGCCTACGAATGCGGCGCATCGCAAGTCGTCTGCAACTGGCGCTGTGACGATATGGCCCGTCTTCGCTACGAATACGAAGACCAGAAACAGTTTGAATCCCTGCCGGACTGGCGCCGTGATTTCAGCTTGTATTACTATCACCAGGGCGCTGCCTTTTTGAGCCTGATTTCTGCTAATCCGTACTTGATGAACGGCATCGACACGAAAAAAATCTTTGCTTGGCAAAAAGCACAGAATACGGCACTAAAAGAATATATCGACGGCATGATGGCTTCCAAGACGACTTGGCTCGTCGCTGCCGTTCCCAGCACAGTTTGGGCATCCCTGCTCTATCCGGATGCCGCTCCCGAAGAAGCTTATGAATCCCTGTGGCAGCAAATTCTCCAATCTTCCCGTGCTGACGGAGATCAGCCGCTGGCAGATTGGGACGCTCATTTGGACGCGCTGGCCCAGCGCCGTCAATGGATGACAAAACAGCATTTTACAAGCCTGCATTATACGAATTCTCTCGGCACAGACCTTACCGTAGGGCTGCCCCAAAGGCATATCTGGCAGGGCGGCGCCGAAGAATCAGGCAGCCATGTCCTTTTCAATGCCAACATCCCTACAGAAGAAGTGTACTCTGCCCCGCAGGCAGACCGTGTCGACGGTATTGTGTACAGCACGAAGCCCCTCGTATACAACGGCAATATCATTGACAAATTCCATTTAACGTTCAAAGACGGCAAAGTCATCGACGCCCATGCCGAAGTTGGCGAAGAGGTCCTGCAAAAACTCCTTGCTATCGACGAAGGAGCCAGCCGTCTCGGCGAAGTCGCGCTGATTCCCTACCATTCGCCGATTTCCCTGTCTAATATTCTCTTTTATGAAACGTTATTCGACGAAAATGCATCATGCCATTTGGCATTAGGCGCAGCCTATCCAACCTGCCTTGCCGGCGGTGCCGACATGACCAAAGAAGAAACCCTGCAGGCTGGCATCAACGACTCCATGATTCACGTCGATTTTATGGTCGGTTCTGCTGATTTGACAATTACAGGCACCAAAGAAGACGGCACGACTGTACCGGTCTTTACCAACGGTGATTGGGCGTAACGGCATACGTAATGGCATAATTGACAATTAAACATATAATTCATAATAGGTATAATTACTTGTTATGTTAACTATTGCATGGTATGATAGTGTGGTGCGTGTCAAATGGCATGTACCACATTATTTTTTTGACAAAGGAGTTGTCCCAATGGCAAATCAAAACACTACCCCTGCAGCCTCCCCGAATCAAGTCGGAGGCTTCCTCGGCTGGATTGAACGAGTCGGTAATAAAATCCCCGATATTACCATGCTCTTCATTGCCGCATTCTTTATTACCTGTATCGTTTCCGCAATTTGTTCTACCATTCATTTTGGCTACCTGCATCCGACGACAGGGAAAGAAATTACCGTAACCAACATGCTTTCCCCGCAGTCCCTCGTAACACTTATGACCAAAATGGTTTCCAATTTTGCTGGTTTCCCGCCGCTGAGCATGGTCATCGTCGCTACTCTCGGCATCGGCATTGCCCAAGGTTCCGGTTATATCGGCACAGGTCTGAAAAAGATTTTGATGGTCACGCCGAAATTCCTCATTACGCCAATCGTCATCTTGGTCGGCATGCTCAGCCATTTGGCACCGGACAGCGGCTACATGATTATTATTCCGATTGCCGCCTACTTATTCTATGCATCTGGCAAGCATCCCCTGGCAGGCGTAGCCGCTTCTTTTGCCGGTATCGCCGGTGCCTTTGCTGCCAACTATACGCCGTCAGCTATCGACCCGGTCATTCAGGGTTTTACCCAAATGGCAGCCCAAATCATCGACCCGTCCTATGAAGTCAACGTCTTGTGCAACTACTTCTATGCCGTCGGCTCTACCTTTGCCGTCATCGGCAGCTGCTGGTGGGTCACTGAAAAAATCACGGAACCGTGGTGCCGCAAAGCCTGCCCGATTGATGCAGACATCGACGTATCCGGCGAAGCCATGAAACCGATTACACCGCAGGAAAACAAGGCTTTTTACATTGCATCGGCTGTTCTCATTCTTATGCTTATCGGCCTGTTTTTAGCACTCATACCGACAGATTCCCTGCTCCGTGACCCGGACGGCAACATTGCCAGCTTCAAAGCGCCGGTCATGCAGTCCATCGTAGCGATTATTTTCCTGCTCGTCGGCGTTCCCGGCATTGTCTACGGCATCATCAGCGGTACGTTCAAAAGCTCCAAAGATTTCACCCATTCCATGGAAGAAATCACGCACACGCTGGTACAGCTGATTGTCTTCTATTTCTTTGCCGCTCAGTTTATGTATGCTTTCGGTGCGTCCAATCTGGGGGCTCTCATTGCCGTTGCCGGTGCGGATTTCCTCAAATCACTGGCACTGCCGCCGCAAATCACGATTTTTGGCATCATCATCTTCGTTGCCCTCTTAAACCTGATTATTACGTCAGCATCGGCTAAATGGTCCATCTTGGCACCGATTTTCGTACCGATGCTCATGTCCGTCGGCATTGCGCCGGAATTGACACAGGCTGCGTTCCGTGTCAGTGACTCGGCTGTCAACGTCTGCACGCCGATGTTTGCCTTTTATCCGCTGATTATTATTTACTGCCAGAAATACTACAAAAAAACAGGCGTCGGTACCCTGAGCAGCCTCATGCTTCCGTACACGATTACGCTGCTGGTCGTCTTGACGATTATGCTCTACGTCTTCTGGTTCTTCGGCATTCCCCTTGGTTTCCAGGCAGACTATATCTACCCTCGCCAAATGTTTTAATGTAACTGTTTTACCGTAAAGGAGTCTTACTCATGAATGATATCCAACAAGAATTAGTTACGCGGTTTTACCGCTACGTGCAAATCCCGTCCCAAAGCAAAGGAAACGGCGGCACTGTCGTCCCCAGTACAGAAAGCCAGTGGGACATGGCCCGTCAATTACAGCGCGAATTGGAAGAACTCGGTCTGACTGACATCAGCCTGAGCGACAAATGCGTACTGACAGCCAAACTGCCGGCCCATCTGCCGCAGGGCGAAACCAAGACCGTTCCCTCCGTCGGCTTCTGCACCCATATGGATACAGTCGATGTCTGCCTCTCGCCTATTGTGCATCCTCAGACCATTACGGCCTATGACGGCGGCGACATTGTCTTGAACGAAGCACAGCACATTGTCATGACAGCCAAAGACCATCCGGAACTTGCCAAATACAAAGGTCAGGACCTCATTGTCACAGACGGCACGAGCGTTCTGGGCTCGGACAACAAAGCGGCTGTCGCCAACGTCATGACAGCCCTGTCAACGCTTACAAAAGACCCGTCTTTGTATCACGGCGACATCTACGTTGCTTTTGTCCCCGACGAAGAATGCGGCCTGTACGGCTCCAAAAACATGGATTTCAGCAAATTCCCCGTCGATTTTGCCTATACCATTGACTCCTGCGAACTGGGAGAAGTTGTCTATGAAACGTTCAACGCCGGCAGTGCCACCGTCACGATTCACGGCGTCAGCGCCCATCCTATGAGTGCCAAAGGCGTTCTCGTCAATCCGACGCTTATTGCCGTCGATTTCATCAATATGTTTGACCGCAGCGAAACGCCGGAATGCACGGACGGCAAAGACGGCTATATCTGGTGCCAGGAAGTCCATTCCAACCAATCCACGGCGACAGTACATCTCAACATCCGTGACCATCACAAAGACTTGTACGAAGAAAAGAAACAGCGCATTGCCGCAAACGTCAAAAAACTGCAGGCTGCCAATCCCCGCGCTGTCATCGAATGCACCATTTCCGATACATACGGCAACATTGCCGATGCAATCACCGATGACAACCGCAAGGCCATCGACTACATTTACGATGCCATGAAAGAATTGGACATTACGCCCAAAACGATTGCCATGCGCGGCGGCACAGACGGTTCCTTCATTTCTACCAAAGGTATTTTGACACCAAACTACTTTACCGGCGGCATGAACTTCCATTCCCGTTATGAATTCCTGCCCATTCCGTCTTTGGTAAAATCCTATGAAATGACGATGAAATTGATTCAACTCATTTACACAGGAAAATAATCACCTTTTTATTTTAAGGTTAAACCTTAAACTTAAACGTTTATTTCATATTTTAACAAAAAGCTTTATCTTTTTCTCTTGACACCCCTATACTCATATGCTATTATGTCATCATCAAACGTCGTTAAACGTGATGACGCAAACCAGTAAATCCAGCTGGATGTTTCAGAGAGCTGTCGCGGGGTGCAAGACAGTACAAAAAGCGGATTGAACTCATTGCCGAGCGGAGAAGCTGAATGAAGTAAGCTGCTACGGGAACTCCCGTTACAGAGCATGGATATGGCACCTGCCGTATCCGAGAGAGCGTCTTCGGACGAATCAGAGTGGTACCGCGGAAGGATATATACGCCTTTCGTCTCTTAGCTAACACGCAGAGAGACGAAAGGCGTTTTCGTTTCTCTTAAGACTTATAGCTCTATCTTGAGGGAGGATATGCATTATGAAAACACCATCTACTATCAAAGCCGCATCGATCAGCATGTGCTTTTCTGTCGGTGCTGTATTATTTAGTTCTCATGCCGGCGGCGGTTTCGCAACCGGCAACCAGGCCAATGTATACTTTATCAGCTTGGGTTGGCTCGGTCCGATTACAGCCATCATTACGATGCTGCTCTTGACCTTGACTATCAAAGAAGCCATGAACATGTACAACTCACGCCATCTGACAAGCTACAGACAGCTGTTCCACAACCTGTACAGCCCGTTTAAGCCCGTCGAATATTTATTTGAAATCTTCTTCTACATCATGGTTCTCATGGCCGTTTCTGCCGCCATTTCCGGTGCCGCTTCGGCTCTGCAAGATCAGATAGGCTTGGATTATTACCTGGGTATTTTAGTCGTCGGCGCCGTTGTTCTCGTCCTGACGATTTTTGGGGCTGGCTTGGTTCGTAAAGCAACCACCTATATGGGCATTGCTATCTTAGCCACGTCTGTCTTCATCTTTGCCATCGGCATTTACATGGCTGGCGACGTTGCCGGTACAACAACGGTCATGCAGGCCATGGCGCAGGATTTTGAAATCAATGGCTTCAGCAAACTGCCACAGGCCATTCTCCACGCCGTTACCTATTCCGGCTTCCAGTGCGTCGTTATCCCGACTATGATTGTCGTCGGCATGCCGCTGGCAACCCGTAAAAACTGTGCCACTTCCATGTGGTTCTCCTTTATCATGAACGCCGTCGCACTGACCTTATCCGTCTGCATGCTCTTAGGCTGGACCAACATCTACGGCAAATCTCCCCTGCCGACTCTGACCAGCTGCCAAGGAATGAACATGTCCTGGCTGACTATCGTCTACAGTATCTGCCTGCTCTTATGCCTGATTTCCACCGGCGTTACCACCGTATTCGGCTTTACAGCCCGCTTCTCGGAAACCAAACCGCTGAAACGCCTCTCTGACAACTCTGTCGTTCGTTCCAGTATCGTAACCTTAGCCATCATCGTCGTATCCATGACTATCTCCATCGTCGGCCTGACCAACATCATCAAATACGGCTACGGCTACTGCGGCTACTTAGCTATCGCCATCATCATCGTACCGTTCCTGACTGTAGGCTACTACAAAAACAAACGCTACGAAAATGACGCAGCCTATCGTGCCCGCATCGATGCCATGAACGAAAACCCCGATGCAGAAAAAATCAGCGTATCTGTAGAAGCAGAATCCATGCACTAAGAATCAGATAGTTTAACAACCTAAACAATGATATAAAAAAAGATGCCTTCTCTACATGGGAAGGCATCTTTTTTGGCAGTGTCAAGTAAGGAAACAGTATATGCTGCCATTGTCTCCAATATTATTTTACTTTTGAAAAAGCTTGGCAGCCAATAATATTGCCTGCTTCATCTCGTAAAAAATCAAAAGGTACCAGCAAATCATCCCGTTGTCCCTTGCAAGCTTCCGCTACAATAGTCGATACAATATACACTATACCCTCTTGAGCACTCGGCAGCCCCTGCACCTCCCCATAAGATGTTTGATATACAGGAATATTTTCAATATATCCGCAAAGTTCCTTATGAATTTCACATCGTGCTACCTGCCCGGATGGAGGTATAAGACATTTCTTTGTTTCTGCCGATGCAGTATGGGAACAAAGAATAGATATACTATGCGGTGTTAAATTGACAAACTTCATTTCATCACCTTTTCTTCTCTCTACTTGACTCACACATTAACAAATATCTCTGATTTGCTCAATTCCCAATTTGATTTCATCACAAATGTCCTTCGTAGACCATTGTGTACTATCCAGTCGGGCATGGTTGGTATGATTTCGTTCATTTTTTATTTTGTAGTACTGTTCCATAATTTGACGCAGTGTGTCTGGCGAAACAGCACTTCGAACCCATCCATTTTCAACATTCGTCATCATCCGTTCAGAATAGGGAATATGTATGTCAGAAAAGAACTCCAACGTATTTCGGAGATCCATTTGTGACATAAAGGTTGCTATCGCTTTGCCTTTTTTATAAGCAGGCAGATTTTCAAATTTCTTTAAATCCATTTCCCGATTTTTAACGCATTGCACTTGTATGGATTGAAAAATGCTGTTGTCTTTGTAAGCTTCCCATGTTATCTTGGGCTTCGTGTACAATTCTTGGTAAAATTTCAATCTCCTTTTTAATAAATCCTCATCATCAAACGCTGCAGGTATTCCGGTAAATAACGATTCCATCGTGCTCTGCAGAACGTCAAAAACATTTTCAGGACGTACCTCTTGCTGCTGCAGCATTTTTAAACACTTCCTAAGTTCGCTGCAATAGGCAGCTTTTTTCTTATCAATAGCTTCCTGCATATGCTTATCATATAACTTATTGCATATTTTAAACGCCTCGGAAGTACCGCTGTTATCATTTTTAAACTGTTCGATAAAGGCTTTTTCCCCGCTTTCTGTTAAGGAAACGATTCCTTTACTTATCAAAATTTCTGGTATCCGTTCTGTGTAAAGCGTCAATGCCTGCTGCAAATAGCTATGACTTACACACCACAAAATCAGCGTTAAATCATCTGGTTCTTCAGGCTCCAAAAGATCTTTATAGTCATAGTAAATCCGGTTGTACAAGCTGTCCATAAACGCATCATTTAATCTAACTTCTTCATCCACCACTTTCTCTTCGTGTTGTGAAAAATAATTCACAGCACCGCGCAATTGGCTGACCGCTTTCTTAAATTCTCCGTAATGGCATAGATTAATCGCTTCGGCAAAAGCTTCCATTGCCTCCAACAAAGCTTGTAATGCCGGAGATTGAGATTTTTCTTTATAATAATCTTTTAATGTTTGTATACTGCCAAAACGAACAAACTCTTCGGCACCAGCGGCTAAACTAAATAAATCATAAATATCATTTGCTTTTTCAACAATTTGCTTTTCATAGTTTGAATATACAATATCTCCTATTTGTACTCGTTTGTCATACTGCAGCAATCGTGTCAAAACCATCATAATCATAGCCGCATGCCGCATACCGCCTGTAAAGTCAACATGCAGCACCAAGCTATCTTCATACGGCAGTTTTTGTACATATTGCCGAATTTTTTTTGCCATGGCAACAATTACATTCATATTACTTTTTATTTCAGCTTTTTCGTCATACTCTTCAATATCTATGCAGTTTTCACAATCTGGTAAGATAGGTGCTACTCTTTTGACAAAATATTCGAGATGTGTCCAACTTTTTCCATCCTTATCATGATATACTACTGTTTTATTATCTTTTGTATCACGATATGTAATCAGGTCTTCACGTACTTTTCTACTAGCGAAAACAAATATTTTTTCCAAATTATGATGTTCTTGCTTTATTTCATATCGTATAGCCGATTCATTCGTCGTGTAACAAAGTCCAATATCGCCTTCGTATCGAGTAGTCCGAATCTCATTGGCACTTTTGGCTTTTACATCACTTAAAAAGGTCAGCATAACATGATGTTTCATTTTCCATTCCTCTCTTTCTTACTATCATGATTGACCACTTCTTCCGGTTCCGGCAGTATATATTTTTTGATAAATCGTAAATCAATCCCACCTTGTACAGAAGCTTTACCATGTCTATTTTTTGTCTTTTGAACGCCTTGACTCATCATCGCAATCCGCTGCTGCCAATCCGGCAGCGCAGTATGCTTCCAATCCATTAATAATGCCAGCGTATCCAAAGATTTCTGATATGCCTCTTGCTCTTTACCCAAGTGCTGCTGTGCATACTCTGAAAAAACTTTCAAAAATGTATTAGCATCACAAACTGTTTCCGATGTTTTCCATGCGTTCTGCGCAAACAATGCCGTATAGCGGCCACCACTGTCAAGGCTTAGTTCCGTATGAATGCGCATGCTTCCCAAGCCCAGTGATTTACCCATGCCAATCTTATATGCAATATCACTATCAGCAGTTCCTAAATGAAATACTTGTAATAACGCTCCCAATTCTATCGCCGTCAAATTATGGAAATGAATTTTTCCATGAAATATAGTATTGGGTTCCAACGGATGAATTTTTTTAGTCAACGTATCTAAGTTTGATGCATAGTCAGCCTGCCAATCTGCATTCTTAATGTTTTGATGCCAGTACATTTTATAGCCTCTTACTTCTGTTGCATCAATGCTGTCCCAATGTGCTGGCGGATATCCGGTCTGTTTCAAATATAATGGATAGGACGTAGGATTCGGTCCCATCAACGGTTTTATATATTCTTTGCTTACATACTTCGGTGCTCCTTCAAGCTGTGCATCTTCAAAAGACACACGGCCTGCCCATAATCCTTTGCGCCCAAAAACGGCATCCGTAAAGTCAATGACAGTTTCATTTTCTAAGTTTTTATTGATTCTGTCTCCAATAGAATGCCGATATGGAATTCGGAAAGATCTGCCATGGCCAAAGGCCGTTATCTGATTGTCTTCCATCACATAAAAGCACGGAGCTAAAAAATCAATGTCATCCCGTTGGGCAAACTTTTGGGCATCTGTCTTTACTTTAGTATTCGTACTTTTTTCATCCAGCAAATTTACGCCGCGTCGATTTTTATCATCGCGATAATCCTGAATAACAGCATCCGGCACAGGATATTCAATAAACCAATCAGGATTATCTATATAACGAATATATTTTTTATTACTTTGATTTCCTGTCAAAATATAGGCTGCACGCGCTTTATCATCCCAATCCACACGAGAATTCGAATCAACGGATTTTCCGTACGCTTCTCTTTTAACACTATGAATTTCGTGACATGGAGAAATATAATAAGTTTGTTCTTTTGTTTTTCGGAATAAAAATCCCGCTTTTGTCTTCTTTCCCTTAGCTTTTTTTCCGTTTTTATCTTTTCTTTCTGTAGAAATGCGTTCGACATAATAATCGTGCAATTCATTTAATTGCGGGCTTGACTTAGGTGCCATCAAGCAGCGAAAATATAGATGCCGATCTGTAAAATCTTCGTTTCTGCGCATAGCGCCTGCCGTAACAATTTTGAACAGACTGCGGACCATCCCCCGCAGTGTACTGCCGGGAATAACCGGTTTGTTTTTTCCTGCCGGGGAGAAAAATTCATCACCTTCTCCGGCACCAATAAACAGAGGTGTCAAATTAGTCAGTGTCAGATTGACTGTCCCACTGTATGTCTTTTGACCACAAATATATTCTTTATAAGCTTCTCGACATTCCGTTTCTGATAGATGCAGCCAATCCCGTCCCTGTGACAGCGGCGAGGGTAAAATAGTTGGCACCATAGGGACAAAATTATACGGGGCCGTCGCTTTTGGTACATCTTTTCCGGTCTTCTTTCTAGCATATTTTTTAGAAGCCGTAGATGTATGATATGATTGGCTGCCTGAATGATATTGTGCTGCTCTCGCATTATTTTGTTTTGTTCTCCGTTCTGCTTCTTCGGCCTTTTCTTTTTCTATTTGATTTACCTGTTCTTCATCTGCTAGTTTTAATTTTTTAGATTGTTCCCTGATGTCTTCATTCATACTTGCAAGCCTCCTTCCGCCGCTGTGATTTGTACAAAGCGGTAATCACTATACCCGGCCTGCCCGGTTGTTTCATTTGCCGCAATGTAATTACGAGTTACTAATCCATAAAAAACAGCATTTTTATCTTCGCAGGGTATTGTCAAAGTCAAAAACCGTTCCGTGTCACGCAGTGTGATATATTCCCCTTGTATACTGCTCTTTTTTCCCAAAAATCGAGACAGACTATCTACATATGCCGTTTCGGTTCCTATTCCATCTTGAAGATACCTGCCTATATATTGCTTTCTTTTTTTTACAAGATGTATTTCTTCTTTTTCATTAAACACACGTATTTCTATAATTTTTCGTTCATCCAACACCGAACCGTCAGCTACTGCCAACTGTTGATTTTGCCAGGTTCCCCATACAATACGCTGCCGCTGCCAGCAAATGAGCCGTGCGTTTCCTTTGATATAGGTACGCAATATCTCTGCAAGGCTTTTTTCTTCTGCAATGTATTGCGTCTGTACATTCCCAAATTGCAGTTTTAAGGGATTCATTGCTAAATCCATCATGCTCATTTTTCATTCTCCTTTCCTTGATACTGAAGCAGTGCACTTGCAAATGTTTCCAATTCATCGGCATTGCCTTCGACAACGTTCCCATTATCGGCTATTTTCCAAACCATTACCGTATTCTCGTCTTGATAATAGCGAATCGTTGCATCTAATCCCTGCAAGTAACCGCGTCCCACAGCCATATCTCCGCCTAATGCCGTATTTCCTGTCCACAAGTCCTTTAACAAAAACAAGGCCAATCCTCGTTCCCATCCCTGACTTTTGTGTATGGTATATTGCAGTGTAATAGAAGGACGCGATGTTTTTTCCTGCCACAATGGCTTTTCAGCAAACAATTTGCTGTCTATGGTACTGCCTGTAAAACGATCGATAACATTGCGTGTTTGTTTTTGTGCCTTTACATATTCTGGGGAAATATAAATTTCATCCGTTAAAAAACGGCTTTTTTTACTTTTTTGACTGTCAGCATATCCCATCAAATCTGCAAATTCTTTCTCCAATACCGTATCTTTCCCCGTCATACGTAAAATATACGCTGCCTGATGCCGCAAAACACCCTTGACAGACGTACCGGGAATCAAATAGGCATTACCCGATTGTATGGGAACAGCATGAATCTTATTTTTTCTATCTTCCTCCGTAATTTCACTGCTGCGTACCAATAACGAGGTTTTCAATGTAAAATGCCCCGTAACTACAAACGTTCCGACTGGCTGCGTATCTTCTTTCGTACCCGTATATATACATTCCGAAGGCTGGTTCATCAGCCATTTTTTTACATCTGCAAATGTTGTCATATCGTAAAAATACGCTTGTATATTAGGAACAGAAATACGGCCAAATCCCTTAGAAGTCAAAGCCCCAACCCGGATACCAAATGCCAACTGCTTGACTATAGATTGTACAATCTGTTTCCACTTCGGCAGCTGCACCGTTTGATATTCTCTTATTGTGACAAGTATGTTCAATTTTCCCTTGGCTGGATGCTTCTTAGTGCTGCGTTCAATCGCTTCATAATTATATTTTTGCCCTTTTTTGGCAGTTCGTGTATACGCATCAATGCACACGCCATCTCGAACTACTATTTCTGTATCTTCCAGCGGCACATCCGAAACAACAACCGCACTTTGCAAACTATTTTGTGAGTTTTCTCGTTCTATATATCCAAAAAGAATATCTGCCGCTTCTTTATTTTCGCTTTCCAGCATGTGCCGCAGCGTTCCTGTAATAGAGGTCCCAGGAATAAAGGGAACATCATCTTGATTTTTCAGTACATGTATATCCTGTTCCGGTTCATTATCATCCTGCCCGTTTCCAATTAAAAGCGGCGAGTCAAGCTGTACATCCCCTTCTATCAGAATTTGATACCGGATACGTGCTGCATTTTTATCATCAATCTTCATGCTGCTGCTCCTTTCCTGCACGATTCAATCGTACAGCCTGTTTTCGGCCATGACGGAAAAACCACAGCCAGTATTCATAAAATAAGTCATCTTTATTTTTTGCTACTTGAAAATCCGCCTGTTCAATTAACATTTCCGGCACTGCACGACGCAGTGTTTCTAGGCACGCTTTTTCTTCAAATGATGGCATACGTTCTCTATTATAAAAAATGTCAAAAAGTGTTTTATGATGAATACGCAGTGCCCGTAAATGGCGTTCCAGCGGGCTGCCTTCTCGTACTTCATTAGCAAACCGTGTAAAAAACCGTTCGGATAATCCTGCCGTTTCCGTTCGATTTCCCAGCCACGTTTCTAACCGCGCAAAGGTGTGAACCAAAGAATCATTTGTCTTTACTTCCATCTGCATTACATCTTCAAAAGCCTGTATTCGCAGTTGTTCTGCCAACTTTTTCTTTAGGATATATCGAACTACTTTTTTTACTTCATCAGTCTGGATGGGGCCAGCCGGTACAGCCGTTTTCTTTGTAGTCTTCACTGCTAAGGTCAGTTTGGAATGATTCCAAAGACGAAGTTGTCCAAACCCTTCTTCCGTACGGGCACCCGCCCCACCATACATACAATCTTGCAAATACGTTTTATCTTGGACAGTCCATGCCGATTTTTTACAAAGTTCAAACACGGTTCCTGCCGCTAACGCTTGCTGCTGCGGTCGGTTCATTCCCCAAATACCGACAAAATTTTCGATGCTTTGATTCGTTCCATAAATATCTCCCAAAGAAAACTCTTTACTATGCGTCAGCAGATTCATCATATCCACCACACACTGCAGTACGTTTTTTGCACAAGAAACAGTCCCAAAATCAGGTATCAGCGGCGTATCCAAAACTAAAAAGACTCGTTCCGGTATATCCATTTCCGGCAATGATTCTACATCAGAAAAGCATATTTCACACCGTCCATACTGTGTATACTTAGAACGGCCAATACGGCACAGCAACGGCTGTTTCATTCCAAAAGCCTGTATAAAATCCTGCAAGTCTTCCTTCTCACCAATAATCGCTCCTCGAAAAACTTGCCCGGCATCAATAGATTCATACGTAAACACATTGCCATCCTGGCTGTGACCGCCCAATCTTTCTTTTTCTGAAACCCGGCTCATATGGAACCCCATACTGCTGCGAACTCCCGCCGGATGAATAACCGCATCATCTACCCATGCCATTCCTTTTAATCCTTTATATCCTGCTTCAGGTGGATCTTTTAATAAATCAATAATAGGACGAACTGCATCTTTGTCTTTCGCTTTCATCAACGACAGCGGCAAAACAGCTGCACGATGGCCCTGTACAATAGGATTTGCCTGCACAAAACGTAAAGAATCAAAAAAGAAACGACAAAAATCCACATCATCTTCTGCGTTTTTTCCTAACTGATTGTTTCGAATATACATGCCAGCCAAAACGCCCCGCAGTACGGTACCGCTAAAAAAATTGCTGCATGATGTAACTATGCGTGAACTTCCTGCAGCTGTCAATACGACGGGAGCAAGGGTTTTCAATGTAACATATACAATATTCACTACGGATTCCCTCCTTTGCCAAGCGCTTTATTAACTAATTGCTTTTGCCCTTCCATTTCACATTTAATTTGTCCAAATCCCCGGTTTCGGTTCATGCCGGCCCGGCGTAAGTTTTGAAATGCCAAAGCCAATGCCTGTTGATGTTCTTCATTACCATCGATTACTTGAACAGTTCCTTCAAAAACGATGCCGCTGTTCATCACACGAATATTACGCAGTGAATGTTCTTTAGCAATTCCCGTTTCTTCATCAATAGCCGTTTGAAAACGCAGCGAAGTATAATAATCCAGTACCATATCGGGTTGAATGACATCAGCATATTGAGATTGCAGCAGCTGCCAGTCATGTACTACATTTTTATAATTAGTGATATAAAAATCAGGAACTACAAGCCGCACATTGGCTGAATCTACATGATGAAACAATTCATCTACCGTCTGTCGCGTTACAAAAGAAACGCCGCATAAATCTGCCATCTCCGTCACTTCTACAGCACTTTCGTACAGCAAGCCGCGCAACCGTCTTCCCGGGAAATAAGGTATGCCATATATATCATGAACAATATCAGCATCTACATTGACATCTGCCTGTCCGGAGCCCAAACAAAGCGGCGAAATAGTACGAATTTTAACATGATACATTTCCATGAACGTTTCCTCCCTTATGAGATATTTCCGGAATATATTCCATCATTTCAATCGCGTCTACATATGGCGTCCGCGCCGACGCACCGCCTGCACTATACCAAAGACTTTCTTTATACATTTCCCATTGCGGTATATCCGGCATTTGCAGTTTCTGATGATGCCATTGTTCCATAAAAGTATGAATATCTGCCTTTCCATGCTGCAAAACAAATCGCATTCTTTTTACTTTGTTGCGCGGCAATTCATCTCGAAAAATTGCCGCACATCGAAGCAGCGCATCCAAAGAATGAATATCTGCCGTATCATCCACCCGATACGGACCAAAGTGCATGTTCCCCTGCACGCCGGTATATTCGTTTTGCCGTATCTGCGCTAATTCCGGAGCCTGTTCCCCATGAAGAATCGCAAAGTCCAGCCAACACGTAGTCGAAGTCGAATTAGTACGGGATTTCGCTTTAGCCGCATCACAAAGCTGTTCAGCCAGCTGATAACCCCGGAAAAAAGGATATGCTGCCGGCAAAATAGCTACTCCGGCGCAGGAAGAAATACAGTGGTTTTCACCAACTGTCAATATGCCCAAATCTTGGTTCATAAAATTCATGAACCGTTTTGCATACGTTATAGCCATACGTGCCGGGCAGACAAAAGTGATGTCATCGCCCCCTAAAATCAACGGACGAATCGGCAGGAAATTATTTTTAAGATCGAGAAAATCAGCATACGTGTTGTATTCTGCTATAATCGTTTCCAACAGTTTGGCAAAAGAGGTTGTAGTCTGTTCTTTGATTTCCCGTGATAATTGACTGCGTTCCGTTAAATCTTGGCATTTATTAAATCGCACGCCCATTTGATTTCCATCAATATGAACAATCGCAATATCATTTTCACTTTCCCTTTGTCCTAAACAATTTAGTTCCGCAGGAAACTGATATATATTGCCCAACTGTTCTTTAAAGGTATGCGCTAATTCCCGATTCGCATAGGCAGCTGCCTGCGTTTTAGCCCAAACTTCCTGTGAAAAAAAGCGTGGAGATGCGTCAATCATTCCTTGCGCATCATAAAAATTAGCCGTTTCACCATTTACATCACAGGTTAAAGTCAGCCCCGTATAAGGAATATTGACTTGTGGAAATACCGTATTCTGATTTTGTTTCAGCAAAACATACATCCGATCCAGTGTAGTATTAAACCGTTCTGGTGAAGACAAATCAATATCTCCCATAGCGGCCCCCGTTTTTAATCCAGGGCATTTCACTAATAGCTGCATCGTAAAATCCGTAATAATCTGCTTACGGTAATCCGTATTTTTCTTTTTAAAAAGCAATAACGCGTTGCCGCCGCCAATATATGCAGTGTAACAATCAGCAGGAAGCTTCTTCACGGGTTCCTTGGCTTCTTTCCACGACAAAAAATCCACAGAATCAATTTGATATTTTTCCCTGTGCTGCGGGCTTAAAATAGTGCCCAGCAAAATATCTTCAAAAATATGATCGACCAAATACGAAGCCCCTATATTGGTTTTCAGCGTATTTCCCGAAAAAATATATCGCTGAATCGATCGTGTATCAAACAAAATTGCCTGTTCACTCATAACGTATCCTCCCTTTATTCTTTAATGCGAACGCGAACCGCTCCCATTCCTAGTGCTGTTTTTATTCCAATTCCTGTATACACGGCACAGCGCAGCAGCGCAGCCGCAATTTGATTTATCTGCTTATTTCCGCAAAAACGCAATCCAATCGTTCCAGCAAATCCGGGAATAGAATGACCATCAACAGAAAACAGCTCCGTATGCAGGTCATACCGCTGAATAATCGTGTAATAATCCAGCATTTTTTCCAGACTTGGTTCCAAAACCTTGGAAGCCAGCAGAGGCCATCTCAAAATGACACTATGATATAACAGTGCTGATTCCGGAAAAAGAACATACGCACCGTTTCTTTTAAATCCCGTTGTCGAACAAAACGTAATCTCAGCACCCGCAGCCGAAGAACATTGTTGGAAAATATGCTCCACCGTATCCGCTTGGCATGAAAAAGGTCCTAACTGTATCTCGTACCCCTGCTGTTTTAAATACAAATAAGGCGACTGCCTCAATGCGTGGAGAATACCTCGTTCTGCTTCCTCACTAAAAATACCTAGCTGCCAAAAAGACTGCTTCCTCTTTTTATCATAAAAAACAGTTTGCCTGTAAGGACGCATTGCCTGTTGATGAAATGCTTTTGCCAATGCCGGTTCCAGTCGTTCCATCAATGCCCCATGAAAAATAGACCCCATAGCAGCATGTGCTTTGCATCCTTTCGGAAAATACAGTGGAATTTCATAAAATTTCAACAACTATAGTCATCCTTTCTTTCCTGCATTTGTTAAAAAAGCAATACTGTCTGTAATGGCATGACAAATAGCATCATTGCTTTCCCGGCTCGCATTCATTGAACCAGCATGATTAAATGTATTTCGCCATAAATCAACATAGTTCGTATACGTTTGGACAAATTGACATACTTGCTGCTGCGGCAAAACAGATTGTATTTTCTGATGCTGAAACAGCCATTGGAATACATCAAACCGCAGCTGTGCCAACTGCTCTTTGGATTTGCCTTGTTCTTCCTGCGTTTCATCCAATTGCAGCAAGCGAATCGCTTTGTCTTTTGAAATCCCCATCAGGGCTTTACAAACCAATTCTCCAAATGATCTAGCGTTATAAAATCGTTTTTGTAAAAAATCCATCAATTTGACCTGCGCAGGGCAAGCATCGGAAACGATTTGATAGAGCACAGTATCAGACGGTAAACTCATAAAATTTTGGGCATTCTGAAAGGGAGAACGATTTATCTTTTTTTCAAAAGCCGCTGTATGTTCCAGCAACACATCTACAATCTTATTTTTCCCTGCTAATTTTTCTTTTAACTGTGTAAAACGCATTCTGCCGCTCAGATACGCCTGTACCCAACCATTCAGCACCTTATACGATAAGGAAGATGCCCTATTTTCTAACTGTTGCTGTCGTATTTCGTCAGGAATATAATTTTTGAAAAAATAAATTTCCCAACTGGACCAAAGCTGGCCGTGTACTTCACATTCTTTAATCATATCAGTATCTAAAACTGTAATAAGCTGTTCCTGTACTAGATAACGCGGCAGCCATTCCGTATAAAACGTAACTGCTTGTTGTAAAAATTGCCGTTTGGCACACCAAACAATAATATCTGCCGGATTCACCTTGTGAACATCCTGTGCTAAGATAGGCTGATACTCCTTCTTTATTTGCGGCAACAGCTTACTAAACAGTTTATCTTGTTCTGTAACTCCTTCATTCTGCTGCATAGCTTTTTCATAATTTGTAATCGCCCCCTCCAATGTGGTCAATTCTTTTTCCATCGTTTCATAACTACCGCAAACTCGTATCGTTTCAGAAACCTTTTCCATACATTGCAGCAAGCGCTGCAGTGTATGCGAAAGGGAAGGCTGCCTGGAAAAATACTGTTTTAATTGTTCTGCACGTCCATAAGAAGTAAATTCTTCCGCACCGGAAATTAACGTAAACATCCCCATTAATTCTGTAGCAATTTCTACTTTATGTGCACTAAAATCCGTATACAAAACCATGCCGCCTTTGATTCCTTGATATTGCAGCATCTGCAGCAGCGCAAGCATAATCATAGAGGCATACCTAGGCCCTCCGGTCATATCGACGTGCATTCGTACTTCATCATCTTGATGCGTCTGCATATACTGTTTAACAAAATCAAACATCCTCATAATGCTTGGCAATGCACCTTTTAAACTACCATTGTTTTCCAACACTACGTTATGAATGGGGTAGGATGCGCCGGGAAATAGCTCACAAAAATCAGAAAAACCGGCTTGGACATCATCCGACACAAACGCATAAACAGCATCAATTGTTTCTCCTTGTTGCTGCAGTTTCCACTCCAAATATTTAAGAGCCGTTTCCGATGTTTGCCGACATGTGTCGCAAAATCCATCATCACTGTAATACGTATGCGCCTCAGCATGATTTCGATATGGACTCATAACAAACGTAACCAAATTATACAATTTTTTTCTCTCCTCGTATAATATATTTGTAAGCAAGATTTCCGCCTCGCTTACAGCGTATA
>ERZ808242.524-NODE-524-length-27393-cov-4.704550_pt1 | contig 27393 bp, 30 predicted proteins | sample MGYA00521244_ERZ808242 | MGnify/ENA primary metagenome ERZ808242 (study PRJEB31516, sample SAMN03275573) | gut metagenome | biome: mammalia-associated habitat; material: feces | host: Papio cynocephalus | place: Kenya | collected 2012-07-27 ... | reverse complement strand
AACAGCGGCTTATAGCCGCAGAGCATACTACCGGCTTAGCCGGTAGTTATGATTTTTTAATTTCGGATAAAGAATTTAAAATTTAATCCCTATTTTCTGCCCGTATTTAACCTCGGTTTCAATCCCGAATGAGGAATTTTTCACTATTTCGCCGTCTGCTTTGACGGTATCCTTTTTTGTAAGCACAACGATTGTACTTCCGCCGAAAAGGAACATTCCTTTTTCCTGTCCTCTTGAAAAGGTGTCGATATCATAATTTTTTATTTTCCCGACAAGCATAGCGCCTACCTCTGCCTGAATAACTTTTCCGAAATTATTTGTTTCAAGAACAGAAATCTCGCGGCAGTTTTCGCAGAAAACGGGAACATTTCTTAAGGCTATCGGTCTAACAGTATGAAGCTTGCCTTCTATATATTTTCTTTTTATAAGCTTTCCCGAATCTATAAAGCAATAACGGTGGTAATGGTTAACACAAAGCCTGAAAACAAAGCATATGCCGTCCCTGAATTCTTCAGCAAGTGCCTTGTCATTTAAAAAGGACTCAATAGCATACTCAGCCTGCTTTACAGGGAAAACGGTTTTAGAATTTATACTGTAAACCGTAAGATAAGCGTCACACGGAGAGATAAGGTGCGAGGGAGTAATGTCTGTCTCTCGCTCGGTTTCTTTAATTTTTCTTGAGAAGCAATCGTTAAAGCATTTAAAACCGTCGCTGTAAAATTTGCTTAAATCAATATTGTTTTTTCTGACAAAGCCCTTTATCAGCGGCTTTGAAAGGGGCGAAGAAAGAAAAGCCCCCGCAGCGCAGGAAACCGCTTTTGAAGCAAGGAGCTTTAAAAAAATTCTTCCGATACTTGTTTCATAAAGAAATTTTAAAAATTTCTCGTTTTCTGAAACTTTCATTTATCTTGAACCTAAGGTGTAAAACAGTACGAGCACAATAAATTCCACAAGCCCGATACCCACCATTATAAGAATTCCTTTTAGTGTTGGCTTTTTAATCGTGACCTTTGAAACGAACAGATAGCCAGTCGCGGCAATTGCAAGGAAATAAAGGGGAGTTATATCAAAAGCTCCGGTTATATATCTGCATACAAGAACTGTCGGGAAGATAAGCGCCGCCGATGTAACAGGCAGACCGACATAATATTTTCTTGCGTCGGAGTCGGTTTTCTGTCTTTCCTCTTCGGTAACATTAAAATATGCAAGCCTTATCATCGCCGCAAGTACATAAAATACCAAAAGCGCATAGCAGAGGGTTTTAACACCAAAGCCGAGCGCGCCGTATTCCCTTATTATATGATTTAAAATCTTGGAATTTCTAAGAGCCGCCGCACCGATACAAGCAGGCAGAATTCCGAAAGAAATAAGATCACACAAGGAATCTATCTGAATGCCGAATTTGCATTCGAATTCGCCTCGGTCTTTTTTAGACCTTGCAACCTTTCCGTCAAATGCGTCGCAAAGACCGCAAACAAGCAGAAAAAACATTCCAATATAAGGATGGCTTCCGTTTGAGCTTAAGGTCAGCATTATTCCCGAAGCTGAGGAAATAAGCGAAAGATAAGTAAGCAATACCGTGTAATCATAAACTCCGATCATGATTTGCTTTCCTCCCGATTTTTATAAATTGCGTTTTCAGCCTTATAAAAAAGATTTTTGAAATTTGCTTTTTTTGAAATAAATATGCCTGCTTCTCCTATAAGTATTCCTGCGGGGATATCGAGGAAAAGGTGCTGCTTGACAAGCACGGTTGAAGCGAACACCAAGCAGGAAAAAATCCAGTTGAGAATTTTAATCGGCTTTTTAACGCCTTTAAGCTTTGAAACATATCTTGCGCAAACATAGCTTTCAAGGCAGTGAAGAGAGGGGAAAAGCGTTATAGGCTTATCAATTAGATAAAGAAAAGCAGTGATTTTATCAAAAACGCCGTCTCCCGTTATAACCGCTCTTTCCATATAGGTCGGCAGAATAAAGAAGATTACCGCCGAAATAAGCTTTCCAGTTATCTCGCCCGAGAAAAATGAATAACAGCTGTCCTTGCTGTCTCTCGATACCGCAATAAAGCATATCGCCCATTGCAGGTAAGCCGCGATATAAACGGTAATAAAAGGCGTAAAAAGCGGAATGTAATCGTCAATAAAGGTTTTGAGGCTTAGTCTTTTGATATCTCCGAGAATAAATGCGGAGCCGTAAAAGGTAAAGGTGTTTGCAATAAGCCAAGCAAGAATGGGAATAAGCATATAAAAAGGCAAAAAGCCGAGTATCATACGCGAATTATCTTTTTTAATTCTGTTTTGAATGGTTTTCAGCCTCCGAGAATAAAATATATAATAATATTATTATATTACTTTTTTATAGAAAAAACAACATATTTCGCGTTCTTAAAAAAATTATAAAAATAATATAGTAAAAGAAAGCGGAATGTGATAGAATAATAAAAAAAGAAAAGGAGAAAAATATAATGTCGGAAATAATTTTAAATAATGATAATTTCGAAGAAGAGGTTACAAACTGCGATATGCCTGTGCTGATTGACTTTTATGCCGATTGGTGCGGTCCCTGCCTTATGCTTTCTCCGGTTATAGAAGAAATATCCGATGAGTTTGACGGTAAGGTTAAGGTCTGTAAGGCAAATGTGGACGAAAATCCCGAGCTTACCGCAAAATTCGGAATTGAAAATATTCCCGCGGTTTTTCTGATTAAAAACGGAGAAATCGTCGACAGCTTTGTCGGTTACCGTGAAAAGGAAGCAATAGAGGATTTTCTGTCTTAGGAGCACTGATTTAAAAAAGGAAGGAAATTTAAATGAAAATAGCTTTTTTTGATGCAAAGCCCTATGATATAGAGGCTTTTGAGGAGCCTGCGAAAAATGCAGGCATTAAGCTTAAATTTTATGAAACCAAGCTTAATTCCGATACCGTCAGGCTCGCTTCGGGCTGTGAGGGTGTATGCGTTTTCGTAAATGACGAGGTAAACGCAGAGGTTATCGACGGGCTCTGCGAGCTCGGCGTTAAGACAATAGCCTTAAGGTGTGCGGGCTATAACAATGTTGATATTAAGCACGCTTATAATAAAATTCATGTTGTAAGAGTTCCTGCGTATTCGCCGTATGCCGTTGCCGAGCATGCCATGGCAATGCTTCTTACTTCTATCAGAAGAATTCATAAGGCTTATATCAGAACGCGTGACTACAATTTCAGTTTAAACGGGCTTACAGGCTTTGATCTTCACGGAAAAACCGTCGGAGTAGTGGGAACAGGTAAGATAGGAAAGGTATTTATAAATATCTGCAAGGGCTTCGGAATGAATGTTATCTGCTATGATAAATTCCCGTCTGAAATCGAGGGTGCAAAATATGTTTCGTTAGACGAAATTCTGTCCGAGAGCGATATAATTTCTCTTCACTGTCCGCTTACAAAAGAAACAATGCACATGATTGACGGCAATGCTATTGAAAAAATGAAAAAAGGCGTTGCGATAATCAATACCTCGCGCGGAGCCTTGATTGACGCGGAGGCTCTTCTTGAAGGAATTAAATCAAGAAAGGTCGGCGCCGCATGCCTCGATGTTTATGAAGAAGAGTCCGATATATTCTTTGAGGACAGGTCGGGTCATATTATTGACGATGATGTTCTCGCAAGACTTATTTCAATGCCGAATGTTATCGTTACCTCACATCAAGCGTTTTTAACCCGAGAGGCGCTTTCAAATATCGCCCAGACCACGGTTGATAACCTTATTGAGCTTGAGAAAAACGGTTCCGCTCAAAATGAGCTGTGTTACCGTTGCGGCAAGGTTGACGATTGCAAGAAAAAAAGCGGAGAAAAGTGCTTTTAAAAATGATTTTAAAAACGATTTAGAATAAAAAACTCTTCCCTGAAAGCAACAGGGAAGAGTTTTGTTATAAGATAATCAATGTGAATTCGTGGGGCTTAAGAGTAAGAGTTTTTCCGTTTAAACTCTTTCCGAGGTGCGATTTCGATTTTTTGTATTCCTCGGGAACATCTACGGACATCTCATTTTCAGAGCAGTTGATAACCGTGAGCGCTTTTGCTGATTTGCTCTTTCTTTCAAAGCCGAAAACACCCTGCGGCAGCTGCCACGGGACATATTCTCCGCCGCAGAAAGCTTTGCAGGAAGTTCTTAATTTCCCTAATTTTTTATAAAATTCGGTTATTTCCTTATCTTCATTTCCCCAAGGAAAATACCCTCTGCAAAATGGGTCAAAGCCGCCGGTCATACCTGCCTCGTCGCCGTAATAAATCGATGGAACCCCAGGTAAAGTGAACTGCAAAAGAACAGCCTCAAAGAGTCTTTTCTTTGCGAATTTATATTTTTCTTCGCTTAATTTCATTTGAGACTGTTTGGCTCTGTCTCCGAAATCGTCGTTATTTTCGGAAAGCCGTGTTAAAATCCTTGCGGTGTCATGGGTGCCGATATGATTCATCATAAGACGAATACTTTTTTCGGGATAGTTTTCAAGAATTTCAAAAACAGTTTCCTTTAAAGCGTCCGAATTGCCCGTTCTTACAAAATCAATTATTGCGTTCGCAAAGGGATAATTCATAACGGAATCGAGCTGTTTTCCGCGCAAAAATCTTCTTCTTGAGCCATAGCTGATTTTATTTGAAGCGTCCTCCCATACCTCGCCTAAAAGGTATGATTTTTTATTTGCCGATTTAACGGCTTTTCTTATGTTATCAAGAAAATTATCGGGAAGCTCGTCGGCAACATCAAGGCGCCAGCCGTCGGCTCCGAGCGACTGCCAATATTTTAAAACTCCGTTTTCACCCGTTATAAAATCGGTAAAAGACGGGGAATTTTCATCGGTTTCCGGAAGAGTTTTAACACCCCACCATGCCGAATAATCGTCCGGATAGGAATTGAATTTAAACCACTCGCGGTAAGGCGAATTATAATCGTTATAAGCGCCTCCCGTTCCGTAGCGCTTATTTCGGTTAAAATAAATGCTGTCGTCTCCCGTGTGGGAAAAAACGCCGTCAAGTATAATCCGTATTCCCTTTTTATGCGCGGCATTGCAAAGCGATTTGAAATCCTCTTTATTTCCGAGCAGCGGGTCGATATTCAAATAATCGGCGGTATTATACCGATGATTTGAATGCGCCTCGAAAATCGGATTTAAATAAATGCAGGTAACATTAAGGCTTTTAAGGTAATCAAGCTTTTTTTCAATTCCCTTAAGATCGCCGCAGAAATAATCGTTTCCGAGAGAATTCGGATAGGTGTCCTGTCTGAAAGCGGGGGATATGCTCTTGTCATGAACGATATATCTGTCGCTCGGAACATTTTCCTTTTCTTCTCCTGAAGAATTAAATCTGTCGGGGAAAATCTGATAAATTATTCCGCCGCTTAGCCAGTCGGGTGTGCATTTATCATCCTCATAAACCGTTAACTGCCAAAATCTGGGCTTTTCTCTGCAAACAATTCCGCGTCCCTCTTTTTCTCTCGTTATAAAAAAGTCACCGAAATCGCTTGTGTATTTAAAGGCATAAAAATAAAGCCCCTCGCCCAAATTCAGCGTGGTTTCATAAAATCTGTATTCTTCAAGATAATCGTCGGTCGCAAGCAAGGGTATGTAATTATCACAGCCTGTTTTATCGTCCTTTAAAATCAGAAAAGCCTGTTTGCACTTTGCGTCGCTATGCAGCAAAAGCCTTAGCCGCAGGTCTTTTCCTGCGGCTAAGGCGCCTTTTACGGATTTATAGGTTTCTAAGCTTGAGTTAAAAGGGTAATAATTCATTTTCTCACTTTACAGGTTTTATGTGCCAGATATTTTCTGCGTAATCCTTAATTGAGCGGTCTGCCGAGAAAATACCGGAGCTTGCTATATTCATAAGCGACATCTTATTCCATTTAAGCTTATCCTTATAAAGCTCTGAGGCTTTATCCTGCGCACAGCAGTAGTCGGCAAAGTCGCCGAGAGCCATATAGGTGTCGACATTTTTAAGTGTGTTGTAGATATTATCGAAGTTTTTGCCGTCAATACCCTTTCCGATGAAATCAAGAGCGTGGCGGAGCTCAGGATTGTTGTTATAATACATCTGAGGATTATATCCGCGCTTTTGCAGATTTAAAACCTCTGGTGTGCGCATGCCGAAGATAATGATGCTATCATCGCCTACAGCCTGATGGATTTCAACATTTGCGCCGTCTTCGGTTCCTAAGGTTATTGCGCCGTTTAACATGAATTTCATGTTGCTGGTTCCGCTCGCCTCGGTTGAAGCAAGGGAGATCTGCTCGCTGATTTCTGCGGCGGGAATCATAAGCTCTGCGAGGGTTACTCTGTAATCCTCAAGGAATACGACCTTCATTTTGCCCTTAACTGCAGGGTCATTGTCTATAACCTTTGAAAGCTTATAGATCATCTGAATGATTTCTTTTGCAAACAGATAGCCCGAAGCCGCCTTTGCGCCGAAGATATAGGTTTTCGGAGTGAAAGGAGCGTTAGGATGCTCCTTGATAAAGAGATAATCTCTTATAATATGAAGCGCGTTCATGTGCTGGCGCTTATATTCATGGAGACGCTTTACCTGCATATCAACGATTGAATGCGGGTCGATATCAATCGAATAATTCGATTTGATATAATTTGAAAGTCTTACCTTATTTTTAAGCTTGATATCGGCAAGCTTGTTCAAAACCGTCTCATCGTCAAGGAAGTCCTTAAGCTTTGAAAGCTTTGAAGCGTCAGCAATAAATCCGTCGCCTATAAGCTCGGTGATAAGCTTTGAAAGGTCGGGGTTAGCCTGACAGAGCCATCTGCGGTGTGCGATACCGTTTGTAACATTGGTAAACTTCTCTGGAGTAAGCTTATAATAATCGTTAAACAGCTCGTTTTTGATAATATCGCTGTGAAGCTTTGAAACTCCGTTTACGGTATGGCAGGTTGCAACGCAGAGGTTTGCCATTCTTATAACGCCGTTTTGAATTATCGCAATTCTTTCGGCAAGCGCATAGTCGCCCGTGAGGTTTATAATATGCTCGCGGTATCTGCGGTCGATTTCCTTAACGATCTGATAAATTCTCGGAAGTCTTTCCTTAAAGAGACTTTCCTGCCAGCACTCAAGGGCCTCACTCATTATAGTGTGGTTTGTATAAGCCATGGTCTTAGTTACGATATCCCATGATTTTTCCCACGAATATCCGCATTCATCAAGCAAAAGTCTCATAAGCTCGGGAATTGCAAGGGTGGGGTGGGTATCGTTTATATGAATGGCTATCTTCTCGGGAAGATTTTCAAGTGTGTTGTATTTTCTTGTGTGGCGTCTCAAAATATCCTGAATTGAAGCCGAAACTAAGAAATACTGCTGTCTTAAGCGGAGCGATTTACCCTCGATATGATTATCCTCGGGATAAAGCACCTTAGAAATAGCCTCTGTCATCGCGCGTTTTTCAAGCGCTCTTACATAGTCGCCCTGATTGAAGGCGCTCATGTTGAAATCTTCGCATTCGGCGCTCCAAAGTCTTAAAACGCTTACAGTCTTGCCGTCCTTTCCGGCAACCTTCAAATCGTAAGGCATAGCGCGGACATTTGTATAATCCTTATGCTCAACATGATGAAACTCTCCGTCCCACCATTCGTCAATATATCCGTCAAAATGAACATCTACTGCCGAAGACGGACGCTGTTCGAGCCATACTCCGCCGCCCGGAAGCCAGAAATCGGGCATTTCGGTCTGCCAGCCGTCAACAAGCTTCTGCCTGAAAATTCCGAGCTCGTAGCGGATGCAGTAGCCCATAGCGCTGTATCCGCCGGTTGCCAAAGCGTCCAAAAAGCAGGCGGCAAGTCTTCCGAGTCCGCCGTTTCCGAGTCCTGCGTCGGGTTCAAAATCATAAAGCTTTTCAAGCTTAACATTATATTTTTTAAGAGCCTGAGCCATAGCGTTTGTAAGGTCAAGATTGAAAAGATTGTTCTTAAGCGATCTTCCCATAAGAAATTCCATGCTAAGATAATAAACGGTTTTTGCTCCCTGCTCGTCGACCTTCTTTTTAAAGGCGGCTTTTCTGTCACTCATTATATCAAGCAGAACAAGAACACAAGCCTTGTAAAAGATATCGTCCGAAGCCTGATCGGGGGTTACTCCGAAATTGTGTGAAAGCTTAATTTCAAGCATTTCGGAAAGCTTTGCAGCTGTATAATTAGTCATATCTCCATCTCCCTAAATCAAGAATGTTTTTCCTATATATTGTTTACTATCTTATAATACATTATTCCGCGTAATTTTGCAAGTGTTTATTATAATATAATTTGTTCTCGATTTTAGATATTTTCTACAAATGAAAATCGTTTTAAAACATTTTTTAGAAAAATATTATGCAAAATCAACCAATATAAGCGGAATTTCAAAAACAGTTGAAGATTTTTTAAATTATGTTATAATAATTTTAAAGATAAAAAACGGACATGATGCAGAAAAAGGCGAACAAGATGCAGAATTCAAAAAATTTTTTAAACGGAATAAAGGACGGGCTTCCCGTATGTATCGGCTATCTTGCGGTAGCCTTTGCATTCGGAATTTCGGCGGTTTCTCAGGGGCTTACGGGTCTTCAGGCAACCCTGATTTCAATGACGAATGTTACCTCCGCCGGTCAGCTTGCCGCCGTGCCGATTATGGTTTCAAACGGGGCCTTTTATGAGCTTGCTTTAAGCCAGCTTATAATAAATTTAAGATATGCGCTTATGTCGGTCTCGCTTTCTCAGAGATTTGATAAGTCGGTTACAACCCTTGACAGGTTTGTTTTTTCGTTTGTCAATACCGATGAGGTGTTCGCGATAGGCGCTTCAAATCCGGAGCTTTTGAACCGAAAATATATGTATGGGCTGATTTTAACGCCCTATCTCGGCTGGAGCATCGGAACGGTTATAGGGGCGGTTGCGGGAAGCATACTGCCTCAGGTGCTTATAAATGCGCTTAATCTTGCAATTTATGGAATGTTTATAGCAATCGTCGTCCCTGCGGCACACGGAAATAAAAATATCCTTTTATGCGTTGCAATTTCTGTAGCTTTAAGCTGCTGCTTTAAATATATTCCGATTTTAAGTAAGGTACAAAGCGGCTTTGCTATAATTATCTGCGCTCTTGTTGCCGCGTGTGTAATGGCGGCGGCCGCACCGACAGGGGAGGAACAGCAAAATGAATTACAGTAAATTTTTCATTTATCTTTTGGTAATGGCAGGGGTAACCTATCTTGTAAGAATGCTCCCTATGGTGCTTTTAAAAAAGAAAATAACGAATAAATTCCTGCTGTCTGTTCTTTTTTATATGCCCTATGCGGTTCTTGCCTGTATGACAGTCCCGGGATTCCTGTATGCTACAGGCGATATCCGCTCCGCTGTTTGCGGATTTATCGTCGCATTTATTTTAGGCTGGAAAAAATCAAGCCTCATAGCTGTCGCGGCAGGCGCAAGCGGCGGAGCTTTGGTGTGCGAGCTTGTTATAAAGTATGTTATAAAATAAGTTGAAATAAATGTTATAAACCTTTTGAAAACCGCATAAATAAAGGAAAAGCCGTCCGCTATAAAACGAACGGCTTTTTGTGTAATAAATTTTATTTTTCACAAAGCTCGTTTGCTATGAGGTCGAGCTGAATTAAATTTTCTTCCTTTACAGCCGAAAGAATTTTTACGGCAGTTTCGGTAAAGGTAATGTTTTTGCATGCTTCTAATTTTTCGCGCATAAGCTTTGCGGCAACGGGCGCCCATGACCCGTTTTCTATAAACGCAACGGTTCTGTTCTGATAGTTTCTTTCTTTAAGTCCGTCAATAAACTGCTTCATAAAAGGAAACAGATCCGCATTATAGGTGGGGCAGGCAAGAACAAGCTTATTATATCTGAAAGCGTCTTCAACCGCTTCTGCCATATCGCACCTTGCAAGGTCGTTGACGGCAACCTTAGCACAGCCTTTTTCCTTTAGCTTTTCTGCAAGAAGCTCTGCGGCACGCTTTGTGTTCCCGTAAACCGAGCAATAGCAAATGCATACGCCGTCGGTTTCGGGCGTATAAGAGGACCATGTATTATAAAGACCTATGTAATAGCCTAAATTTTCGGTTAAAACAGGACCGTGAAGAGGGCAGATTTTTTCGATACTTAGAGCCGCGGCTTTTTTAAGCAGAGCCTGCACCTGAGCGCCGTATTTTCCGACAATTCCGAAATAATATCTTCTTGCCTCGCATGCCCAGTCCTCGTCGGTATCGTAAGCTCCGAATTTTCCGAAGCCGTCAGCAGAAAACAAAACTTTTTCTAAATTTTCGTATGTTACCATAACCTCCGGCCAGTGCACCATAGGCGCAAATATGAAATTAAGCGTGTGCGAGCCTAAGCTTAAAGTCTCGCCGTCTTTTACGGTTATTGCTTTTTCGGTTAAATCCACGCCGAAGAAGTTTTTTATCATATTAAGCGCTTTTATGTTAGCAACTACCTTGCTTTCGGGATATTCTTTTAAGAACTCCATAATGTTTGCCGAGTGGTCCGGCTCCATGTGCGAGACTATCAAAAAGTCGGGATTTCGCCCGTTTAATGCGGCTTTCAGGTTGTCTAACCATTCGTTTTTAAACTCCGCGTCAACAGTATCCATAACAGCGATTTTATCATCAATTATAACATAAGAGTTATACGCCATACCGTTCGGTACCTTATATTGACCCTCAAATAAATCAATTTTTCTGTCATTAACACCTATATACCTTATGCTGTTCGAAATATTCATATCCATTTTTTGTTACCTCCGATTTGTTCTTAATACAGTATACACTCAAATTTTTAAAAAATCAATAATAATTACTGATTTTTTAAAATAAAAATTAAAATGTATTCTTAAAATCAAAAAAATTGCTCTTTACGGATTAAGAATTTAATGCTATCATAAAGTGAAAGAAAGGAGCGGAAAAATGAATAAATTCGAAGAAATAAAAAACACCCTCGCTCCGTTTGAATGGGGAAAAAACAAATTCGGCGCAGTAAACTGCATCGGCACCGGCAATACATTTTATCCTTACAGCTTTACAAGGGAAAATTCAAAATCACTGCTTTTTGTGTATACGGTATCCGGCAAAGGATTTCTTGAATATAAGGGCAATTATAATATTTTAGAAGAGGGCGATGTTTTTTTTATAGATTGCAGGGAATTTCAGAAGTACGGGGCATATTCGGATAAATGGGATTTTCTATACACCCATCTTAATATCTGCGATGTAGTTATGCCTTATTATCTTTTGCTTACCGAAAACGGGAGCAGGACGGTATTTCATTATCCGTCCTTTGAAAAAGAGGTTTTTTTAAGGCTTAAAGGCTATATTTTTGACGCAAGCCTCGATTCCATGGCAAAAGCGTCGGTTTGTATCGTTAAATTTATTTTAAATCTTCTGCTTTTAAATAAGCCCGCTATCCCTGACAATATAAAAAGAACCGCAGGGTTTATAAGAGAACACTGCGGCGAAAGTATAAATGTTGAAAGGCTCGCTCAAAAAGCGAATTTGAGCAAATATTATTTTATAAGGTGCTTTAAAAGGTATTACGGCTCAACTCCGCATGAATATACAGTTCTTTGCAGACTTGAAAATGCGAAGAATTTGCTTGTGAATTCCGATACGGGAATTGAAGAAATATCCGAAATCTGCGGATTTTCTTCCGCCTCGGCTTTTTCAGTAAGCTTTAAAAACTCGGTAGGCTTAAGTCCTACCGAGTTCAGGAAACAATTTAAAATGCTTTGATTTCATAATTTTTCATAGGAATTTTACCCGTCAGTTCGCTTTCTCCGTAAATCGAGCTGACGGCTTCTTTTAAGCATTCCTCAAACGGATAAGTGTGAATGGCGGTATGAGCAAGCGGAAAGTATTCAGAAAGATAATGCGGAGTTCCGATTGCCATGACGATTGTTTTATCCTCGTCAAAGCGCTGAGCGGAATGAAGATTAACAAGCTCTCTTGAATACATCGGGAGAGCGGAGCTTGAAAAGGCGCAGTAAACGATTAAGTCATAATCCCTGTCGATTTCTCCTGCTTCAAAGTCCTCAAGATAAACATCCCACGACCTCTTTAAATCAACCTCGGCACCGTGCTTTTTAAATTCCTCCGCTAAGAAATCGGCAAGAGCGTCCGAGCGGTCTCTGGTATCTAAAAAGCATTCGACAGAGGTTACAATTCTAACCTTTTTGATTTTTTCTTTTTTAACGGGGATAAGATTAAGCGTGTTTTTGTAAAGCGTACCGCTTTTCTTTGAAAGAGTATTCTTTAAGCCGCCGGCAAAGGCAATTGCCGCCTCATAGCTTTCCGGCTCTGCTTTTATGCCGCATATTTTCTCTTTGAAATTCTGAATTCTTAAAATTGCGTCATCAAGTCGGGACATCGGAATTTCGCCGCTTTCAAGCGCTTTTTCGATAAGTATAGCCGTTTCCTCTCTCGGCCAGAGCATCATATCAAGACCTGCCTTAAAGGCTTCAACCTCTGCTTCTCTTCTGCCGAATTTGTATCTTACAAAGCCGCCCATATCCATAGCGTCCGTTATGGCGACTCCCTTAAAGCCTAATTCCTCCTTTAAAAGCCTCATTGCGTCAGCAGATAGAGATGCAGGCGGATAAACTCCGTTTTCTGAGTCGTTCTGAAAAGCCGGAACGCAGATATGGCCCACCATTACGGCCGACATTCCTGCCTCAAATGCTGCTTTATAAACCTTGCCGTAGGTATTAAGCCAAGCTTCTTTTGAAAGGTTATTTTTAGAGCAAACAATATGCTGATTTCTCGCGTCACAGCCGTCTCCGGGGAAATGCTTTCCTGTCGTCATAACGCCGTTTTTCTGAAAGCCTTTAATTTCCTCTGTAAGCAGACCGCACATATAATCGGGGTTGTTTGAAATGCTCCTTGTGCGGACAATTTCGTTAAACTTATTAAATACCATATCGCAGACGGGAGCAAATGCCCAGTTTACCCCGACGGTTTTGCACTGAACCGCTATGGCTTTTCCGTAATCATAAGCAAGCTTTTTATCGCCTGCCGAGCCTATAGCCATCGGAGGGGGCAATGCAACATAATCGTTTGAGAGAAATCCGGTTGCCTGCTCGGCGTCCGAAGCGACAAGCAGAGGAATTTTTGAATATTTTTGATATTCCGCGATTATTTCGGCAAATTTTTTTCTGTCTATGGATTTATCGTCTCTTAATTCATTACAGATAAAAATTCCGCCGACAGGATATTTCTCCATGAAATTTTTAATTGAGCCGTACTGCTTTATATGCTTTTTCGGGTTTGCCTTGACGACCATCATCTGGCAGACCTTTTCGTGAAGACTCAGGCTGTTAAGATTCATAACAATCTTCCTTTTCAGATATAATTTGCTTTTATAATAACATTTAATTTTAAAATGTATAACATATTTAATTGCTTAAGATTTTATAAAAATTGCTCTTTTTTGTAAATATGTTTGTATTTGTATTTTTTATATGATAAAATCGACTTGAAATCAGTATGACAGGAGAAGATTATGGCTGAAATTATTGAAAACGGAATTCATGCGATGAGCGAGGAAAAAGGGTATATTGTTCCCGATGATGAAGCTGTAAAGCAAAAGCTTGAATGGTTTAAGGATCAGAAATTAGGACTTATGATGCACTGGGCGCCTGCAAGCCAGCTCGGAATTGTCGAGTCATGGTCGGTTTGTGAAAAAGCGCCGTGGGATAAAGAGAAATATAATGACTGGGCGCAAAAGGAAATAAACTGGATAAAGGATCTTGATAAATTCCGCAAGGACCTTAAAGAAACAAACAAGACCTTTAATCCGATAAAATTTTCGCCTGAGCGCTGGGCAAGACTTGCGAAGGAATGCGGTTTTAAATATCTTCTTTTTACCACAAAGCACCATGACGGCTTTTGTATGTACGATTCTAAGTATTCCGATTATAAGATTACCTCGCCCGATTGTCCTTTTCATAAGAATGAAAATGCCGACATTGTAAAATCGCTTTATAATGCTTTTAGGAATGAGGGTCTCGGAATTTCGGTTTATTTTTCAAAGCCCGATTGGAACTGCGATTATTATTGGAGTCCGAAATTTAAAAATGAGTATTCCTGCAACGCGAATTATGACCCGTTAAAAGAGCCTGAGCTTTGGGAGAAATTTGTTGAGTATACCCATAATCAGATAAAGGAGCTTACTTCCGATTACGGCAAGGTAGATGTTTTATGGCTTGACGGCGGCTGTGTTTCTCCGAACATAAATAATCAGGACATTCATCTTGAAAAGCTTATCCCCGAAATCAGAAGTACAACTCAAAAGGGGCTTATAGTTGCCGACAGAACAGTAGGCGGCGAATATGAGAATATATTAACTCCCGAGCAGACGGTCCCCGAAAAGCCGATAAACGCGCCTTGGGAATCCTGTATTACCGTGGGCGGCGATTTTTCTTATCATTATGACTGCAATCTGCACCTTAAAAGCCCTGCGCAAATAATCCATACATTTTTGGATATAGTGTGCAAGGGCGGAAACCTCGCGCTTAATATCACTCCTCAGCCTGACGGCGAGCTGCCCGAGGGTATGCTGAATATTCTAAATGAATTCGGACTTTGGCTTAAAATAAACGGCGAGGGGATTTTCGGCTCAAGACCCTGCTATCCGTACAGCTTCAGAGATGTTAAATATACTGAAAAAGACGGTGCAATCTATGCCTTTGCGGTTTATAAAAAGAATTATCATCCTTTAAGACAGGTGGTATTAAAAACCGACAGAAAGCTTAAGGAGGTTATTTCTCTTCGGACCAAAGAAAAGCTTGATTTTAAGCAGGACGGCGAGTTTGTAATCGTTGACACAGCCGAACTTCCGCTGTATAATATGAAATACGCTGAGGGCTTTAAGCTTATATAAAATTTTAAAGGGGAAATAATATGTCAGGCTTATGCGGTGCGGACTGCTCAAAATGTCCGACAAAAGAAGCATGCAAGGGCTGCGGAAGTCCGTTCGGAGGCAAATGCTTTGTAAAGGATTATATTAAAAAAGGCGGTAAAGATAATTATTCTGCCTTTAAGCAAAAGCTTCTTGATGAAATAAACGCTCTTCTTGAATTTGAGGGGATTCCGAGGGCTCAGGAGCTTTTTGAGCTGAAAGGCGAGTATGTCAATCTTGCTTATCCGCTGCCCAATTCAAAAAAATGCGTTTTTTTAAATGACAGCGATATTTATCTCGGTACGCAGATAGAGTTCGCCGAAATGGGTACCTGCTACGGCGTAGTCGCAGGGCTCGGATTTATTCTTGTCTGCAGCTACGGGCTTGACGGCAGCGACCCTGAAATAGTAATTTATAAAAGAAGATAATTCACTAATTGTAATGTGATAAGACCCAATGAAACGGCAAGTCAAAATATAAGCCGCAGAAAACAAAGAAAGGCCTTAAACGAAATTTAATCAAAGTAACTCTTATACTCTATTTGTAGCTTGTCGTTCGGGAAAAGATAAGAATACAAATCTACAAAATAATCATCTGTCATACTTGCTATATAGTCTGTAACAAGCTGATTAGGTTCCGTTTTTTCGTATGGAATTTCTCTTTTATAATGTACTTTGTTTACAAAATCAATATTGTGTGTAAATATAGGAAAGGCTGAATTTTCGTTTATTAAATCCGAAAGCCGAAAGATTATCATTCTTTCGGTCTTTTTTAATTTGTTCTGAAATATTATCGAAAAGCGTTTCATAGTTAAGCATTATATTCACCCTGTCAAATTATAGCACATAATTTGACTGAAAGCAATTTTTATGTTAATATGATTATGTACCGAATATGTCGCAAACGAATATTGTATAATAACAAAAAAGGAGCAACGAAAATGGAAGGTCTTGAACCTAAAAAGCTTGCGCTTATAAGAATATGGCAGATACTTAAAGAATACAGCGATTATGATCATCCGCTGACTCAGGACGATATAGCCGCACATCTTGAAAATGACTACGGCATAATTATCGAACGCAAAGCGATAAGCCGAAACATATCGCTTTTAAGGGAAGCGGATATCGAAATTGAGTCACGCAGAGCGGGAAGCTATATTGACTGCCGTGAGTTTGAGGACAGCGAGCTTCGTATGCTTATAGACGGCATTTTAAGCAGCAAGCATATATCCGCCAAGCACTCCAAGGACCTGATAGAACGCTTATGCGGACTTTCTAATAAATACTTCAAGTCGCATATTAAAAATATTTATTCGGTAAATGATTGGAGCAAGACCGACAATCAGGCGCTTTTTTATAATATAGAGCTTATAGATACCGCAATAGAAAACGGCAGACAGCTAAGCTATGATTATAATAAATACGGAGTGGATAAAAAGCTTCACAAAAGCTCTTATCAAAAAGTAAGCCCCTATCAGATGATACTTCACAATCAGCGTTATTACCTTATGGCTTACAGCGAGTACTGGGGCAATATGGTTTTTCACCGTCTTGATCATATAACAAATATGAATATATCTGAAAACGCCGCCGTGCCTATACGCTCGGTCGCGGGCTATGAAAGCGGAATTGACTACAAGAGATTTTCTTCCGCAATGCCTTATATGTACAGCGACGAGCCGGAAAGAATTGAGCTTGTTGCCGACGCTTGCATAATAGACCAGATAATCGATTGGTTCGGTCGCGAAATACAAATTTCAAAGCGTGATGACGGTCGGGTAACAGTGACCGTTAAGGCAAGCCCTATTGCAATGGAGCATTGGGCAATGCAGTATATAAATTATGTGGAGATAACAAAACCCGAAAGCCTGAAAGTTAAAATTAAAAATTCTTTAGAAAACGCAATAAAAAAATATAAATAAGCTTTTAAAATCAGTCGCATTATTTGCGGCTGATTTTTTATGTCCTGATTTCGGTACATTAAAAACATTATTATAAAAACATAAGGAAAGGGTGAACAGAAATGGATGAAAATAAAAATCGCGTATGGGACGCATTAAGAATTTATTACGGTATTGCGGAAAACCTTGAATTTTCGGACGAAAACTGCACGCAGACAGTATATAACAATACTCTTTATATTTATACCGAAAGCATTCCGGTGATTTTTCCCACGGTGAAAACCGAAAGATATTCTAATGTGTATTTTGTTACGGGAAATCCCGAAGTTATTTCGTTTATAAGGCTTTCTGCCCCGCAATACGGATGCTTTTGTTATGCAAATAATTACAGACTCGGATATTTATATACAGTTGTTCCGCCTAATTATAAAAAACATAAAAAGCTTTATTAAAAAAAATATTCGGGCGTTAATGAGTTGTAAAACGAGGGGGCGAAAAAGTGATAATTAAAAGCATCAAAATAAATAATTATTGCGGCATTTCGCACCTTGTATGTAATTTTAAATCGGGAGTAAATATAATTGATAATGCAGATATATTAGGAGCGGTTTATAAGGTAATAAGCGGAAATTTTTCGGAAAGCCCTGACATAACGGCTGAAATAATACCCCACGCAAACCAACAAATAAATACAAGAGGTTCTCCTGACGAGGCGAAAAGCTTTAATATTTTTGATTTTTCGGATTCTGCCGTATATTCCGAATATTTTAATCTATATAAATACATTGACGATAAGCGCACAAATAAGCCATCGGTAAAAATCGGCGGGATTGCCGCAACGCATTTTTTCAGACATCGGCTTAATAAATATATAAAGAGCTTTAAACCATTTACTTATACGGGGAAAAACAGATACAAGGTCATTCTACAGTCTGACGGAAAATTCAGTGCCGTCAATGCCGAAAATCAACCCTTAGAAATGAATAATAAAAATGAGAAGGCTTTTTTTGAGCTTATATGCTTTATAAAATTGCGCGAATTTTGGAGCGATACCGAAAAAACAGTTAATATGAATTATGAAAAAAGACCCCTTATTATTTCGGGAATACCAAAAAGTTACTGCAATCGACTTAAGGAAAGCAAACTTTTAGATAAAGAAGAACAGGTATTTATTTCAAGTATTTAGTTTGAAGTACCAAAAACGGTACATAACATTTCATATAATACATATAGCGAAAGCAAAACAAAACTCTGTTTATGGGAGGAATCAATATGTCATTTATAAGAGCGATTAAAAAACATTTTCAAGAGCTTAAATACCGCCGGCAACGAGCAAAGAGAGGCTGGAGCGTCAAGGATACTTGGAGCATAGATTACTGGTTTTTGGAGGTTATGCCCCAAATGCTTGAATACTTAAAGGAGCACCATATGGGATTTCCCGGCGAGATTCAAAAAGAATATGTCGAGGCACACAGCGGCGAGCTTAATATGACTTACGAGGAATACTGCTCTTGGCCTGCCGACGAAAACTCCGAAGGCTATAGGCTGCGTGAAAAAACAGACGAGATTTGCAATAATCTCTGGAATGAAATTCTTGACCGAATGATATTTCTTTTAAGAGAGGCTTCTGAAGAAACCTGTTCCGTCAAAAACCCTTACGAAGAGGAAGACCGAAAAAATTACAATGAATTTACGAAGAAATACGGGATTTTGGGCGAAAAGCTTTTAAAGCCTGAGGATATTTATCCTAACGGGGCAAAAAGGCTTTATTCACCGAGAGACATTCCCGAATATAAAGAAACATCCGAGCTTTATTTAAAAGAATCCATAAAGCTCGATGAATATAGAGACCGCTGCAAGACCGAAGCCATAAACCTGTTTAACAGGTGGTTTTGGAATTTGTGGGATTAAAAATCTACGGAGGAAATAAATATGAGCGCATTTGACAGAATAATCGGATACCAAACAATCAAAGAAGAGCTTTTGCAGATCTGCGATATGATTCACAACAGAGAAATCTACGAAAATCTCGGCGCAAAGCTGCCGCAGGGAATTTTGCTTTACGGCGACCCCGGGCTTGGAAAAAGCCTTATGGCAAAAAGCTTTATTACAGAAAGCGGACTGCCGGCATATATTGTCCGCCGTGATAAGGGCAGTGATGATTTTATCGGGAAAATTACCGAAACCTTTGAAAAAGCCAAAGAAAACGCTCCGGCAATAGTATTGCTTGACGATATGGATAAATTCGCAAACGAGGACGACCGCCATATAGATGCCGAAGAATATGTTGCGGTGCAGGCAGGTATCGACGAGGTTAAGGGCTGCAATGTTTTTGTGTTTGCAACCGTAAACGAAATTCGAAAGCTCCCCCGTTCGCTTATCCGTTCGGGCAGATTTGACCGCAAAATAGAGGTAAACTCACCCACCGACAGAGACGCAGAGGAAATTATAAAATATTATCTCGGTCAAAAAAAGGTTTCGGATAATGTAAATATGAACGACCTTGTTAAAATGGTAAGCTATGGCTCCTGTGCCGAGCTTGAAACAATTCTTAACGAGGCGGCAATCGGAGCGGCTTATGCAAGAAAAGAAAAAATAGAAATGGATGACCTTGTAAAATCCGTTCTGCGTATGCAGTATGACGCACCCGATAATTTCACAAAAAAATCAAGCGACGCATTAAAAGAAATTGCGCTGCACGAGGCAGGCCACCTTGTAGTATCCGAGGTTTTAACTCCCGGCAGCGTGGGACTGGCCTCGCTCAGAACTGCCGGCAGAGACTCAACAGGCGGATTTATCCACCGCTGTCTCCCAGTAAGAAGAAGAGCTCATCATATCCTTATCTCGCTTGCTGGGAAAGCGGCGGTAGAGCTTTATTATTCGGGAACCTGTGCCAGCGGATGCCACGGCGATATTGCAAAAGCGGCTTCAAATATACGAGATGCCATATCCGAAAACGGCACCTGCGGTTTCGGCATGATAGATGTTGCTAACCACCGTTTCCCCGAAAGCTCAGAAAGCTTTAATTCAAGAAACGAATCGGTTGTTCATGCCGAGCTTGAACGATATATGTTTAAGGCGCGCGAGATACTTATTAAAAATCGGGACTTCCTTGAAAAGGCGGCTCAAATGCTCAGCGAAAAGGAAACGCTTCTTTATTCTGATATAAAAATGCTGCGCGAAAGTATCAAAATCACTGAAGTTGTTTTATAATTCATATTTTAATAAACCGAAAGCAACTGCTTTCGGTTTATTTATTCAGACACCCGTACAAGCTCCTGCCATACCTTAACCATAGCAAAAGTATCAAGTTCGCAGTATTTAAGCAGATTGTGCCGTGCGGTCTTTTGCTCCTCTATCGGCATATCCTTTATTTTCGGGAAAACCGTCATAGCCTCGCCGCCGTTATGTACTCCGTCAAGATTATGGTAATCAAGCGACGGGTCATTCGGAAATATCGCGGGCAACACGCTTTTAATGGAAAAGCTACCGCCCATTGCGCGGTTGTAATAATAGCCCGACTGAAAAGGCGTCAGCAGATCCTTTATATTCGAGCATATATTTAAAAGGTGCTCCGCCAAATCGGGGAAGGTCTCCGCCAGCTCCTTAATTCTTCCGCACTCAAAGCCTTTATTGTAGGCGGTAACACAGACGTTCATAGGAATGTCCCTGCAAAGGCTTTCGGTTATTGCGCGTCGCGGGTCGGTGCCTGATTCCGCCAAAAACTCCTTATGCAAAAGCTCTCCGCCCTCTTTTTCAATATAGTGCAGAGAATACTGAAATGGTATTTGGGCATAGGGCTTTGTTCCTATAAATTGCGGTATAACAGGCTGTATTGTTTCAAAGTCAAGAAAATAAAGCGGATATGAAAGCGTGCTCAAAAAGTCCCGTATACCGTCCTTGTCTATATATGTCCCTTGGTCGGAAATTGCAAACAGCATTTGGCGCAGCTGTTTTGCATTGGTAATATCGGCGCCGTAAAATAAATCTTTAAAATCGGCAAGCCCCTTTTTGTAATATTCGATTTTTTTATCAAAATGAAGTCTATATAAATTAAAAACAGATGGCTTCGGCAAATTCCGAGAGCAATAGCTCCAGAACGCACAGGTATACGGTCTGTCGCAGCAAACGGATAAATCAATATCGGGCTCTTTTTCCGATTTTAAAATTCTTTCGGCTATCGACAGATTAGCCGCTATATTTTTTTCTTCTACGGCGACAGAATCGGCAATATCGTGAATTCCGAAAAGCTCATCTAAATTAAGAACGCCGTCAAAAACATATTGATTGTTAAGGCATATAAGATATGTGCCGATGACATTAATACCGCAGCCTTCAAGCACATATTTCTGATAAGCAACATCGGCGGCGTATACCGCTTTATCGTATTTTGTGGAGCTTTTAACCTCGTATATTGCAAAGCCGCCGTTTTCTTTTTTCAGTATATCAACTGCACAGTAAAGTCCGTTATAATCGAATGAGGCTTCGCAGATAACAGGCGTGCCTTTTTCGATTTCCGCCTTTGTGTTTTCAATCATTTGCTTTATATCGATTTTATCGCCGTCAAAAGCCGTGACCTCGGTATAATCGCCGAAAAGCCCCATCGCAAGGTCGCCGACCTCATTACCGGCGTCCATCCTTGCTGCAACCTGAGGATCAACCTTGATTTCCTCAGGCTTATATTTTTTAAGCCATGCAATTTTCGGGCATTGCCACAGTCCGCAGTATTTTGATTTTGACAGATAAACCATATCCCGTCCTCCGCTTACATTTAATAATATAATTTTACAGTATTTTACCGTTTTTTTCAATACACTATAATTCAGCGCACCGAAAACGGTACATTTTGATTTCAGATTTCTTATTTAGTTGCTTTTTTAAAATCCATATGATACAATTCTTTCACTTTCAAAAAACAGCTCTCAAAAAAATCCATGTACCGCGTGTGGGACATCACAAATATTATAATTAAAGCTATAAACGATAAGGAGCCTTGAGTATGACAAATGAAAACGAAACGCAAACTTTATCCTTTGAATCCGACATCACTCCATTAGATTACATTTATTTGATGTTTGACAGAACAGACGGGGACGGCGTGCTTTATATACCCGAATTTCCTAACGAGCTGTCGCTTTGTGAAGAAAAATACAGCTACCGCTGCAAAATGAATTGGACGATGGAAGACCGCAATTCGGTTTGCTCGGAATTTAAAAAGCTTTATTCCGATCTTAAAAAAATTGCCGAAAAATATGAAGAATTGGACGGGAGTGAAGAGACGGCTCAAAAGGTGTTTTGCGAAGAAAACGGAAACGCACGGCTTTTTAATGTTTGGCAGATTTTTGTAAAAACTTTAAATTCCGAAGATTTAAAGTTTAACACCGTTCACGATATATCCGATCGTCTTGATACGGCGGATTATCTTAAAGAGCTTTCCGGAAAATTTACAAAGGGCACAGAATTATCAAAAGCCGAAAAGGATTTTTTCAGAGAGTACATGGATGTTTCCGTAACCAAAGACGAAAAGAGAATTTATGATTCATATTGCCAATCGCTTATTAAGGAAGCAGAAAAGCGGGTGGGAAGTAATATATGCGCTTATCAATATGTTATTAGGGCGACACGGCTTTGCAGGCTGTTAAGCCTTAATGCTCCCGAAATTATTATAAAAAACGAAGCCCGTTTATTAGCGGCAGCTATGGTGCTGCATAAATATTGCACTTCAAAAGAAACCGTTGATAATACCTATCGGCTCCAAATTGAAAGGTATGAGCTTATGAGCGATGAGGAGCTTGACAATCTTTTCAGACCTAAAAAAACAAATTCAAGAAAAAGTATGGCTCCGCTCTTTGTATATTTAATTTTAAAGGAGCATTCAAGCAGTGAAAAGCATCTGCGTCAGCAGGATATTTTAAAAATACTTGAAGGCTACCCTTACGAGGTGCCGCTTGAAAGAAAAGCGCTCAGCAGAATTATACATAATATAACCGATTCCCAATTATCGGTTTTCAGTGATAAAACGGGGACATGGCTTGAACAGGAGGTGAAATAATATGCAAATAATCAAGGTTCATGACTGGACCGGAAAAATAATCGGCTTTATTGAGCTTGATACCTCAACCGGAAACAAGCAAATAAAGGATTTTTCCGGCAAGATAAAAGGTAAATATAATGCAAGTCTTGATGTTACCACTGATTTTTACGGCAGGCAAATAGCAAAAGGCGATCAGCTTATGATGACGCTTAATATGTAGAGGAGGAAAAATAATATGTTCAGTGTACCGAAAATCAATAAATGCTGCGCCACCTGTGAATATTGGGAAGGGCCAAGAGAAAAAACCTGTTCCGGCGTAAACACCGCTTCTACTATGTCAATCGGGAAATGTACTCAGGGTGTTCCAAGCTTATATACATCGGGACATTATGCTCATACGGGAAAATACTGTAATAAATTTAATAGGTGGAGTGAACTCTAAATGGGAAAATTCAGTTTCGGAATAGATTTCTTGGACAAAGCAATTTATGATATTAAAGAAAATGTAAAAAAAGGATTGGATTTTTGCGGTTTGGTTACAGAAGTGCCGCAGAACAACAGTAATTTTGCACCGCCGGTGAAAGCGGCTTCTCCTTCTGACAGCGAAGAAATCAAGACGGCTGCAAAGACGCCCGAAAAAGAACCCGAGCCCGCGTGTCCGTTAGGCGATTGCTGTGATTACGATAATACTCTTTATTGCACATGTAAAAAAACAGATACTTGCCCTAAGGGTCTTAAAAAGCAATACCGCTTTAAATCCTACGGCGAAGGAGTCAGACAAACAGATGACCTGCAATTATTTGATTTTTTAAAGAGGTATTCGGATATACATAATAATAATTCGATGGGTATAGAAAAAATGGTCAATGAAACCCATAAAGTAATCACTGAATATTTTGAAGCATTTTTCCCTAATTTAAAAAATATATATCCTGTAATAAGGCCAAACATTTATTACGGTTTTCAAAGTATGGACTTTTATAGCAATGAATTTATGGCTTTCCTCCGCGAAATGAACGATAAATATACGCCGTCACAAAAGGCTTACGAAAATGTTGAATTCCTTTATGAAGAATACCGCTCTTGGTCTATAAGCGACGAAGAATTTTTAAAGGTTTTGAAAAGTCCTTCTGTACTTCTCAGAGATCCTTCTCTTTTTGAAAGAGATGCCGAGGATTTCCAATATTCGCTTTTTGTTTTAAAAGTGTTTTCCAGCAAAAAGAAATTGTCAGAGTATTATTATGATGTGACGGATTTAAGCACAGATATGTTTTTTGACGAAAACGGAAAATTAAAGCCTGCCGGTATAGGCGGTCCCGAAATCGGCGAGAGCGAGGACGGAATATGGGCTATAATCGATACTATGCAAAAAGAAGGAAGAGAAATATTAGAAGAAGACGATGATGAATAGATTATCTGCAATTACTAAAGCAACAAAATATAAAAAAGAAAAAGGCGGAAAATAAAATGGCAAAATATGCATTAACAATGGAAATCAACACCAATCCGGATAACGGTTTCTGGTGGGAGGTAGATGACAACATAAAGCTATTACAGGTGTTTGACTCATTTGAAGAAGCAAAAGCCGAAATGCGTAAAACAGTTACACGAGTTATTAAAAATTGTGATTTTTTCCCTATAAAAAACGAACAATTTATAGCTGATGAAAGCCCTGAATATACAGAAAATGAGAATGCTAAAAAAATAGGAGAAATAATTGGAAAAACAGTCAATGATCCCGACTATTTCTGCGAAGATCCTAATTATATCCGTGATACACCCCTTTTTGACCAATGGTATGCGTTTGTCAGCCGAGATGACTTAATTCGCTCTGACTATTTCGGAAAAAGCCTCATAATGAACATTCATAATATGACAGACGAACAGAAAACTTATTATTTTAAATATGTTGATACGGATGATTACGGCAAGATAGTTAACGGTATTGTAATCTGTCTTTTAAGTGACGCGGTGAAAGATAATAAATACTGATTTCGCACAATAAAGAAGAAACGGGAATATTATCACAAAAATTCAAAATGCTAATTTGCATAAAAACCTGCTTTTTTACAAGGCAGGTTTTTTATATCCCATTTTCGGTACATACTGTTTCATATAATAGTATCAGAAAGAAAAAAGGAGGGGTTAAAATGAAATATACATCTGCACAGGCAAACAAACTGCTTAAAAAGCTTAATGACGAATACGATTTACTTCTTGCGGAGGAAGCGGAAAGCAGCACCTTTCTTGCCGCTATGGGCGAGGATCCCGAAAGCGTGCGGCCGGAATACGATTATACAAAAACGCAAAAAGCATTGGAAGAACTCGGAAACAGAATAATCAAATTAAAGCACGCGATAAACCTCTTTAATACATCGCACACTCTGCCCGGTTTTGAACTTACGGTTGACGAGGCGCTTGTATATATTCCTCAGCTTTCAAAAAAGGTCAAAAAGCTTGCCGAAATGAAAGCAAGACTGCCGAAATCAAGAGAAAATCAGGAATATTACAGCAGAACAAGCATTATAGATTACAGATATATAAATTACGACAGAAAGACGGTAAAGGAAGACTATGACAGGGCGTTTGACAAATTATCGGCACTGCAAACAGCGCTTGATACGCTGAATAACAGCGTTACCCTTGAAATAGATTTGTAAAAGCTTTTCCGTTGCAGAGCGTACAGCATAAAAGGAAGATAGCAGGTTCTGGTTTAAGTTTTAAGTTTTTTGAATTTGTTATAAAATTTCCGTTATAAAAAACTGTTTAATGTGAATTTATGGTTTTTTAACGCTAACTCTGCATAAAAACCTTACTCATTGCGGCGGAGGTTCGGTTTCAAGCCGCAAATTTCCGAAACGGAAGTGACAGTATGATTAAAATATGGCTTGACGATATAAGACCCGCACCGAACGGATATTTTCACTGCCGCAGCGTGAATGAGGCAAAACTGAAAATCATTCATTGCGAAGCGGAAAAAAGCGAAATTGAAGAAATAAACTGCGACCACGATTTAGGAGATTATGCCGCAGACGGCGGCGACGGAATAAAGCTTATCGATTGGCTTGCCGAAAGAAAAACCTTTTATCCTATCAGACTGCACACCCAAAATCCCGTAGGCAGAGAAAATATGCAGCGTGAAATCAACCGATATTGGAGGAAAACAAATGATTGAAATAGCAGGAAAATATAATACCGCTTTAGTTTATACCGATAATTTAGAGCCCTCGGCCGCAGGTCAGATAAAGGCTTTTTGCGATATGGAGTATTCGTCGGACAGCAAGATCCGCATTATGCCTGATGTTCATGCAGGCAAAGGCTGTACCATAGGCACCACTATGACGGTGACCGACAAGATTGTACCAAATATAGTAGGTGTGGATATAGGGTGCGGTATGCTGACGGTGAAATTAAAGGAAAAGCGGCTTGAACTGCCGAAGCTTGACAGCTTTATAAGAAAAAATATTCCGTTCGGGCGGAATGTCCGTGAGCGTGCGCACCGCAGTCACGGCAGAATTGATATATACGAGCTTGAATGTGTTAAAAAGATAGATACGCGCCGTGCAAAGGAAAGCGTAGGCACACTTGGCGGCGGAAATCATTTTATTGAAATTGATACCGACGGCGATAGCCTTTACCTTGTTATACACACAGGCAGCCGAAATTTAGGGCTCAGGGTAGCAGAATACTATCAGAAAACAGCATATACCGCCTGCGGCGGCAGAAAGCAGAGCGAAATACCGTATGAGCTTGCCTTTTTAGAGGGGGACGCTATGCAAAGCTATCTTCACGATATGGCACTTATGCAGCGATTTGCCGCACTTAACCGCACCGTGATAAAGGAAGTAATTATTGACGGACTAAAGCTTCACGAGGAAGAAAGCTTTGAAACAATTCATAATTATATAGATACCGACAATATGATACTCCGCAAGGGTGCGGTATCGGCAAGCAAGGGCGAGCAGTTGCTTATCCCTATGAATATGCGTGACGGCAGCTTGCTTTGCACGGGTCTTGGCAACAGCGATTGGAACTGCTCCGCACCGCACGGCGCCGGCAGACTGATGAACCGCAAAGACGCTGAGCAAAGCTTTACGCTTTCGCAGTTCAAAAAGTCGATGGAGGGCATTTTTACAACCAGCGTATCAAAGGACACGATTGACGAATCACCGTTTGTATATAAGCCCATGGAGGAAATATTAAAAAACATTTCGGACACCGTAAAGGTCGATAAAATTTTAAAGCCCATATATAATTTCAAAGCAAGCGAGCATGGAGGTAAACAAACGAAATAATGTTTAAATTTAAGTTGGGAGAGCTAAATAAAGCAGTTGGCGGAGGGCTAGAAAAGGGACAGCTTTGTGTAATAATGGGCAGACCCGGTTCGGGATTAAATACAATTGCGAATTCGGTTGTTTGCAGTAATGACTTTAACACAGCCGATTTAATTTTTGAAGAATTGTCTGAAAACAATTTTAATATCACAAAATATAAAAGTGAAAATTGCTGCGAGACTTCTTAAGATATTGTGTAAACCTCCGAGACGGTATAAAATAGAAATA
>ERZ808242.522-NODE-522-length-27461-cov-19.103481_pt1 | contig 27461 bp, 16 predicted proteins | sample MGYA00521244_ERZ808242 | MGnify/ENA primary metagenome ERZ808242 (study PRJEB31516, sample SAMN03275573) | gut metagenome | biome: mammalia-associated habitat; material: feces | host: Papio cynocephalus | place: Kenya | collected 2012-07-27 ... | reverse complement strand
GTACTAGGCATAAGGAGCTAAGTAGTCAACTAAATATAGGGAACTACATAGAAAAGTCAAGCTTACTGCAGATAGCTATGTGTTCCAGCGGCTGAAACGAAAAGTTTCACGGGCAGAAACAAACTGTTTCTTGGGCAGAAACAAACTGTTCCAGCGTTTAAAACGATTGGTACAGACGCTTGGCACACTTCGTTTTAACGCTTGGAACACTTCGCTACAACGTCATTGACGATTCGTTGGAACATCAATGGCAGTCTGCAGGAACGTCAATGGCGGTCTGCTAGAACGTCAATGAAAGCCTGTTGGAACGTCAATGGCGGTCTGCTGGCAATATCTAGGTGGTGGTAACAGGTGGTAACGGGTGGTAACAAAAAAGCATTCGTTACCACCACCTAAACATTTATTTATCAGATAGTTATATATGGTGGTGGTAACGGTGGTAACAAAATCGAGAAAAAATTATTTTTTCTCAATATCTTTCAACTCCACTTTATCCTTCACGAACTCTGGAATATTGAAAGATTTCAAGCACTTATCATAGAAATCAGGAGATTTCTGGGGCAGAAGGAATGGCTTGGATGCCTTGCCATTCTTGTCTATGTGACAGATATAAGGCATCGTATAAAGCCCATTTACTCTGCGCGAACCAAAGACGAGCCATCTGCCATTACTGCTCCAAGAGTGATAACTCTCGGTATCTCGGCTATTGGCAGCCGACAAAGGTTGGCAATCCTTGGTTTGAAGATTGACGATATAAAGATCAGCCTCATGATGCCAAATCGGGAAACAACCATAATCGGCAACCGTAGCCACCAACCATTTGCCATCAGGCGAAATGCGAGGCATCACGGCACTTTTACCCGTCTGGTGAGCAGAAAAAAGCGTATCTACCTCGGTGCCAAAAGTATGATGGGCAGCATCGAAGGCGATGGAACAGACACTATACTTCACCTCCTTGTATCGCCTCGTCATCTCTACGCTATCGGCAGAACAGAAGTACAGACGCTTGCTATCGGGAGAAAAACAAGGATATGTCTCCCAACTGCGTCGCGAACTCAACAAAGGAGAAGTAAAGATTTGATTGGATGCCAAGTCATAGACCACGACATCCGACTTCTGGTCATAGACCTCAATGCGATTTCTATCTGAGGAATGAAAACCCTGATGGGTATCATTGGTAGAGAAAGCTATCATCTTGCCCGAAGGATGCCAAGCTGGATAAACCAACGACTTGACGCTATCCACATCGATGCTCAACTTCTTTGCCAAGCCATCTCCTTGCATCACGTATGTGCCTCCCAACTTTCCCGCACGCAGATGCATCATCATCTGTTTGGCATCCCGATTGCAGAAGTTGTGACAGTTCATGCAATTATTCCCCGTCTCCGTATTCTCCAAGATCGGCGATTGCGAAAAATCGGAAAGACAACGTTGGTAAATGCCCATCTTGTACCATTGCTCATAACCTGGCTCGATAAGACGATAAGCCATATAGGGGTCAATGCTATCAGGCGAGACGTGGATAAGGAAAGGCTTGAGACCACAATTATCCTCACCTCTTCTCACAACTACCTGTACTTCGATGCGAGAAGCGGAGGTTAAGAGGTCTTTCCAATCATCCTCTCCGATGCAGATGTCAGTATCCTCTGCCTGAACAGTTACGCTCTTTCCATCGTCTGTGGAAAAAGTGGCAGCGACAACCTCGCCTTGCGTTTTTTCCACTCGGAAATGAAGCGGAGCTATCTGACTAGGAATCGTTACATTCTGATAATCCGGGAATATCGTAGGCGACTCCGAGAGTTGCTTGTCAACAACTACTCTTGAAGAACAACTTGCCAACAAGCATAGTCCGAGGCAAGCCATCGCCACCTTACCGATTCCACATTTCACCTTATTATATATATAGCACATCATTTTGCAAACACTTATTATTGGATTAACATGTCCTAATCACTCTTTCATTCTGGATTTTTGCCAAACACTTCCATTGCCTTGGCAAAGGAGGCTGGGATATGCGGCATTGCCTTCGTTCCCTTGTATTGCTTCATCAGAGACAAGAACTCGGAACGTTGGTTCGCCACGATATACATCGAACCCAAATACTCTAAAGTGGCACGATGCTCAGGACAAGCCTTGACGATGGAAGCCAAGTCGTTGTCGAAGCCACCGTTGCCCATCAACTTATCGTCAGAGAAGATACACTTACGTTTCAAGCCCAATACCTTGTCTGCCCTCACAGCCTTGTCGTTATAGAGAAATCTGCGTCGTTCTTTAGCCCAATTGCGGTAAGCCAAGGTTCGCTCCAAAAGCTTGATATATTTCTCAGCCACCGCGTAGGCGCCATTCTCGATGTTCGTATCCACCAATCGTTGCCATAGATACGGGCTTTTATTGTCCATACACTCCTGAGATTCGAAGGCACAAAGCTGCGACATGTTCACATAGCCCATCGCATAATAGACATCCATCATGAGCATACTCACCTGCAAGGTCTTGAAATCTGAAGTCATGATACTGTTCATGCCTTGTTGGTCAAACATCAGCAGTTTCTCTCCCAGTTCCCCCTTCTCGGCGAGTGCCATATTGCGACAGAGTTGGAAAGTGACATTGTCCTTGGCACCACGGCTATTACTACGATTGATAATCTCATCCCATTGCTGGTTGCGCACATAATAATAGATTTTCTTCATATATTCGTCCTGAGCTTGGTAGCTAGAAACGAACAAGCCAACAAGCGCTCCAACCACAATCACACACTGAATCACCAAGCCATACTTGCCGATATGCTTTTGTAGATAGAGACAACAGGCTTGCAGTACCCCGACGACCATAGCCGTCAGCCAAGGCAGATACACCATGAAGTTTAGCGCAGAACCTTCTCGAACCAAACAATTCTTTCTTACCACCAAAGCTATCATAGCGACTGCGACAACCTTCAACCAGAGTCTGCAACGAAGTACAACCGCCACCAAGAACATGACCATCACCAAACACACACTGCCCGCAAGCAAACAACTCATATTGGAAACAAGGGTCATCAGCATCGCAACCGCCGTGATGCAACCTAGGTATCTGGCTCCCCCCTTCACCCATAGACTCTGAGCATAAGCCACCAAAGTCATCAAGACGCCATACACAACGGGGGCCACCCCATAGCAGAAGAACTGCATGAGGAAATCTGCCAACACAATAGCCACCCCACCCGGCTTTGCCAAGGTTTTGCAGACGGCATCGGCATCCCAATAAAACGTATTCCACTGTTCCATATAATAGAAATGGTAAGTGGCGGCAGAATGGCAAATGCATACAAAGACAATGCAGATGCACAGCCATATCATCAGTTTAGAGTTTGTCAATTGTTTCATGGTGCAAAGATATAAAAGAAAATCGGCAAAGACTTTGCGTGATGTAACAAAGACTTTGCCGAAGAAACTAAATAAGGTCGGTCGAGCCTCACGGCTCAACCGACCCTTCACGACTAACATAAATTTCGGTTAATCTATTTATATGATAAAACCTAAACTAATGTTCAAATATCATGTTATTAACACAAGCATTAATCTATACGATGCCCAGTAGGTCCAATAAAATCTTTTTGATATACGAATTTAAAAGTCCTAACTATTTCAGGGTATCCTGTTGACTCATTTATTATACATACCTTAAAATCAAGCTCCGCTGTGTTTCCTTTTTGGCTTATATAAGCGATGCGTGTTTCAGGCATCACTTGGATTTGCACATCCTCAGCCCCATACATTGGTATCCATTGGTAATAATAACCTTCAGGTAGGGCGTTCAAACAGACTCCAACGACATCAGACTTCATCGGAAAACCATTCGAATCCAACAACAAGTAATTACCTGGATACGCACTGGTATTATACGTTCCTTCAATCGTAGAGAAGCCATTAACAGATTCACTTCTCATATTGTTTACAGCCATAGCAATACAAGAGACAACTACAGCCACTAATGTCAATAAAAACTTTTTCAAACTAATTCATTTTTATGTTTATACTTATTATTCTGCTGAACTCTCCCAATACTTAGGAGCACCGAGTCCTACAGCGAAGCCTGCATAGGTATGCTTGCGGAGATAGTTGAGATCCCAGAGACCAGTAGGCTGACCCTTGCGCCAACCAGAATCCTTAGGAGAATCAGTAGCACACCACTGAGTGATGCCATACTGCTGAGCTGCAGGGATAATCTCGAAGTACTTCTGAATGACGAAGGTGTAGAGATCACGCATTTCCTTGTGCTGCTCCTCGGTCATCTGATCATAAGTTACAGAATTGCCAGCTGCATCTACATAACCCATATCCAGCTCAGAAATCTTGCAGAGCTTGCCACTCTCAGCCATCAACTGCAACATCTTAACGATATGGTCTTTCTTGCTTTGCTGAGTATTTGGGTCAGCATAGCAAGAGATATGCATCTGAGTTCCGATACCATCAATCTTAGTTACGCCATCAGCTTCCCAATCATGAATCCACTGAATCAAGCTCTTCAACTTGCCATTGTCGTCCCAATCGCTCTCCAGGTTATAATCGTTGATGAAGAGTTTCAATTTCTCAGGGTCGCCATTATGGTCGGCAAAGCTCTTGCGAGCATCAGCCACAGCAGTGCGAACATAGTCGAGGTCGCCGAGATAATCCTGCCAGTAGAAGCTGTTCTTTGCATCATCAGCTGAAACGTTGCCACGAGTAGCCGACTGCAAGTCGTACTTGCCATCGCCATCCTTATCGGCACCAGAAAGAGCCTCGTTCACAACATCCCAAGAGGTAACATAGCCATCACAAGCTTCCATCATGCCATCTATCCAAGTTCCCATGGCAGTGGTAAGGACATTCTTCTTCTCTTCATCGGTGAGAGGAATGGAGTTTAGCTTCTTGACCTGACAAACCGTAACTGAATGTACATCCAATGTTGCATCTGCAGTCTGAGGTTGCAGAATAATATCGTAATTACCACCAGCACAACCAGACATCTCGTACCTATAAGTATGACGTCCTTCATTGGTTGAAACATTAACCTTCTTAACATCAGCATCTCCTCCCCAACCATTTTGCATAGTCAACTGCATTCCACCAGCAGCCTTGGAAGAAGTCATATCCAAATAAACTACATAATTACCCTCTGAAAGCGTATTGTTGCTACCTGGCATAACAAAGAACTGAGCCCATTTACCGAAAGGTTCAAAATGAATGGCACCATTCACTACAGGAGGTTCACATTCCATAGCATAGAATGGGAAAGGTCCATCAGTATATGTTTGCTTATTTACTTCCTGTTCTACCTCGACAGCAGCTGCGGCAGAAGCAACCTTGATGGAACATCCGGTCTGTCCCCAACCACTGGCCGACTCTTCAGCAAAGTCTCCATTTTCAATAAGATTCTCATCAGAACCTGCTTTCGTCAACTTAAAGTCATCGCAAGAGATGGTACCTCCTACCTTACCGAACACAAACTGAAGCTTATCAATAGGGAAATTGGCAGTAAACTCCCAAGTCAAAGTAGAATAATCCTCAGAGATGTCATAAGTAGCCATATACTGAACATCATTACTACCTCCCCATTGGTTTTTATTATCACTTGCCTCCCAAATAGGCCAAGCAGCAAAAGTTCCACCATCCGATGCCTTTACCTTGACGGACATCACATAGCTTTGTCCTTTAACCAATGCCTTAGGCAACTTATAACTAATCTGCTTATCCCATTGATTGGCACCAGCTTCGCCACAAGCAATCTCCAAATACTTATTTCCACCAGTTGGATCAGGTGGCAGTTCCTTATCCTTGATAAGATTATTGAGATACTTATTGGCTGCCTGAGAATGCCAAGCGAGAGTATGACCATAAATCGTCATATCAGCATCTTGCGCATTCTTGACGAAATCCTTGACTGTCGAAAAATCCATGCTTCCGTCATCTTTCACACAAGAAGCCATTTTCATGGCATTGCCAGCAGTCATTTCATTGAAATTGCTACCAGCAAGGCAATATACAAGTTCCTGCTTGTTGAAGTCAGCTGCGCCGAGCGCAATACCCAACTTAAAGTCGGGATTGCACTTGCCGGCAGCTTTCATATCTTCCACATATTTCTTCAAAGGCTCGTAGTTATTCAGATACTGATAATCCTTCAAGTTCTTGGTCATATCAGTTCTGTACTCCGAGAACTTGTCGTCCGCACAAGAAGACAAAGCCAAGAGAGCCATCAAGCCTAAACCTAAATTTATATTTTTCAATTTCATAATAATCAAATTATTAGAATGATACTTATCTATCAAGAATATTACTACTTGATATACTTAGGACTGAAAGTAACAACACCATTGGTGTTACCACGAGTCTCGGCAACGAACTGATCGGATGATTCCAAAACAAGACCAGAACCGAAATCAACCCTATAATTGAGAGTCAGGATATCACGATCCTTGTTACCCCAAGCCAATTTAGCTCCCTTTTCAACAAACTTTCCTGAACCAGAAGCAGTCATGCCCTCCGTATCAGAAGCAACGGTACAATTACCACTATCATCGAATGTAAGTTTCAAGTTGCAAGTAACCTTTGAGCCATCAGCTTTATTCACTGAGACTGCGAAATTACATTCCTTCAAACTCTTAGTTGTAATGTGGCTTACCTCATCCTTCTCGATGGTAGCCCCTTCGCGCTTCACCTCATTTGTCTGTCCATTCTCTGTTATCTTATCAGTTCCTCGACGGAAATAATAGCCATCCCATGGATTCATAAACTTAACGCAGTAAAGGATATAATCCTTAGGAACAACAGACCAAGATGCTGCATCCGTACGAGCTGGGGTAGTGCCTGCAACGACAGGAGAACCAGAGAGGATAGAATCGGCACCCACCTGATCCTTGATGCGAACAGGGATTACATAAGTATTCTTGGCACAATCTGGGTCAGCAAAAAAAGCATCCTCCAACTTTACCTGAAGGCGACCTTGCAAATTACCATTATACGCAACGGTCTTGTTAGGAATGGTATAATAGTTGCCAGGCATAGGCTTTACCGGTGTAACTCCATCCTCAAAATACAGATTGTCACACAATGAATTATCAACATCTACATTTAATGTGATATTTTTACCATTGTATGCTCCACCCATTGTAGATACGATATACAATACATGGTTGTTATCATCTGTATTATCGCGATTTTCATCGTTGCCTAAGACTACAGAACGCTCGATGTTCTGGTAAGCATAATATACCGTAGTACCGCCCTCATAATCTGGAAATTCTTGGTCACCATTCTCACAAGAGCTCATGCCTAAAGCCAAGATTCCCAATGCAGCCATGGACAAATATTTATTTATCTTCATTGTTTTCATTGTTTTAAATGTTAGTCGTTATTTTTTACTTCCCAGCCCTTGTTCTGCTGCAAGTTGCTCCACTTCAACATTTCGCTCTGTGGAATTGGGCCGTAATACATATAATCTTTATAGCTGCGATCCTCAACCTTCATTTCTTTGTATAATGGGATACCAGCCTCTGAAGTGATTTCTACACCACGTACAGCCTCATCAAGAGGAGCTTTCCAACGGCGAAGGTCGCTAAAGCGTTTATTCTCAAAGCAAAGTTCCAAACGGCGCTCATTGCGAATCAACTCACGCATTTTCTCTTTGCTACCAGCGCACTCATCGAGATAAGCATCATCCGTGATACCAGCACGATGACGGATAGCCTTGATTACATCGTAAGCTGAATAGTTGTGAGATCCCTTGCCCTGTGGTCCCCAAGCCTCATTTGCTGCCTCAGCGTAATCGAGGAATATCTCTGTATAGCGAATATACACAGGATAATGATACTGAGCATTCTTTGAGTTAGGGTCTGGATTACAATCCTCACGCAACAACTTTTTCATGTAATAGCCTGTACGAGTAGAATTGGAAATCTTATTCAAACCATCATCGTTGTTGGCTGTCGTAATGTCTGTATGTATCGTCTTTCCCTTATAAGTACTACCATCATGAATGATATAAAGGTCAAGACGAGGATCGCGATTGCTGTAAGGATCCAACTCATCATACTCAGAACGAGCATCGGTGATAGGATAACCATTGGCAGCAGGGAATGCATCGACCAGATTCTGAGTTGGGTTGATTCTTCCCTTACCATAAAGAGACGGAGGGAAATTATCAGACTCTTGGTTCAGACCCAAATCCCAGTCATCAGAGCCATTGGTACGACTGCCACGCCAAAGAATTTCAGCTGGACAAGCGCCTGATCCTAACGCATCGATTTCCTTGGTTTGCATAAACCAGTTGTTACCTGTAGCAGACAAACCATTCACACCATTGATACGATCGAGAACGGTAGCGGCATCATCTGCTGCCTTAGCGTAATCCACGTTTGTACCTTCTGAGAAAGCAGGACTGGCAGCTAGCAAAGATACCTGTGAACGGATAGCCTCAGCAATACGACCACTGATACGACCACGCATAATGGTACCAAACACACGGTTGTAGTCTCCTGCGGTCTGTACGCCGATTTCCTTATACTTGGCAGGTACAGCATTGTCATCAGTCAAGTCATTGTAATCAAGAGGAAGAAGCTTGGCTGCCTCATCCAAGTCGCTATAGATTTGATCCAAACACTCTTGGAATGTATTACGTGGCTTGTTGAAATCATCAGTAGAAGACTCAGGCTCTGTCAAATTAGGAACACCAAGCAGTTTGCCATCGGCTGTCCATCCACCATGATTCATCAAAAGATAATACAAGTTGAGAGCTCTCAATGCATAAGCCTCACCTTTGCGGCTATCACAATACATCTTACGAGCATTCTCGTCCTTTGCCCAGTTTACCTTATCCACCTCCTGAAGGAAGATATTGAGATACTGGATGCAAGCACGACCGCTTGTCCATCTTGACATCGGGTCGCTATTTGCTGTCCAAGAACCTGTAGCCATCTTGAGATAGCTATTTGTCAAGTCGTTGCTTACAGCATCATCAGTAGCAACATCAGTAACACTCTTGGTGTTGTAAGGAAGCATCGCATAACCATATCCCAAAAGTCCCTGAGCGTATGTCGGCTCATTGTAAATCTCATCCAAGCCACGGTTGTTTTCCTCTGCAGGCTCGAAGAGATCTGAGCAAGAAGCCAAAGTAAGCGACAATGCTGCTAATATAAATATATTTTTTACTTTCATTTCCTTATACATTTAAAAAGTTAGAATGTTGCCTTTACACCTATATTATAATAGCGTGCCTGAGGCGCAGACCCAACGTTCATCTCTAAGACTTCGCGCTCTCCAGAGATGGTAAGCAAGTTAGCTCCGCTTACGTATGCCGACAACCCTTTCAGCCATGTCTTCTGGAACAAAGTACTTGGCAAGTCATAGGTTATCTGAACCTTAGCCAAGCGGAAAGCATCTGTCTTGTACATCCAGAAATCGGATGTCTGGAAATTGTTGTTACCATTAAGAGTCGTCAAACGAGGATAAGTTGCAGTCTCTTTGGTTTCCTCTGTCCAGCGGTTACGAACCACAGCAGAATATTTGCTATCGCCCTTTACCCACCAATAAGAGTTGTTCTTGACACCCCAAGCACCGAAGTTTCCGGTACCAAGAGCGAAGAAGGTAAAGTTCTTCCACTTAGCGGTAAGATTGACACCGAGCGTGAATGGTGCTCCATACCAACCACCCTTACCCAAGAAGACCTGGTCGTATTGGTCGATTTTGTTATCACCATTTACATCCACATACTTGATATCACCAGGCTTTACAGTTCCACCAAAATAGCTTTGGTCAGGAGAATTTTTGATTTCATCCTCGCTTTGGAAGAGACCTGCGCTCTTATAACCCCAAATACCATCGAGTGCCTTGCCTTGTCTGTTCTGATACTGCTCTACGTTGTTCTCATCTCGTTTGGTAGCCTTGGTTGTATAATAAGTACCTGTCACACCAAGTGAGAGATCCACATCACCTACCTTCTTGTTGAAGTTGGCTGCGAAATCAAATCCAACTCTACGATTATTGTTGTAATTAAGTACAGGCATAAACGAAGCCGATGGATAACCTGTATTCAAATGAGATGGATAGAATGTTGGCGAAGAGATGAGGTAGCCCTCCATCGAATTGATGAAGAAACTAGCATCCAATGTCACCAATCTCTGCCACAAGGATGTCTTGAAATTCAGAGACAACTCTTTACGCTTGATAAAGTCTAGGTCTTTGTTCTCGCCTCTTTTTGAATAGGTGTACTTATCGCTAGATCCATCATACCAACCATAGCCGTAATCAGAAGTCCAAATACTCTGATAGAGATAGTAGCGGTTATCACCACTTGCTAAATCAATATCTTCATTGATAATGCTCCCAGATACACTGATCATCATGTCATCTACCACCTTGGAATTCTTCAAGAAAGACTCATTCTTAAGTCTCCAACCCAAAGAAAGTGATGGTGAGAGAGCCTCACGATGACCTGGAGCCAACTGGGCAGAGTGGATAGCAGCCAAACCAAAATCTGCATAATACTTCTGGGCATAATTGTAAGAAGCATCGAATGCAAGGTTCGCACTAGAGTTCTTGTGATACTGTCCAGACTTTGACTGCTGGAAGCCAGAAGCTATCAACATTGCCGACAGATTGTGAACATCATTGAAGGTGTTATTGTAGTTGAACTGACCAGAGAAGAACATGGTCTGATTATCAGTACTACCACTGATATTCTGGTTGCCCGACTTTTTATCCTCACCTTCCTTCTTCAATGCTACAATCATATCCTTGCCATCGACGTTAGCCCATGTTGGAATATAAACCGCATAGCTGTTGTCGAAAGAAGTATTATAAGAGGTAGCATAGTCAACAGCGAAATGAGTCTCGAAAGACAAGCCCTTCAACACCTTGTGCAAGTTGATATTGACGCCCGTATCAAACTGGAATTGACGACTAGTATATTTGCTCTTTCCTGCAGAATAAACATCTGCAAACACATTGGAAGAGTTTGCTTGAGTACCTGCAAGGAAGTACTTACCATCAACCAACTTAGCAACACTCATCAAATCCCAAGCAGCCTTAGCATTAGGAGCAATCATATCTGTGGAGATAAGAGGAGCTGCATTCTGTGGAAAATTTGGACGCCAAGTTGCAGCAGCATTCCAGTAATTACCCTTTGCTGAATGAGAATCATAGAAGGTTGCACTGGAATTAACCCAAGCCTTGATGTCGTCAGTAATGTTTACATCCACATTACCACGGACACTGAAGCGCTGGGTATTATTGTTCTTTGCCTCACCAAACTTGAAGTAATCGCCCTGACGATAATAGTTGATGTTGCTATAGAAGTGAGCTCGCTTACCACCACCGCTGATTTCAGCAGTAGCCTCATAACGGCTGTTCATCTTTCTGAGATAATCAGAAGAATAGAAGTCGATGTTAGGATAGCGGTAAGGGTTCAAACCAGCTCCATGATTGTAGATATCCTCAGCAGAATAAAGCTCAGACAAGCCATCATTACGACGTGCCTCATTATAGAGAGTCATATACTCGGCGCTGCTAAGATACTCAGGATAAGACTTTGCTACATTTAAGCCAGCATTAGCCTGAACCTCCACTTTCAAACCGTCACTATGTCCACGCTTGGTGGTGATGACTACCGCACCTTTGGCGGCCTTGCTACCATAGAGTACAACAGCCTGCGCACCCTTGAGGAAAGAGATCTGCGCAATCTCACTTGGCTGAACGTTGTTAGCATCACGAGGCACACCATCTACCAAGACGAGATAACCAGCGTTGTCAGCGTCCATACCCCAGAGAGAATTGCCATTCCAACCACCTACATAACCTTGCATATTGTCGAGGCTATAAGTATGGTAGTTCTTCTTCATCAAGTTCTCTACATCGACTACAGACACACCGCCCAAGAGGTCCTCCTTGGCAACCTTTCGGTAAGCCACCTGAACCATCTCCTTGTCGGCACTGGCTGTGTCGGATTCGCTTGTCTGTGCAGTCTTGGCATTGGCACCAAGAGGAGCCAAAGCCACGAGACTTGCTACAAAAAGCTTATAATTATATGATTTGAATCTTGAATTCATACTATCATTATTCGTTTAGTATTACTAATTATAATTTTTGTTTTACCAACCTGGGTTCTGGTTCAACTCTGGATAGAGCTGAGTCTCCTTGATTGGCAATGGGAACCAATAGTGCTTGGTATCGAAATTACGAGTCAATATCAACTCTCTACGATAATTGGCAACCTGAGCATCCTTAGGGTCATGCTTCTTATAGAAGTCTGCACTCTCCACACGGTCAAACTCCTGAGAGTATTTCTGGTTATAAGGAGCCTCTGTCAAAAGCAACCAACGCTGTAAGTCGCAGAAACGGAATCCTTCGAAAGAAAGTTCCACCTCACGCTCACGACGAACCTCGTCCATGAACTTATGGTTGTCGGCAACAAACTCTGCTGCTACATGACCAGCTCCACAACGGTCGCGAAGGGTATTGATTGCATCCTCTGCAGTTTTACCAAAGTTGGATGACTTGCCGGAAGCCCCACCAAATGCGGCACAAGCCTCTGCATACATCAAGTATATGTCAGCAAGACGCATATATGGCAAATAGCAGTGGAAAGCTGAACCCCAGTCGTAATCTCTATCCACCTCATTACAAGTATGAGGCACCAATTTCTGAATGAAATAACCCGTACGGCTCGCATTCGCTATTGGGCGCATGTTACCACCAGTATATAATTGGCAATACTGCAAATCCGCATACTGACCAGGTGTTCCGTTCAAATACTTAAAACCATCGAAGACGATATCGTGGTAGAAACGCGGATCACGATCCTTGAAAGGATGTGAAGGGTCGAAGCCAGACTTTGGATTGAGTACATACTGACCATTCTCCACCAAGTAGATTGGTTCACCGTTAGCCATTCCATAAGCCTCTACAAGGTTGGCAGTAGGTTGGTGAATGACATTATCATGACCAACGACTTTCTGTACCTTAGGACCAAAGACCTTAGAGGTGTTCCAGTTAGAGCCATTATAATCAGAAGAAGGACCACGGAAGATAGCTTCAACCGTTCCTGGCATTTTCCAGTTCTGCTTCTTGGTATAGAAAATATCAGAAAAACAGCTATTGGCATCTGCAGATTTCTCATGATTGTAGATGTCAGAGTACTTAAACTCTGCCAATGCATATTGTGTCTGACCAGCTTCCACAAGAGAGAGCAGTTCACCAAAAGCCTCAGCAGCCTTCTTGGCATATTCTTGGTCATAATCATAAGTCTTGCCATTCTTGCTGGCACCTGTCTGCGCACCATTCTTCATCAAAGGACTAGCAGCCCACAAATAGGTCTTACCTAGATAACCAAGTGCCATAATCTTATTGATACGAAGGTCATTCTTACCTTGTGTGGCAGAACCTGCAGAAGTCTTATCCCAATTTATAGGCAACAAATCGGCAGCCTTGCGGAAATCTGCGGCAGCTTTATCAGCACATTCCTGATAAGAAAGGCGAGGCAAATTCAGTTCGGCATTGGCATCGAGATAAGTATCTACATAAGGCATACCACCAAAATACTCCATCATTTCCTCATGCCACCATGCACGGAAGAAATAGAGCTGACCCTCTATCAAGTTCTTCTCTTCTTTGCTTCCAGTTACAAACTTATCGATATTCTGCAAACCAAGATTACATTTTCGGATGCAATACCAAGCATGGTTCCAAATACCGTGTGCGAACTTATCTGTAGAAGTTGAAGCACCATCACGCTTCAGCCAGTTACCAGTGGTTTCCCAAGCACGGAAGTTACCTAGGTCAACCTGATGAGTCATTCTGCTATCAGCCTCAGGATTGAAGATTTCATCGTCGCCCCAGTTCCATGAAGGACACCAGTTACATTTCTCCTTATCAGGGATACAGTTGTATATTTCCTCAACGAAACCTTGGAAATTGCGGAAATTGGCAAAGGCATCGTCTGCAGAAACTGTTGAGTCAGGCTCCTTGTCCAAGTAGTCTTGGCAAGAGTTCAGCGAGGTGCCGAGAGCCAGTGAGACGCATCCCATCAACAATAATGTCTTTATCTTATTTTTCATCTGAATGTTCTTTTTAATATTACAATGAGAATTTAACACCTAAGTTGAAGCGGCGAACAGTAGGGTATGCTCCTAACCAGCCACCACCACCGAGGTTTGCCTCACGGTCGTCTGGCATACGAGTCCAGAGCCAGAGGTTATTACCATTCAAATAGACTTTGAGGTAGTTAATGCCTAATGCCTTAATCCACCCCTTGGTCCATGTATAGGCAATCTCGACATTCTTCAAACGAATGTAAGAGCCATCATACATATACTGAGTACCATAGGTGTAACTTGAAGCAGTGGCACCCCAACGAGGGAGGACGCATTCTGCGTTGCTTTGAGTCTTACTCCACCAAGTACCTGTATCGTAAACATTGTCGAGCATATTACCAAAGCTTGTCAATGATACGTCACGGGTCACATTAGTTACTCCATAGAACTGGGCGAAAGCAGAGAAGCCCTTCCATTCGAAACCAATGGTAGCATTGTAGGTATTCTGCGGACTACTACTATAACCTACAGGAGCCGAGTCCTTGCTATCAACAACACCATCACCATTGAAATCGACAATGTAATAGTCACCTACCAAACGGTGGTTGTCATTGGAATCATGAGCAGGAGAACCAATCAAATCATCAATATTATTGATGAAACCTCTGTCAATATAAGAGCGATACTGATTCATGGCAAAGCCAGCCTCCTTTTGGTAATTTGGAGTAAGGATGGCATCATCCTTCAAGATTACCTTATTCTTGGCATGGGTCATGTTGAAGTTACCCCAGAGTCGCAAGCCATTAGCAAACTTCTTGTTAAGTTTCAATTCCAACTCATAACCACTGGTACGAACCTTACCTTTATTAATAGTAGGTGCTGTCGTTCCAAAATAAGCAGGAACAGAACGGCTGGAGCCGAAAATCAAGATGTCATTACGACGATCACAGAAGAAATCCAAAGAACCTGTAATCAAGCCTCCCAAGAAACCATAATCGACACCGAAGTTAGTCTTCTTAACTGTTTCCCATTTCACGTTTTCATTTCCAAGAGTGTTCTGACGATACCATGTATAGATGCTCTCTGTATGATCGAGATCCATAGTACTCTTGCCACCATACGCCCACTGACTCATATACAACCAACGACGAGTAGAATCAAATGGGTCGCCTATGTTGTCATCACCAATCTCACCATAGGAAGCACGGAACTTCAACATATCAATGATGTGCTTGTCACGAAGAGACTTCATGAAGTTTTCCTCAGTGATGGTCCATCCGATAGCACCAGAATTGAAGAAGGCAAAACGATTGTCCTTGCTGAACTTCTCAGATCCGTTGTAAGCACCATTATACTCGATGTTGTAACGACCAGCATAGCTATAGGTAGCACGGAACGCCCAGTCCTCACGATAAGTAGGCATCACGCTACCACGTGCATTTTCTTGGCGTGAGAACAAGCCCATGGCTGATACATCATGCTGTCCAAACTTGCGAGCCCAGTTGAGCTGCAACTGATAATAGAGGTTACGAACAGTCTGGCTGTTATCTACAGAACCACCTTCCGTTGACCAGTTCACACCTTGCTGCCAATCAAACTTATTCTGTCCCTCAAGCTCTTTACCATAAGTAATCTGACCTGTTTCAGGATCGATATACTTAGTCTGGGCTGTATTATTCAAGTCATTGATACCACGTCCAGTCTCAACAAACACATTATCCCAAGAGATAGTACCACGGAAGTTCAAGCCTTTGGTTATGAAATCCAATTTCTGCTCAAGAGTAAAGTCAGTATTGATACGAGTGGTTGTAGCCTGGGCTGTACCACCGATAGCAAGATTCTGTGCAGAGTTACTTACATTGGAAGCTGAAGGATAGAATCCCCATGTGCCATCAGAATATTGTGGCAAGAACACATCTGGGGCGATGTTATAAGCACCAGCCCACTGCTGACCAATCTGCCACTCACTATTGCTCATGTTACTCCAAGGAGCTTTTCTTACACCATTGCTACCAGCTACGTTCACTTTCAAAGTAGTAGTGCTTGTGATAGAGAAGTCCAAGTTACTACGAACATTGATACGATTGTATCCATAACCAGAGTTATAGTTACGTCCGTTGTCATACTCACGGAAGAGGTCACCCTCATGCACGAAATCAGCAGAAGCGAAGTACTTAACGAACTTTGTACCACCACTCACGTTCACATTGGCATTATAGGACATTGCAGACTTCTTGAAAAGTGCATCCTGCCAATCGACATTAGCATAACGTTCACGCTGCTCATCCGTAGTCTGGTTGCGATAGTTGTCTATAAAAGACTGAGGGCGAAGATATGAAACACCTTCTGGATAAACGCCCAGCTCACGCTCTACCACTTGGTTGCGAAGCATCAACGCATCATAAGAGTCGTACTTGTTAGGCAACTTAGAAGGAGCTTTCAACGTAGCATTGAAACCAACGTCAATCTTAGCCTTGCCTTCCTGACCACGCTTGGTAGTAATCAAGATAACGCCATTGGCACCCTTCACACCATACACGGCAGTAGCAGAAGCATCCTTCAATACTGAGATACTCTCCACAGAAGATATGTCCACACTACTCATAGGACGCTCAATACCATCAACGAGAACGAGAGGGTCGGAATTGTTCCATGAACTAGAACCACGGATGATAATCTGAGGTTCCTCCTCACCAGGCATACCATTGCCCTGGATAGTTACAACACCTGGGAGGTTACCCGTCAAGGCTGCACCAATGTCGCTGACACCAGCCGCACGCTCCAAGACCTCACCAGTAGTCTGGGTGATGGAACCCACGACAGAGGCTTTCTTCTGCTGACCATAACCTACGACTACAACCTCGCCGATGGCGTTATCGTCTTCGAGGGATAGTTTGAATTCTCTCTTCTTGCCCACCTTCACTTCCTTGGTCTTCATACCTACATAGGTAAAGACGAGGGTTGAGTTCTCAGAAGGAACGCTGATAACGAAGTTACCATCAAAGTCGGTGACAGCACCAACGCTGGCATTTCCTTTCACTTTCACAGTTGCACCAATCAGCGGTTCACCTGTGCCGTCAACAAGATTACCCTTGACGTGGATGTTCTGGGCTTGCGCATTCAAGCCGCAGAAAGCACTCATCAAGCATAAGGCTGCTGTCCGTTTCATTGTTAACACTTGTTCAATCATGTTCTATTCATTTATGATTTATGCTTTTATTTAGGAGTTCACCTTTGTTGTTTATTCAACTCGTTGTTCTCTTTGTTAATTGTTTATATTTAAACTTGTTAATTGTTCATTCTTCTTGTTAATGGTCTTAAACGGCTGCAAAGGTACAGATTTTATATCGCATACGCTTTGCATCGTGTAACAAGTTCTTTGTTATTTGTAACAAACCTTGCGAGAACGAACTTTTCCGTCTGTTAACACTTGTTTTACGATATAAAAGCCTTTTAAGGGTTGAAACAACTGCTGACCTTGCATATTATAATAATAGGTGTGGCTTACCTTTGCTCCATTGCCGAAGGCATCATTTCCATTGCCAACCCCATCATTTCCTTTGCCGACCCCATCGCTCCAGACGGATTCGATGCCCGTAGGATTTTGCTGCAAGTACCATTCCTTGTACCATTTCATGCAAGCGTCTCCACAGCATTCCTCAAAAAGTCCGTGCGCCTTGGCGTTTTGAAAACCAGGCTGCACCTTGCCGCTCTTCAGGTATTCGTCGATGTCGTAATATTCCTGAGGATGGGTGAGCGTCATGCCGATGTTGCCGAAATGGTCGTGTACGGCTTTCCAAGCTAAGCCCCACTTGGAGGTGGAAGCTGTCGCCCAACTGCCTAGGTTGGGTTGCGTCCACTGCCCCCACTCGTTGTAATGGCCTTCGCTCGCCTTGTCGGGGTCTTCCGGACTCCAGTCTATCTCCGTCACCATGATTGGTTTGCTGGTTACCATAGGAACCTGTGCCTGAAACTGCTTGATGAAGGCATCGTGGTCGCAACTCTTGTCACTAGCTCCATACCAACCGGAATACACGTGGACAGCATAAGAGAAATTGTTCTCGCTATCAGTGATGGGATGCTTGGCGTAATTCTGGTACTGGCTCTGATAACCTGCACCTGGCACCCAGACGATACCCTTGAAACCTGCCTGGCGAATGGCATCTACCACGGGTTGGAAGAAATCGTGCAACGCCGTCTCTGAGTCGCTGCCATCCGAGAGATGAACTCTTACGGGTTCGTTGGCTAACTCGATGGAAATCAAACCTGCGTTCTGCTGGATGTATTCGTCGGCAGCAAATGCCTTCCATACAGCCTTGAGATAACGCTGATACTTATCACCTACGCTGATATCGCCAGGACAAACCCCTGGGGGACGGACGATGACGTAAAGCCCATGGGCAATGGCATCCTTGACAAGGGGGATGTAGAGTTCCTGAAGATAAGTGCGATAGCGAGCCATGTTGAAGGCTGTGATGCAGGCCTCGCCCATGTTCTTCTCCTCATCCGTGAGCTGCACGTTGGGGTCGTTGGTCCAGCAAGGGTCCATGTGCAGACGGAACACCGTGCAGTAAGCTCCCTGCTCCTTGTCGGTAATCGCCGAGAACAGCTTGGAAAAATACGCCAAGCAAGGTTGGATGTCTTCCTCGCTATAGTTGGGTTTCCACTGCTGCCACCTCCAACCGTTGAAGTATCGGTTGGGCGTGTCCATCACACCATGCAAGACAACCGTCTTGCCATTGGCATCCACAAGGTTCTTGCCCTCAACATGCAAGGCAGGAAGGGCTTCCCCCTCCGCTTGCAAAGTGGACTTTTCTTCGCCCGATGCCTTCCCCACCAAAGCCACCAACGCAAGGGTCAGGGATAACCAGAATTTCATTCTATTCATGTTTATATTATTATTTAGATTTTATCACTATTTTCTACTGCCAATTTATATTCAGCCTCATTGCATCCTTTCCATACAATCTTTCACCTCGTGCAAAAAACCTAAAACCTAACAAAAAACACGCATACACGCGTGCAATTTAAAGAATATAGGAATGACACGTATCGCTACGCACCATCCCTAGAAAAACTATTAAAACCTAAATTAAACTAACTAAAACATTCTTAAAACCTCTGTTTAGAATAAACCAAATCAATATTTGCAACAAACTAAACCTATGTTTTACAATAAACCTAACCTATGATCTACATAAACTTAAAGTATCCAAAGCAAGGAGGTTCACCCTCTAGCTCTGAATGACGGTGCAAAGATACAAACTATTATCAAAAGTCTCTTTATCATGCGTAACCAAAACTTTGCGCCCCGATTTTTTGTGTATCAAAAACTTTGCGCAATGTTACAAACCATAGATTTTCTTATAAAAATTGCTTATTTCTGATACTTTTTCCTGAAAAAACAATGCTTTTATGACGAATAATCCAACAAAAATGATTACTTTTGCACCCATAATGATAAACCTATTTAAAATATATAATAAACGATGAAATCTATAAACCATTTAGTTCTGCTGATACTGGCTTGCCTCTTCGCCCTCACAACAGGGGCGCAAAACGGAAAGCTATTCAATACAGACAACCAGCTTTCGAGCAACCTTGCCACGCAAGTGTTCCAAGACAAGAACGGCTTCATCTGGATAGCCACCCGCAATGGTCTGAACGCTTACGACGGCTACAACTTCAGCGTTATGAAGAAGAATAGCAGCAATGCACCAGGACTCACCAGCAACTTCATCAACTGCCTCTCAGAAAACGAGAGGGGGCAACTATTGCTCGGCACCAACAACTCGCTGCTTCTATATAATGGCAGCCAATTCGAGAAGATTCCCTTGCTCGACTCCAAGGGCAAACCTCTCACTACCTATGTTACGCAAGTTTATCCACTCAAGAACAAAGACATTGCCATCGCCACATCGGGTTACGGAATCATGCTTCTCAAGTATGGTGCCAAGGAATGCTATGCTATGAAGGGCGATGTGGAAAAGCTAAAATATATCCACACGCTGCTGGAAGACAACCAAGGAAGACTCTGGATTGTGAGCGAAGACGGCAAACTGCACCGCAAGGAGCACAACGGAAAAATTACTTCCTATTTCGCTGGCACGGAAGGCATCGTGGCGCAAGACATCCAACAAGACAAGCAGGGAAACATCTACCTTGCCTCCAAGAACTCGGGTGTCTATTTGCTACGTAAGGGCAGCACAGCATTCACCCGAATAGCCAGTATCCCCAACCTACCCATCTACAACATTTACATCAGCCGAAACGGTCGCCTCTTCGTCGGAAGCGACGGAACGGGCATCTACGTATATGATCCTCGTACAGGCTTCACGCTCAACAACCCTATCTACAGCCGACTCATCAACCTCGACAAGAGCAAGGTGACCAGTATCCTAGAAGATAAACAAGGCAACATCTGGGTGAGCATGCTGCAAAAAGGAGTCTTTATGCAGGGATTCATGCAAAACGACTTCAACTACATGGGATTCCGACTGGGCGACCACAACGTGATAGGCGAAAACAGCGTAACAAGCCTCTGTGTAAACCAAGGCAACCAAATATGGGTGGGAACCGACAAAGACGGTCTCTATCTATTCGACCTCGGCACACGCACTTCGAGCCACCACTGCATGGGACAAGCCGCCGTGCTTTCACTCTGCAAAGACCAGCAAGGCAGAACCTGGGTGGGAACCTACACCGACGGCATGGGCTACCTCGACGCCGCAGGCACTTACCACCCCGTGGATTTCGGATTCAGCAAGTCGGTGGGCGTATTCGACATCAAGTGCGACCCCGAAGGCAACCTCTGGTTTGCAACCATGGGCGCTGGTCTCTACTGCCTGCAAAAGAACGGAAACCTGAAGAACTACAAAGCAAAGTATGGAGCCGACAACAACATCAAGCTCAACTGCCTGCCCAACAATTACCTCATCAAGATAAGCCTCTCCAGAGACGGCAAGCGAGTATTCGTAGCCACCTCCATCGGTTTGGCGTGCCTCGACCGTAGCAAAGGCAGCTGGCTCTCCACCTTCAAGGGCATCAACTGCCTGAACAAGAACTGCTTCTCCCACTGCGTGTTTGTGGATAGCAAAGACCATGTATGGTACGGCACCGAAGACGGCGCTTTCTGCTACGACTTCAAGAAAGGTATCAAGCCAAAGCTCTACACCACAGCACAAGGACTCACCGACAACAGCGTGGCAAGCGTTACCGAGGATTACCAAGGCAGAATATGGATGGGAACCAACTGCGGACTCAACAAACTGAACCCTAAAACTGGCATCATCACCAAATTCTTCGCTGAAAGCGGACTGCAAAGCAACGAGTTCAGCGACGGTTCCGTATGCACGGCTTGGGGTGACAAAATGATCTTGATGGGCGGTACGGGAGGACTTAACTGGTTCCTGGCCGACGAGGTGAAGCAGCACCCTTGGCAAGCCAACGTAGTGATTTCGGGCTTCATGGTGGGCAACAAGCACGTAACACCAGGCAGCGAGTCGGGCATCTACACCATCACCGACGACGGTGTGGTGAACAGCAAAGAGTTCAACCTATCGCACGACGACAACTCGTTCACCATCCAGCTTTCCACCCTTACCTATAATAATGTGGAGCAGATAGCCTATGCCTACAGCATCAACGGCGAGGAATGGCGCACCGTGCCTGTGGGACAAAACGAAATAGCCTTCACCCACCTATCGCCCGACACCTACAAGTTCCGTGTCAAGGCCATCTGCAACAGCTACGAAACCCCTATCCGCGAGTTCACCGTCACCATCCACCCAGCCTGGTACGCCAGCATTTGGGCAAGACTGTTCTACCTTCTGATACTGATAGCACTCATCGTGCTCTACATCCAGCACCGCAAGCGCAAGGAGGAAGACCGCCTTACCCTGCAACAGCATATCCACGCCGAGGAAATGGGCGAGGCCAAGATTAAGTTCTTCATGAACATCAGCCACGAGATTCGCACGCCTTTAACCCTCATCATCACCCCTCTGCTCTCCCTCATCAAGGAAGACAAGGAGCCTCATCGACAGGGCATCTACGAGATTATCCGAAAGAACTCCGAACGAATCTTGCACCTCATCAACCAGATGATGGACCTTAGAAAAATAGACAAGGGACAGATGGTGATGCGCATGTGCGAAACCGACATGGTGGCGTTCATCAACGAGGAGTACGAACTGTTCCAGCAGCAAGCCGTAGCCAAGAACATCGACTTCGAATACCAGCACGACTCCGAGAAACTGCCCGTATGGATAGACCGCAACAACTTCGACAAGGTGCTCATCAACATTCTCTCCAATGCCTTCAAGTTCACCCCTACGGCTGGACACATCTTGCTCTCGCTCACCCATACCGAGCACCACGCCTACATCAGCGTGAAAGACAGCGGCATCGGCATACCGAAGGACAAACTGGAGACCATCTTCCAGCGCTTCTACCAAAGCGCTGCCGACCCTAACGACCGCAACATCGGCACTGGCATCGGACTCGACCTGACCCGCTCGCTCGTGGAGCTGCACTATGGCACCATCAGCGCCCATAACAACGAGGGCGAGAAGGGCAGCAAGTTTGAGCATGGCAGCGAGTTCATCATCCGCATCCCTCTAGGCTGCGAGCACCTCAAGCCAGAAGAAATGGTGGAAGAGCAGAAGGTGGTGGAAGAGCAAAACCAGGAACTCGCCGACATCGAGCAGATGGAACAAGATGAGCAGCAGATGGAGGACGAACTCGACAACGGTACCGCAAAGACCGATGCCACAGCTGCCAGCCTAACCGCCGGCAAGGGCGGAAAGGCGGAAATCGTCATCGTGGAAGACGAGGAAGACATCCAGGAATACCTCAAGGCGCAACTCAGCGACGACTTCCGAATTCGCACCTATCCTAACGGCAAGGTGGCGCTCACCGAGATTCTGAAGAAGAAGCCAGACCTCGTCATCAGCGACATCATGATGCCGGAGATGGACGGAAACACCCTCTGCACCAAACTCAAGGCGAACATCAACACCAACGATGTGCCCGTGATACTGCTCACCGCCAAGAGCCGCGAGGAAGACCAGCTGGAAGGACTGGAGACGGGTGCCGACGCTTACATCCTGAAACCATTCAACATGGACATCCTGCGCCGCACCATCATCAACCTGCTCTCCATTCGCCGCACCCTGCGCAACAAGTTCACAGGTAACGAGAGCCAGGAGAAACAGGTGGAACAGAAGGTGATGATGACCCCCGACGAGAACCTGATGCAGCGTATCATGGGCGTGATCAACGAGAACATGAGCGACTCCGACCTGAGCGTGGATATGATTGCGCAAAAGGTGGGCATCAGCCGAGTACACCTGCACCGCAAGATGAAGGAGCTGACCAACCAGACTCCGCACAGTTTCATCCGCAACATCCGACTGCAACAGGCCGCCAAGCTGCTCAAGGAGGGCAAGCAGAGCATCACCGACGTGATGTACACCTGCGGCTTCTCGAATGCGGCAAGCTTCAGCACCATGTTTAAGAACCTCTACGGTTGCTCACCTAGAGAGTATATGAACCAAAAGCACGATTAGTTTTCTGGGGGCATTCCATTCGTAACAAACGAAAGGAATGCCCCCGGAAAGTATTTGTAACAAAACGGCAGACGATGGAACAGGACACAAAGTCTTGGTTACATGCCATAATATAAATATGGAAGGAAAGAGGTAACTTTGCAGCACAATTTCCAATCAATTAAAACATCAACAAGAATTAAAACATCACAAGAATGAAGAAATTAGCAACCTTATCTCTTTCCTTGGCGCTCGCCGCAGGAGCACAAGCGCAGACTGCCCAATTCGACTACTTCAAGTATGCGGGCAACGACGCTCGCTTCAACGTCGAAATCGACAAGACGCATCAGTATTACAACCCCGTGCTGGCTGGTTTCTACCCAGACCCATCCATCTGCCGAGTGGGCGACACCTATTACCTGGTGAACTCATCCTTCACCTTCTTCCCTGGTGTGCCTCTCTCCACGAGCAAGGACTTGGTGAACTGGACTCCAGCTGGCCATGTGCTCGACCGCCCATCGCAGGTGCCGCTGAAGGGGCAGCACGTTTCGGGCGGCATCTTCGCACCAGCCATCACCTACAACAAGAAGAACAAGACCTTCTACATGATTACCACCAACGTGGGCGCAGGCAACTTCTTCGTGAAGAGCAAAGACCCTTCGAAGGGCTGGAGCGAACCTATCTATCTGAAGAAAATAGACGGCATCGATCCTAGCTTCTTCTTCGACGACAACGGCAAGGGCTACATCGTGCACAATGGCCCGGTGGTGGGCGGCGCCGACTACGAGGGACAGCGCGCCATCCGCCTCTTCGAGTTCGACGTGAAGGGCGACTCCATCAAGGGCGACTTCAAGCAGATTTTGCGAGGCGGAACCCATGTGGAAGCCAAGCCTATATGGATAGAGGGACCGCACCTCTTCAAGAAGGGCAAGTTTTATTATCTGATGTGCGCCGAGGGCGGAACAGGCGGATGGCACAGCGAGGTGATTCTCCGTGCCAAGAATCCGATGGGTCCATGGGAGGAGAACCCGAACAACCCTATCCTCACCCAGCGCACGGGGCTAGACCCTAACCGCAAAGACCCTGTTTCCTCTGCCGGCCACGCCGACATCGTGGAGGATGGCAAGGGCAACTGGTGGGCAGTGTTCCTGGCTTGCCGCCCATACGAGGAAGATATGTACAACACCGGCCGTGACACTTATCTCCTGCCTGTGACCTGGAGCAAAGACGGATGGCCTGAGATTCTAAAGAAGAATACCCCTATCTCTACTGTTGGCGAAAAGGCTGGATTGAAACCTGCGGAGAAAAATGAATTCTCTGGCAACTTCAGCTATACAGATCATTTCGAGACAAATTGCAAAGCAAATGGTGAAAAATCTTGCTGCGCCAACAAGGCTGGATTGAAGGACTTGAACCCACGCTGGATGTTCCTCCGCGACTTCAAGGACTGCTATAAGGTTGCCGACAAAAAGCTTACGATGAACCTCTTGCCTGGCAACATCTACAAGCGCGAGCCGATGTCTGCCATCTGGACTCGCCAGCAGCACGGCACATTTACCGCTGAGACAGAAATCAACTTCACTCCTCGCAACGACAAGGAGATAGCAGGCTTGGCTCTCCTCCAGAAGGAAGACCACAACTTCGTGCTGGGCAAGACCATGAAGAAAGGTCAGCTCCTCGTCACCTTGACACGTGCCGAGAAGAACAATGTGCAGATAGCCTCAGCGCCTGTCAAGGCTGGCAAGCTTCGCCTCAAGATAGAGGGACACGATAGATACTACGACTTCTATTATGCCGAGGAAGGCGGCGACTGGCAACTGCTCGCCAAGGGCGTGGATGCCTCAAATCTGAGCACCCAGAAGAGCGGTGGTTTCATCGGTGCTTGCATCGGTCTCTACGCAAGTTCTAATAAGGAATAAATAAAAAATGCTCCCCAATTGGGGAGCATTTTTTATTTATTCTTCACAATGTCGAGTGTCATCTTGCCGACCCAGATGGCACTCTTGCCGTTTTGGTCAACAGGCACAGGCTTGCCATCCAAGTTCTTCACATACTCCAAGCCCTGCAAGTAAGTGTGGCTATGACCGCCAAGCACCAAGTCAATGTAGCGAGTGCCAGGAATCAGCTCGGTATCGTCAGTGCCGTCGATGTCCCAGCCCAGGTGAGAGAGACAGATGATGACATCACACTTCTCTTTCTCCTTCAGGAAGTCGGCCATCTCCTTGCCCTTCTTGATAGGGTCCAGGTATTTGATCGGACCATAGTTGGCAGTGGTTACGAGCCCCTCCAGCTCTGGGCAGAGACCAAACACGCCAATCTTCAAGCCCTTGCGATGAAGGATGGTGTATGGCTTCACCACTTCGGCGAGCGGAGTACCCGTGAAATCGTAGTTGCTGCACACGATAGGGAACTTCGCCATCTTGAAGATGCGCACCATGTTGTCGATGCCGAAGTCGAACTCGTGGTTGCCGATGGTGGCAGCGTCGTACTTCATCTCGTTCATCAAGCCCACCTCCACGTCGCCATGGAAGAGCGAGTAGTAAGGCGAGCCTTGCGAGAAGTCGCCGCTATCGAAGAGCAACAAGTCGGGGTCAGCCTTTCTCTCCTGCTTGATCATCGCCACACGGCGCAAATATCCGCCACGGTTGGCCATCGCCGTATCGGCGAGGTTCGGGTTGATGGGCATCACGCAAGAGTGCGTGTCGTTGGTATGGAGCACCACCAATTTCTTCTGCGCCATTACATTCATGGCGCACATACACATTACTATATATAATACGATTCTTTTCTTCATAACAATTATTCGATTACACATCTACCTTCTATCTTCGACTCCACGCTCTTGCCCTGCTTCATCATCTCGCGGAAGTAATCCATGATGATGTAGCGCACGTTGTTCTCCTTCTCCTTGGGAGCCACCACATCGGTGCCGCTCTTGAAAGCCACGAGCTGGTCGTTGCCCTCGGCTAGATAGTCGAGCGTGGCGATGCGGTAAGTCTTGTTGGGGTCGATGGGTTCGCCGTTGAGGGTCACGCTCTTCAGGTGTCCGTCGGGGGTGATGGTCATCCTCACGGCGCTGCTCAGTCCCTCGCCGCCACGATGAGCTATCTGCTGGAACAGCTCCAGGGTCTTCTCGCCCGTCAGGGTGAGGAAGCAAATCTTGTTCTCGAAGGGAGCCATGTCGTTCACGTCGCCCACGGTCACCTTGCCCTTGGCTAGGTTGCTGCGGATGCCGCCCATGTTATAGACGGCGAACACAGGCTGCTCGTTGAAACGCTTGCCGCCCCATACCAGGATGTCGGTGAGCAGGTTGCTCAGCTCGCTCTCCGGGCGATGGCGGGTCATGTCGTGGGCGATGCTTCCCACCACGGGACCCATGATGCTATCCACCTTAGCCTTGTAAGGGGCAATGAACTCGGCAGCCTCGGCGTCGGGCTGCGCATCCCATCGGCTGTCGATGAGGATGCGGTTTTTCTCCACCTTCGCCACCTTGTATTTCTGGGCTAAGGCGGGACTTGCCGTCAGCATCATTGCAGCCGACGCAAGCAGAATCTTGATATTACTATTCTTTTTCTTCATATATTTTTAAAAAACAATTTCCAGGAATGCTTATTTTATTTCCAAGGAATGCTCCTTTTTGTTTCCAAAGGAAGCTCCTTCTATTTTCCAAGAATGCAAAGGTACGAAATAAATTGGCGAAATCGGCGAAATAGGCGAGAAAAAACGACAACAATGAAGAAAAATAGTTAAATCTACTAGAAAAAACCGAGAATAGGGAAAAGAAAGTCGTTGAAAATTTGCGAGATACAAGAAAAAATAGTAACTTTGCACCCGCTTTTCGGCGTAACCGCTGTTGTCTTGGCAGAAGTGTT
>ERZ808242.521-NODE-521-length-27476-cov-4.148463_pt1 | contig 27476 bp, 18 predicted proteins | sample MGYA00521244_ERZ808242 | MGnify/ENA primary metagenome ERZ808242 (study PRJEB31516, sample SAMN03275573) | gut metagenome | biome: mammalia-associated habitat; material: feces | host: Papio cynocephalus | place: Kenya | collected 2012-07-27 ... | reverse complement strand
ATGGCAAAAGACGTAACCGTCACCGTATATAACGGCGAAACGAAATTTGACGAAGCTACCGTTTCCGTAAAAGGGATTTTAGATACTTATCAAAGCACTTCGGCAAAAGCTCTCGGTATCAACGCGAACGCTTACAAAAAGTTGACGACTTTGTCCGCCGACATTTTGAATTACGGCAAAGCCGCCGAAAAATATCTCGATATGACGGACGATATCGGCGCCGTTTCCGGCGGAACGACTTTCGTTGCGGACGATACCGCAACTTCGACCGTAACGGGCGATTTAAAATGGAACGCGGGTATTGCGTTTGATTACAATTTGCGCCCCGCCGTTAAGGTTTATATCCCGACCGACCTTTACAAAACTACGCTCGTTGCAAAAATTGACGGCAACGTTGCAACTCTCACGGCAACCGAAACGGACAACGTTTACATGCTCACTTATTCGAACTATAATATATTAGATATCGATAAAGATTATAAGTTTGAAATTTTCGACGGCGGAACTTCGCTCGGCTCCTACACTTCAACCCTTGCCGCGCTTGCGAATAAGGATACCAACGGAATAGTCAAAGCGGCGTACGTTTACGGCAAATCGGTAGTAAAATACGCTTCCGTTCTCGAAGATATCGACTTTGTTTCCGAACACTTCCAGGCGGAAAACGTGATTACGGGCGGCGGCTCAAAAACCGCTTCTTTCCTGAAGTGGCAATATACAAATGCCGAAGGCACAATAACCGCGGGGTCGGGGCAAATTGCAAACGGTGCGGAATATCAATACATGCAAGCTTTAAGCAACAACAGTACGGCATGGCTCGCTACGTTGAAAGTTACCGTAGAAAAAGCGGGCGAATACGATTTGCGCGGCGTTATGCAACACAGAGGTGCCTTATCACTTGCAGGAGTGTTTGAGATTGCGGTGAAACAAAATTCCAAAGATGCTTCGGCAGATGAATACGTTGTAAGCGATACTACAGATTTCTGCTTACCAGCGGGACAGTGGACGAACGGATATGAGGCAGGACAATGGAATAACGCTTACTATTGGACGGACGCAAGTATCGGTACGATAACGCTTGAAGAGGGCGAAAACGTTATTTACGTAAAAGCCGCAAAGTCTACAACGATTCCTAATATCGACTATTTCTATGTAAAAGGCTTCACGACTGCAGAAGAAAAAATAACCGTAGTAAACACGAGAAATACCTTTAAAACGAGCCTTGCAACTCACAACGAAGTAGCAAAAACCCAAGACGAGTCTTTCTTAATTAAAAAAGGCGTTGCTCTTAAGGAATTATTCAAGTATACAGCTACTGTAGATGGTAATATTGTAAGCGGATATCCTAACAACATGACAGGGCTTTATATGATTATCCCCGATATGACTTATAAAGCAAGCAATAAAACTTACACACAGACAACTAAAGTTCCCGTAACGGAAGATATGATTACAGGACTTGATTATAGCGTTGCGGGCGCGCAGAGCGCAACGATAACTTACGGCGATTATTCCGTTGAAGCGTATTTCTACGTTTATGAAGCCGTTACTATCGAAGCGGAAGATTGCGTTTATATGTTTGGCGAAAACGGAGCCGAATCACCTACACGGTACATTGTAAAGGAAAGTACTGCCGTTGCCGAATATTATCAGACAACAGATAATGAGGACGGCACAACGACAAAAGCTGTAGTTCAGGATAAGAAAATATCGAACGGTTCAAGCGGTAAAGGTGCGGTTTCTTCTTTAATAGAATCCCAAAACGGTAAAAAGGTTTATTTTAAATTTAACGTAACCGTACCCGTTAAAGGTAATTATAAAATTCAGGCTCGCGCACAAGGAACGGGTGCCGCTGCTATTGAAAATCATTTCGCTGTAAATATAAACGAGCAGAAAGACGACAACGGCAGTTTGTTGTTTACATACAATACGACTGCTCAAAAAATTACGGCAGGAAATCAATTATCGTCTTATTGCGAATTACAAACAGACGAAACGTATAAGGCATGGCTTAATATGTTCTGGTGGGGTATGGCGGACGTCGGTACCTTTGAACTTAACAAAGGTGAAAACGAGATAAGAATTTATCTTCCGAACGGTTTCCCGGGTAATATCGACTACTTTGAAGTAACTGCCGACGGTAAGGAAGTCCCCGCTATAATCAGTTATCGTTCCGATATCGGCGGTAACCTTGACGGAAACGTTCTCCATATCGCTAAGGATACAAAACTTACTTCCGTCGTTCCCACTCCCGAGCTTCACCCGGCAAAGTATACGCTGCTTTATTTGCGTACTTCTTCCGGCAAGGAAGTTCCCGTGCTTGAAAGCATGCTCGAGGGCAAGGTCGACTACACCAAGGTAGGCGTTGAGCAACTCGTCACCGTGACCGACCCCGTAAGCAAAGAAACGGCTTCGTTCAAACTCTTAATAACGGAATAACTCTCATTATCATAATTTACTGTTTGCGGGCGGCGGAAAAGTCGCCCGCAAATTCTTGTAAAAGAAAACCACACGCTCAGCGTGTGGATAAAAATAAAGCGTGTAAGGGCTACATACTTATGCCGACAACTTTTTGCCGAAGAATAATGAATAGGTATTATTTTATTAACCAATCGGCTATATCGATAATCGAAATGCCTTCATAATCGTATTGCTCATGTCGTGTGCGTGCGATTATCATCTTTGGATATGCGTCTTTAATCTGTATTAACGGCGTAGTTTCCCGCTCAAACGTCGCTAAATCGGAAATGTTATCCGAAACCTGTATATAAATTTTTTCGTTACGCTTTATTGCTACGAAATCAATTTCTTTTTTATAAAGAACCCCGACGTAAACCTCATATCCGCGACGTAACAACTCAATTGCGACGATATTTTCCATAATTCTCCCATAATCGAGATTTCTTGTGCCTAACTTTGCGTAACGGAAAGAGTGGTCGCTTAAATAATATTTGTCGTTAGATGAAAGATATTTTTTCCCTTGTATATCATATCTGCGAATTTTATAAAACGCAAAAGCATTACAAAGATATTGAATATAGCTGTTTATTGTCTTGTGATTGATTTTATCTTTATTTGAGGTAAGAGTATCGGCAATGTTGCGGGCGGAAGTAAGATTCGATATGTTATCCATCAAAAAATCTACAAGTCTATCCATCAATACCGAATTTTTTATTTTATATTTTTGCCTTATGTCCCGAACAATGAGCGTATCAAAAACCTCTTTAATATAGTCGTATTTCGATTCTATATCGCGATAAAGGTAAGAACCGGACATGCCACCTTCTTTAATGTAATTGTCGAATGCTGCATAAAGATTTTGCGGTTCAAAATATTCGAGATATTCTTTGAAAGAAAACGGGTAAACCTTGATTTCAAATGTTCTGCCGGTAAAAAGGGTTGCTAAATCGGAACTCAGCAAAAACGCATTCGAACCCGTGAGATATATATCGTATTTTTCTTGTGCGTGAAGGCTGTTTATAGTCAGTTCGAAGTTCGGGCAAAGTTGTACTTCATCGATTAGAACAAAGTTATCGGCTTTTTTCACATATGCATTATCGATATACGCATTCAACGCATGGTAATCTTTTAGTTTTTCAAACTCTTCAAGGTTAAAATTTATATGCACAATGTTGGCATTCGGAATATTCTCCATTATATATCGCTTGAATGCTTCTAATAATTTCGATTTTCCGCTACGGCGCACGCCAGTGATTATCTTTATATCCGGCGTGCCAATTACGTTTTTAAGCTTTTCAAGATAAAAATCACGTTCAATAAGTTTCATTCATATCACCTCGATTATCATTATATCATCCTATTTCCCAAAAATCAACTTTTTTTAATTTTGGGGAATAGGATTTTTGTGGGATTATTAGAAAAAAATTCGAATGGACATTTGCCGTGTCGTTCTTTTTTGTGCCGTTGTATATAAAACGATTGAGTTTTTAAGGGAAATCTGTTAAAATATCGACGTATGGAAAAAAGTATAGACCTTGAACAATTAAAAAGCATTCCGCGCGACGATTACGTTTTAATCGATATTCGCGACGAAACGGCGTTTTCTTACGGGCATATCCCGGGCGCAATCAATATTCCCAAAGAGCGGCTCGTTGAAAGCGTAAAAAACTTCGGCGTGAAAAAGAAAATTATTCTTTACTGCATAAGCGGAATAATAAGCCCCGCCGCCGCAGACGCGCTCATTGACGAGGGCGTGGAAGCGTATGACCTGGAAGGCGGGTATATGGCGTGGCTTAGGAAGCATATTTACGACGAGGCGGGCGAAAACGTTAAAGAAAAGGCGGAAAAGAGTCTTGAAAAGAAGTTTCATCGTCAGTTGTTTTCCAAGTTTGCAAAAGCGGTGGTTACGTACAAGCTTGTGGAAGAGGGCGACAAAATCGCGGTGTGCGTGTCGGGCGGAAAGGATAGCTTTTTGATGGCTAAGCTTTTTCAACAGTTAAAAAAACACAACAAATTTCCGTTCGAGCTTGTTTTCCTTGTGATGGACCCGGGGTACAGCGCGGCTAACCGTGAGGTTATCGAGCGCAACGCCAAACTTTTGGGTATTCCGATTACGATTTTCGAAACCGACATTTTCGAGAACGTTTTCAATATCGAAAAATCGCCGTGTTATATCTGCGCGCGCATGCGCCGCGGCAACCTTTATGCGGAAGCGAAAAAGCTCGGGTGCAACAAAATCGCGTTAGGACACCACTTCGACGATGTTATCGAAACGATTTTAATGGGTATTTTGTACGGCGGGCAGGTGCAGACGATGATGCCCAAGCTCAAATCAAACAACTTCGAGGGAATGGAGCTTATTCGTCCGTTATATCTTATCCGCGAGGACGATATCAAAAAATGGCGGGATTACAACGACCTTTATTTTATTCAGTGCGCGTGCAAATTTACCGACACTTGCTCGTCGGAAGTGTGTTTGACAAAGGATTCCGCAACCGGTTCCAAGCGTAAAAAGGTCAAGCAAATTATTGCGGACATAGCTAAAGACGACCCCGAAATCATTTACAACATTTTCAAGAGCGTGGAAAACGTAAACTTGAAAACGATAATCGCTTATAAAGATAAAGCGGGCGAAAAGCATAACTTCCTTGACGATTATTAAGCTTTTTGTTTACTTGTGCTTGTGAATTTTGTGAGTTTCGGGTGAGTTTTAAAACTTTCGCCGTGAAAATTGTATAAAAAATTCTACAAATTCGCAAAATGTTAACACATGTCTTAAAGTTGTCTTGACTAATTAGCACTCCTATGGTATACTTTGCTAAAATAAACCAAGTGAGGTTGAAATAATAATCTATGAACGAATTAAGAAAAAGCCTTAACAAATGCAAATGGGACAGCTACATTATAGCTATCCTTTCGGTAGTGGTCGGCGTTCTCGCTATAATCTTCCCGTATCAAACGGGCGACATTCTCTGCGTCGTAGCGGGGGTGGCGTTGATTGTTGCGGGCGTTGCGCTCTTTGTCAGATTTTTAGCCTACGGCGGGCTTATATTCGGCGGATACGCGCTTATTATGACGATTACGACAATCGCTCTCGGCGTGTTCTGTCTGGTCTATCCGGTGCTTATACAGGACATTTTAAAGGTGCTTTTCGGTATATTCATCGTCGTTGACTCCGCCGAGGCTATGGCGGAAAGTTTAGAAGTTTCCCGCGTGCATATGCCCGGTTGGGTTTTGATGTTTATCCTTTCTCTCGTCACGGCAATGCTCGGCGTTTGCGTAATGTTTTCGAGCTTCGACACCGTTATGATTTTCGCGGGAATTTCCCTCGTAGTCGACGGCGTAAGAAACTTTATAACGACCGCCGTATTTTCGAGCAGAGTTAAAAAAGCTCGCAAGGAACTCGGCAAATATGCCGGCAACGGTTACCTCGGCGACGGCAGCGAAGAACTCTGATTTCTGTTAATTCTATTAAAAAGTCCGCCTATAAGTCGATTATTCGATATTTGGGCGGGCTTTTTCTATGCTTTTCTTTCTGTTTACGGGCTGCAAAAAAGGCTATCGGAATTTTCCGACAGCCCCTCGTAATTTTTTTTGTTTAAATTACATCGTTTTGTGTTCGTCGTTTTTGAGGACGGCGTTTTCTTTTTTCTCGTTCTTGATTTCCCATTGAATGAGGAACGTCATCGCAGCGCGCATTAAGATTATCGCGCCTAATATTACGAGTTCTTTCCATTCGCGCACTACGACCGTTCTTAATAGCTCGCCGCCCATTTTGAATTCGAGCGAAAGGGCGATGCCTTCCGCTAAGTCGAGCCTTAATCGAGGCGTCTTTTTAAAGAGAGCTATTACGGATTTTATTATAGTGTACACGAGTACGCCCACGCCCACGAGTTCGATAAACAGTATGCAGTAGTTGACGATTAAATAAAAAATTTCTTCTATCTTATTGTATAATTCCATTTTTGCCGTCCGTATAATTTGTTTTTTTACCTATGGTACGATTTTTATTAAACTAATTGTACTCCGTTTTTCTCTTTTTGTAAAGCGTTTACCCCGAGTAAAATTATACTAAAAAAGCAAAGTTTGGTTTTCCCGCATTATTGCAAGGGATTTTTGTGTGGTTTGCACCTTTTGGGGTGTTTTTTAGGGAGTTATTTGCACCTTTTAGCACATTTTTTGAGGAGTTGTTTGCACCTTTTGAGTGTTTTTTGCGGGCGACGATTGCGCCTTTTAGGACTTTTTGCCATTAAAAACACAAGAAAAACGCGACGAAAATGGCAAGGTTTAAAACATGGTTTAAAATAATCTTCGCCTAATTTTCATTTCGGGGGGTAAGAGCGTTGACTTTTGTTCCGCTTTTTTTTATAATTTTATATAATGAGAAAATAAGCGCAGGCGATGATAAAGCAAAAGCGTTCAATATAGACAGGCAATTTAATAGCAATCGGGGATAAGGAAAGCAATCCCTATATGTCGGAAATATAAAACCGACGGTATTCACACTTTTTATTATCACATAGGAGATATATGCAAGAAATTTTGCTGTTTTTCGCTCAGGTTTTTGCCGGAACGGGCGTGTTTCTTATAGGCGTTAATTTACTTACGTCCAACATAGAACAGCTTGCGACGAGCGGAATAAAAACGCTTTTCAATAAGACGGGCAACAAAAAACTTGTCAACGTCGGTATAGGAACGATGACGACCGCGCTTATACAAAGTTCGGGCGTTACAACCGTTTTGATAGTAGGTTTCGTCAACGTAGGGTTAATGAGCTTGCAACAAGCCGCCGCAATGATAATGGGCGCGAACATCGGTACGACGATTACCGCGCAGATAGCGGCTTTGAGCGAATTTGACTTCACTAAATACATTCAGATACTTTCCTTTGTCGGAATCATGATGGCGATGATTGCCCAAAAGGACAATATCAAAAAGATAGGGCATATCCTTGCGGGCTTAGGGCTTGTTTTCATAGGGCTTTGGATGATGAGTTCGGCGATGAAAGCAAATCAAGAGCTTGTTCAGCCGTTCTTACAGTCGATAACCAACCCGTTTTTACTCTTTTTGGTAGGCATAGTTTTAACCGCGCTCGTTCAGTCGAGTTCGGCTACCACTTCCATAATTATAGCTATGGTAAGCGGCGGGCTTACGATAGGCTCGGGCGGGAACGAAGTTTTGTTCTTCATTCTCGGCACCAACATAGGCTCGTGCGTAACGGCGATGATGTCTACGATAGGCGCAAGCACCAACGCTAAAAGAGCGGGCGTTATTCACCTTTTGTTCAACACGCTCGGCTCGCTCGTGTTCTTCTGCATTTTGATACCTTTCCCGCGTTTTATGGAAGTAACCTTTAAGTCCTGGTTTTCCGTTCCCGCAACGCAGATAGCGATGTTCCATACTTTCTTCAACGTCGCTTGTACGTTGCTCTTCTTGCCGGTATCAAACCTTTTCGTTAAGCTTTCCGAGCTTATCGTGAGGGAAAAGCCGGAAGTAAAACCCGTCGACGAAGGCACTTTCCTCGACGACCGTATGCTTTCTTCCGCTTCGCTCGCTATTTCTCAGATAGAAAAGGAAACGGTAAGGCTTCTCGATAAGTCTATGGAAGCGTTTCTTCTTTCGTATAAAGCGTTTACCGAGCGCAGTATGGATTACGTTCCCGCGGTCAAAAAGGAAATCGACAAGACGAACGATATTTCGCAGACGATAATAGATTACCTTATCAAAGTCGCGGCGATGAGCAAGCTCAAAGAAGAGCGCGTCGTTTCCGATATCCACAACAACGTAGGCGACATAATGAGAATTTCCGAAATCGCCGATAACTTCACCAAGTACACCAACCGCGAAATAGAGAACAAGCTTGAATTTTCCTCCGCGGTGCTTGGCGAAATAGACGTTATGGTCGATAAGATAAAGGAGCTTTACGGGCTTACGCGCGAAATGATGCTCAGCGGCGACAGAGCGTTGCTCCCCGAGATAGATTCCGTGGAGGACGGCATAGACTCCACTAAAAAATCGCTCATCGACGGGCATATCCAGAGGCTCAACGAAGGCACTTGCCGCCCCGAGTCTTCAAGCGTATTCATCAATATGGTTTCCAACCTCGAAAGATTAGGCGACCATATTACTTACATAGCGCATAGTCATGATTAAGATTAACATTCCGTTTGAAGCTTTTAATTAGCTTTAAGCGGAATTTTTTTGCGTTTAACGGGTTATTTTTAAATTTTGTATTGACCTTAGCGGCAAAAGATGATATACTTATTACATAAAATCGGTTAAGCGTTAATTCGACGCTCCGACGGTAAAAAAAGGGGAATCTCGAATGACCGACGAAAAAAACGAAAAAACGAATAATTTGTCCGCGGGCGATAAGCCGTATCATGCAGCCGTGTATCGACTTGCCGACCTTGATATAAAAATAGGTTGCCGCTACGCTTATAGCTACAAAATGTTGGAGCCGTACAGAACGGAAACGGAAAAATTTGACTTCGAAGTTTACCCGACGGACGAGGATATTTTAACCGTCGACCCCGAGTCGGACGCGCCCGTGTGGTATAAAGAAAACCTTGCCGTATTAAAGCTTATCTCCAATAAGCTTATCGATTGTTACGACGGGTTTTTATTCCACTGTTCGTCGCTTTTGTACGAGGGCGGCGGGTACGCGTTCGCGGCGAAAAGCGGCACGGGCAAGAGTACGCATGCGCGGCTTTTAAACGAGCTTTTGGGCGATAAAATAAGCTATATAAACGACGATAAGCCGTTCGTGAGATACTTTAAGGACAAGGGCGTTTTTAAAATTTACGGCAACCCCTGGAACGGCAAGCACAACTTAGGCGAAAACGTCAGCGCGCCGCTCAAAGGCGTTGTCATTTTAACGCGAGGCGAAAAAGACGAGGTAAAAAGGGAAAAGGATTTGTTCCGCGTTCTTTCGTGTTTGGGCAATCAGATACTTTACCCGGAAAACGAGGAGCAAGCCGAAAAGTTTTTGGAGCTTGTAAATCTTCTTTTCGAAAATGTGCCGTTCTACCTATTAAAATGCACTAAGAATATTTCCGCGGCGGAGGAAACCTATCGCGGCGTTTTAAGGGGCGAAGAAAAATGAAAAATTCGCCGAAAGCATTTTTGAAAGAACGCACGGGCAAATTCCGCTTGCGGATAGCGTGGTTGACGGCGTTGTCGCTTCTTACGAGCGCGCTCGCTCTTGCGTTTTCGTACTCAACAAAATTCATCGTAAACGGCGCGACCGAGGGCAGCGAAAAAAAGATAATATTCTTCGTTTGCCTTACGGCGGGTTTGCTCGTTTTAAGAATAATTCTCGGGTGCGTGCAATCTTACTTTTCGTCGAAAGTCCGCGCGCGCATAACGGCGGATTTAAGGAAAGGGCTTTTTGAGGATGTCGTTTACGCCGACGCGCTTTCCGCTAAAAAGTACCATAGCGGAGAAATTTTAAATAGATTTTCGTCCGATATAGCGGAAGTTGCGGGCGACGTAACGTATATCGCGCCGACGGCGGCAAGCGTTATCGTGCGACTTGCGGGTACGCTCGCGCTTCTCTTTACGATGGACGTAACTTTCGCGCTCGTGTTTTTGGGCGGCAGCGCGTTAACAGTCGGTATAGTCGCGCTTTACCGCAAAAAAATACGCGTTCTCCGCAAGGATATTCTCTCTTCCGACGGTAAAGTCAAATCTTACGTTCAGGAAACGATAACCTCGTCGATGACGGTTAAGGCTTACGACGGCGAAAAATCGGCGACGGAGCGTTGCGCGGGGCTTGAAAAAGAACATTACAAAGCGACGATGCGGTATAACGCGTTCGGCTCGGTTATGAGCGGAGTGTATTCGCTCATCGGCAACGTAGGGCTTATCTTTTCGATAGTCTACTTCGGCGTGGGCGTCTTGGGCAGCGTGGATTACGGCAGCGCGCTTGCCGTAATACTGCTTCTTTTGGGCGTTCAACAACCCGTAAACACTCTTTCCGCGGTGCTTACGGCTCGGGTTTCTCTCTCCGTTAGCGCGGCTCGGCTCGAAGAATTATCGGCTTTAAAGCGAGATTGTTCCGAAAAACTTCTCGCGGGCGAATTTGTTTCTTTAAAAGCCGAAAACGTAAGTTTTTCTTACGGCGACAAAAACGTCGTTTCCGGCGCGGATTTTAGCGTTAAACGGGGCGAAAAGGTGTGTCTCGAAGGCGGGAGCGGACAAGGTAAAACGACCTTTTTTGCACTTCTTACTGGCGCGTATACGCCGAACGGCGGAAAGGTTGAAATAACGACGGACAAAGGCGAATTTTCGCCCGAAAAAATATCGGGACTGTTTGCTTACGTTCCGCAAGGAAACTATCTCTTTTCGGGTACTATTCGCGACAATCTCACTTGTTTTGCGGGCGGCACTGTAACGGACAAATCGCTCGAAAAGGCTTTGTCGCTTGCGGAAGCTACGTTCGTGTACGAACTACCCGACGGGCTTGACACCGTTTTGACGGAAAGGGGCGGCGGGCTTAGCGAAGGGCAACTTCAAAGGCTCTCCATTGCGCGCGCCATAGCTTCCGATAGGCAGATAATACTCTTTGACGAAGCCACTTCCGCACTCGATAAGGAAACGGAAGAAAGCGTAGTCAAAAACCTCGTCGGTATGGCGGACAAAACGTGCATATTCATAAGCCATAGAAAAAAGCCGTCCGAATACGCCGACAGAACGGTTAAAATAATAGACGGAAAATTTTACAACTAATTTTTTGATAACTTCAAAAAATAGTTTCAAATAATAACGAAAATAGGGAGATTTTTTATGAAAGTCAATAAAAACTTCGTCGTCCGCGCGATGGGCGAAACGGACGGCAAAAAGTCGTATTATGCGATTGCGGTTGGCAAAGCCGCAAAGGATTTTAAGGGCATGGTCAAGCTTAACGAAACGGCGCACGAGGTGTACGAATACGTTAAAGCCGGCTTAACCGAAGAGGAAATCGTCGAAAAAATGTTTTCCATCTACGACGCGGAAAGAAGCGTTATCGAAGAAAACGTAAAAAACACGCTCGCGACGCTTAAAAGCGTCAACGCGATTATCGATTAAGTTATGGACTGCGTTGTAAGCGGCAATATCGAAAGCGTTCTTCAAAGCGAAGGGCGATATATTTCGACTACGAAAGGCGTTTCCATGCTGCCGATGATAAAAACGGGCAGGGACGTCATTATCGTCGAACCCAAAAACGGGCGGCTCAAAAAGTACGACGTAGCGCTGTACCGCCGCGGCGAAGCTTACGTTCTGCACCGCGTAATAGAGGTGACGGACGACGGGTATATTATCCGCGGCGACAATACTTACGCCGACGAGGTTATCCCCGAAGCCGACGTTTTCGGCGTGCTTACCGAGTATTACCGCGGCAAAAAGCTTATCCCCGTGACCGACGAAAAGTACTTAAAATACGTCGAAAAACGTGTGAAAAGCTACCCTGAAAGGCGAAAAAGATACCTTTTTAAAAGGAAAATAAAGAACTTCATCAAAAAACTAATCGGAAGAAGACAAGAACAATGAACACGGTATTAACGGACGAATATACAGTAAAAAACCGCGACGTGGGTTTTGACAGCCTTTTCAAACCTTCGGCTGTACTCGAACTTTTCGAGGACCTCGTTTCCGTCAACAGTAAAGATATCGGTATCGATATAGAAACGGTCAGAAGCTACGGAATAAAGTGGATAATCACTAAAATTATAGTAAAAATAAAAAAAACGCCGCGGCTCGGCGAAAAACTCGTCGTTTCCACATGGCCTAAAAAGCCGGGCGCGATAAAGTGCTTGAGGTACTTTACCGCTAAATCTTGCGGCGGCGAAAGCTTAATCGATATCTCGTCCGTGTGGTGCGTTTTAGGCATTGACGACGACAAAATTTTGCGCGCTTCCGAAGTAAAAATGCCCGCCGACGCGGTTTTTTGCGCGGAAGAAGCCGAAGTGGACGGCATACCTCGCCCCGTTTCCGCGCTCGACGGAAAGCTCATGTTCGATTACAAATTTTCCTACGGCGATATAGACATAAACCGCCACGTCAACAACATTGCTTACCTGCGCCTTGCCGAGAACGCTTTTTCGTTTAAAGAACTTGAAAAGAAGCGTATAGTAGGCTTCGAAACGGATTTTCTCGCCCAAAGCTTCGAAGGCGACAAAGCCCTCGTTTATCGCCGCGACGACGGCAACGCAGTTTACGTTTCAATCCTCGTTTCGGGCAAAGAAGTTTTCCGCTGCTCGTTTCTGCTTGAAGATATTTGATAGCTAATAGTCAACTAAAAAACACCTGCTTTAGATTTTTGGTTAGTTTGCCACAAAAATTAAGCGGGTATTTTTGTTTTGCGCCTTTTTGCGTTTAGTTTATATGCTTTTAAAGCCGTAAACTTAAAAGTTAAATAAAATTTTTTTCGTTTTTTATATTTAAAATATAGAAAATTCTATAAATCGCTTGACATATAGAATATTCTATACTATAATGTTAGTGGTTTTTAGGTGCTAAATAGAAACCGAAAATACGAAAAAAGAGGTAAAAAGGCAATGAAAAGAAAATTAAGTGGTTTTCTTGCGGCAGTGGTTTGCTTGTCGCTTCTTCTGACGGGCTGTAACGGCGGCGGAGGCAACAACAGTAGCGGCGGGCTTCCGAGCATTCCCGACATTATCGCTTCGCTTACGACGGAGCAAGTCGTGCTTAAGGCTATGGACGGACTCCGTAAAGACGGCGCGTACAAGACGATTGACGGAACGATTACGATGAACGTTCCGAAAGACAAATCCGACGGCTCGTACGTTACGGGCGACGCTTCCGTTGACTTTAAAGGCGTTTTCGAAAATAAGAAGTTGAGCGCGGATATTACATACTATACCGTTTATGAATTTGAACGCGAGTATAAAGAAATTTATTTGTCCTATATTCGCGAAGACGATATCTATGAACAAAAGGCAAGCGTGTCCACGAACGGTGACAGTGGAGCCGAGTATAATGCCGCTACTAAAGAAAGCTTAACCAAGCTTGCTAAAAGTTATGCCGTAGATACTTACAGTCATTGGACTATCCCTGAAACGATAAAGTATTTTTTCAACGGGTTTATTGGTGAGGAAAAAACCGGTGCGTTCGGCATAATCGATTGCTTGAAAGCTTCGCGCACGGCTTCTAAGACTCTTGAAGACAATATCGCGAAAAAACTCGTTAGTCTTTGGGGCGTGACGGCTACAAGACAACAAGACAAAACTTACGTCGTTACGCTCGACGTAAACAAGGCTATTGACGGAACTTTCGAACTTTGCGATACCATAGCCGATTATTTAGTAAAAAACAAAGATAAGACGGTAAGAACGCTAATCGAAGACGAAGTTTCGCCCGCAAGGTTGTTTATCAATTCGATTTTGTACGGTGTGTCCGGTACAGCCGCCGAAAAAATACTCACGGATATATCTAAGCTTTACGGGTGGGCGGAGCAATTAAACGACGCGAACGTTGTTGCGACCGAAGAGGATACCGCATTAACCTATTTAACGAAATTCCTCGACGCGGAAGACGGCAACAACTTGGCTTTCGGCGACCGCACGATAGAAGAGATTATAAACTATCAGCCGATGCATGATTTGTTTTATTCTTATGACGGAGAAACGGAAACGCTCGACCTTGCCGGTTGGAAAGACTTCAAGAAGATGATAAAAGACGGTATCGGCGAAGACTTCCGTATCGACTTCAAACTTAATTCCGACTACATAATAGAAAGCATAAAAGGCGGTTGCGATACGAGTTTTAGTATCGTTGCGAGATTTGACGGCGAAATTTACTTTAACAGAGAAGTTAAGCTCGAAGATGAATCCGAGCTAATCGCCGGTTTTTCCGTCACGCCTACCGGCGAATCTTGTTTTAGTAAAACCAGGTGGTGGCACGACGGCTTCCAAGAAGAGGATAACAACCCCGAACTGAGCAATGCTAAGTTCGAATATTCCGTTAAAGACGGCGTTATAACCATCGGGTTGTATTTAACCGACGGAACAAAAACAAAGGTTTTTGAAAGGGAGATTTCAAAAGTAAGTACGCTTGATTTATACAGCGAGTACTTTTGGATTTCCGACGAAAATATGACCATTACGAACAAAAACGGAGAGACCGTGCTTTCGTATAGTGACGGTGTATATGTTGAAGCGAGGTGTATCGGCATTGTCGAAAACAGCGGTACGGAAACGATTAACGACGACTGGTATGTAAGTGTAAGTGTCAGAGTTATGGGTCGTTATCTTTACAGTATCTACTTTAAGGGAACGGCTAAGGAGATAAGGCTTAAGGATTATAAAGAGAGTTAAAGCCGAAGAGGCGGCAAAAAAAGGCGGGAGAAAATTCTCCCGCCGAATTTTTATGTCGATTTTTTAATGCTTTGTTGATTTTTCGTATTCGTCCGACAAGCCTAAAAAGTAGTCTGCGGACACGTTAAACTCCTGCGCCATGGCTTTGAGCGAATCGTAGCCCGGCTTTGCCTTGCCTTTGAGCCACTCGCTCACCTGGCTCTGTTTTACCCCTATCTTTTTGGCGAACGCGCTTTGCGTAAGCCCTTCCATTGTTAAAAATTCTTGCAAAATATCTCTGAATTCGTTTTCCATACTTTATATTTTATAGAAAATTCTATAAAATACTTGACATGTAGAAAATTCTATGCAGGTATTTGTGCAAATACGCAAAAAGCAGGCGAACGTTATATGACGTTTGTATGAATTTCAAAATTTGACAAAAAACACCCGCTTTAGATTTTTGGCGATTTTACCGAAAAAATTAAGCGGATGTTTTGTTTTATAGTTCTAAACTGTTCGGGTCTAATAAAAAGTCTTTAATGCCGACGATAAGATAGCCCTTTTGGTCGCGGCGTGGGTGAATGTTCTTGCCGACTACGATTATTTTCTTGAAAGAATCGTTTGTTTTGTCGAACGACTTTGTTTCCTGCTTCATTTTTTCTTCCGTCGGAATATCGTAAGCCGATTGAATATAATAGCGTTTGTTGCCTTGGTTTGCCACGAAGTTTATTTCGAGTTGCCGTCTTTCGGATTTTCCGTTTTCGGTTTCCCTTACGTCCACAACGCCTACGTCCACGTTGTACCCGCGATATCTGAGTTCGTTGTAAATAACGTTTTCCATTAAATGGGTTTGCTCAATCTGTCTAAAGTCAAGCCGAGCGTTGCGCAAGCCTACGTCTTCAAAGTATATTTTGTATGGCGTGCCGATATATTTTTTGCCTTTAACGTCGTATCTAAGTGCTTTTGAAAGCATAAAAGCTTCTTGCATATAGGTAATGTAATTGTTGACGGTTACCGCGCTTAACGAAGAATTTTTCACACTTTTAAAGGTGTTTGAAAGCTTTGTCGGGTTGGTAAGCGACGAGATACCGGAGGCGATAATGTCAAGTAATTCCGAGATATTTTCATCGGAACCCAAATTGTGCCGTTCGACGATATCCTTTAAATAAACGTTTTGAAGTTGCGTTTTGAGATAACTTGATTTTTGTTCCGGCGTTTGCATAGCCGCAACGGCGGGGAGTCCGCCATAAATCATATAATCGTCGAGCGCGTAGTCGAACCCGTCGTTTTGTTGCGTGTAAAATTCCGAAAACGAGAGGGGAAGAACATGAATTTCGTCGCCGCGCCCCGCAAATTCCGTCAACACGTCGCTTGACAAAAACTTTGAGTTGCTCCCCGTAACGTAAACGTCTAAGTTTCTCTTACGCAGATATCCGTTGAGAACTGCTTCGAAACAATCGAGGTTTTGCACTTCGTCGAGAAGCAGATAATACATTCCGTCGTCGGTAGTTTTTTGCGAAATGTATGCCATAAACTTTTTCGGGCCGACTTTTCGTTTGTCTTTCGCAAGCTCTTGTAAGTCTTCGCCGATAAGCAATAAATCGTCCGCCGAATCGAACGCAAACTTGACGATATGGTCTTTTTTTACGCCGCTTTCTATTAAGTAATTATAGAAAATGTCGTTCAATAGGTAGGATTTTCCGCACCGCCTTATTCCCGTCACGACTTTTACAAATCCGTTATGCTGCCGCAATTGAAGCATTTTTAGATATTTATCCCTTTTTATCTCCATATCCGCACCTCACTTTAGGTTTTTGGCAATATTGCCACTTTTGTTAAGTGTAGTATATCATGGATTTTAAAAGAAAGTCAACTAAAAAAATAGCCGCTTAAGATTTTTGGTGAGTTTGCCGAAAAAATTAAGCGGGTGGTTTTTATTACTCTGAATCGTTACGAAAAACGAACGTGAAACTTCTCGTTTTTAAATTTCTAAAAAATACTTTAAAAAGATTGAATTATTTTAGGCAATGTGTTATACTGATTATGCCAAGCTAAACGAATCCTTGTTTTGCAAGGACTCTTTATATTTTTTAGAGGGTGTATTATGCCCTTTTATGCAACACATAATAGAATTTGATAAAAATGCAGATTCCATTCGATGTGTTGTGTAAGATAGTTCTTGCATGGAATTCGTTTAGTTTGGCGACTATCGGAGTTTGCGTTTTTTTGCGGCAACTTCGGTTGTCGCATTTTTTGTTGTAGGGGGGAGTGGTAAAAATGATTGTAATGTAAGTGGAATTTGTTTGTCTGGACGGAGCGGAATGTTTTAAGAATTTATGTGAATTAGGTACGCACTTTGCCTATTTGATGTAGTCGAAAATATGGACGAGGCGAGTATAACCGGTCACTTAAAATTCTGTCGTTACAAAAGAATAAGGGTGAAAAAGCATTTCTGTAACAAATGGCTTGAAAGTAAAAAAAACACAGCGGTGTTTGCGTTTTTAATGAATTTATTAAAAATATATACGCATAAGAAAATTTATAAAAAGAGGTAAATGAAAATGAAAAAGAAAGTTTTAGCAATACTTGTAACGCTTACGCTTTTATGCGCAGCTTGTCTTATTGGGTGTAACGGCTCGATAACCAAAGAGGTAAACAAGAACGTTTACGGCGGAAGCGGCGACACGACCGTGGAAATTTACATATACACGGACGAGGGGCGGCTTGTGTGGGGTACGAAGTGCCTAAGAAGCGAATACACGCTCGAAGCCTATCAGTCCTCATACGTTCTCACCATTCGCAAGAACGGTGAAACAAGGCATTATATAGGCGGTATAATCGAAATAATAGAGGCGACGAATGGAACGACAATTAACAATTGAGCAGATGAGCGAGGCAAATGACGACTTAGAGTAAAACGAAGATGGCTCTAAGTATAATTACTTTATTAGGGCTACAGAAAAACACACAAAAAACACCCGCTTTAGATTTTTGGCGATTTTACCGAAAAAATTAAGCGGATGTTTTGTTTTTACGTAATATTTTTTATTCCGCAAGATTTAAGGAAACGTAGGCTTGGACGGCTATGCCTTCTTCTCTGCCGATGACGCCTATGCCTTCGAGGGTCGTGCATGTTATGCCGACGAGGGAAGGGGAGATATCGAGGGCGGCGGCGAGGTTTTGCGTTATTGCGGGAACGAATTTCATCAGCTTTGGTTTTTGCGCCATTATGCACGCAGAAAGATTGTTGACTTTGTAGCCGCGCGATTGAACCATGCCGAGAACGAGCGAAAGTAGCTTCATACTGTCCGCGCCTTTGTATCTTTCGTCGGTGTCCGGGAAGTGGTAGCCTATGTCGCGCAAAGATAAAGCCGAAAGCATTGCGTCCATTACGGCGTGGGCGAGAACGTCCGCGTCGCTGTGTCCGAGCAAGCCTTTTGTGTGCGGGATTTCTATTCCGCCTAATATGAGCTTTCTGCCTTCGACAAGCGTGTGTAAGTCGAAGCCCGTGCCGACGAGAATTTTCGGCTTGAAGTCCTCTTCGTAAGTGAGCTTTTCGTTGGCTCTTTCGCCGATAACCGTTTTTACCTTGCCGATATACTTGCAGAAAACGCCCGCGTCGTCGGTGAAAGAATCGGCAGGCGATATCGAGGCGTACGCTTTTTTGATTAGCTCCGTCTTAAAGCCTTGCGGGGTTTGGACTTTGAAAAGTTTTTCGCGCTTGGTTTCCGTTATATATTCTTCGTCGCCGAAGCCGAGCGTGTCGGTAAACGGCAGAACGGGTATAGCCGCGCCGTGTGCCTTTACCGCCTCTATTATATTATATATAAGGTTATGCGTGACGAACGGGCGGGCGCAGTCGTGGATAAGCGTTATATCGCCGCTTGCCGCTTTCAAAGCGTTTTTGACGGAATCCGTGCGTGTATCGCCGCCGCGAACGAGTTTTATTAGCGGGTTGCCGCTAAAAATTCCTTTCAGACTTTCTTCGTCGCGCTTAGCGCAAGCTATAATTATTTCGGTTACGTTCTCTATATTAGAAAACGCCGCGACGGTTTTTTCGGCAACGGTTACGCCGCCGAGGTCGAAGAATATTTTATTCCGATTGAGTTTTGCGCGTGAGGCTGACCCCGCCGCGGGGATTATTACGGAGATTGTCATTGTTATTTCCTCTAATAACAGTTGAAAATTGAAAATGGAAAATTGAAAGATATGGATAATACATATTATAATATTTTCGTCCGCAACTTTCAACTTTCAACTTTCACTTTTCAACTTACGCAAGTATTTCGTATAAAAGACCGGCTTCGTCTTTTTTGACCGTTTCTTTGAGTTCGAGAACGCGGAACTTTAAGCTCCCGCCGCCGAAACGTATTTCCACTACGTCGTTGATTTTGAGGTCGTACGAGGGCTTTACGTCCTTACCGTTTACCGAAACTTTGCCGCCCTTGCAAGCGTCGGCTGCTACCGTGCGGCGTTTAAGCACGCGCGAAACTTTGAGAAATTTGTCGATTCGCATAAATTTTCCTTTTTATTCAAGCGTATTTCGCAAAACGAGGCGAAAAGACTTGACTTTTTTTTGACTCTTGATTACAATAGATAAATGCTTAAACTGCATAATTGTCGGTTTCTGCCCTTTTTTACCTAAAATGGGGTGAGAAATCGCTCAAACATTGCCGTTTAACGTTCTATCCGACGTTATTTTAACACATTTCGTTAAAAAAAGCAACGGGTAAAGACTAATTTTCAAGGAGCGGGATTTAATGTCACGTAATTTACCGTCGAAAATGTTTGGTAAGGTCGAGAGAAAATGTTTTTCTCGTATCAAAGAGGTGCAGGAGATACCTAACCTCGTCGAAGTCCAGAAAGATTCCTACAATTCTTTCATAGACGAAGGTATTTCGGAGGTTTTCGAGGACTTTTCGCCTATAACGGACTTTTCCGACCACTTCGAACTCTACTTTCTCGACCATAAGCTTGTAAACAAGCCTAAGTACAGCGAGAAGGAATGCCGCGATCGCGACGCTACTTATGCTATTCCCCTTAAAGTAACCGTAAGACTCGTCAACAAAGTTACCGGCGAGACAATAGACTCGGAAGTTTTCATGGGTGAGTTGCCGAAGATGACGGACAACGGTTCGTTCATTATAAACGGCGCGGAAAGGGTTATAGTTTCACAGCTTGTCAGAAGCCCGGGCATTATAAACGGATTGGAAATGGACAAGTCGGGCAAGAAGCTTTACAACACGACGGTTATACCGAACAGAGGCGCGTGGCTCGAATTCGAGCAAGACGTTTCGAAGGTTTTGTGGGTAAAAGTCGACAGAACGCGTAAGCTCCCCGCTTCGGTTTTACTTAGAGCTTTGGGCTTCGGTAAGGACGCCGAAATAGCCGAGCTTTTCGACAACGACGAAACGATAGTTTCCACTCTCGAAAAAGATACCACGACCAACGTTAAAGAAGGTCTTTTCGAATTATACAGAAGGCTTCACCCGGGCGAAGTTCCCAACGACGACGCGGTTAAAATTAACTTACGCAACCTCTTCTTCGATCCGCGCAGATACGACCTTGCGAGGGTCGGTCGCTACAAGTTCGACAAGAGGCTCCGTATGGGCGTTCGTATCGTCGGGCTTACTTCGGCGGACGACGTTATTTCCGAGGACGGCGAACTTTTAGTAGGAAAGGGCGAAGTCATAACAAAGGAAAAAGCCGAAGAAATCCAGAACGCCGGCGTAAACGAAATTTACGTTCTTATAGGCGGAAAACGCCACAAAGTCATCGCCAACAACACCGTATCCTTTACGGCGGTTACGGGCGTTGACCCGAGACTCTTCGGACTTATAGACACCATACATTACCCGTCGCTCAAGTTTGCCGAAAAGGTTGACAGGCTCGTCGCCGAAAAAGGCGTGGAAGCTACCGCCGACGAACTTTGCGACGAGATAAACGCGCTCTATTATACGGAAGAAAAGGTTACGCCCGAAGGTGTGGACGAAAAGCCGGAAGACAAGAAGAACGCGGAAAAGAGAAAAGAACAGAGAAGAAAATTCGTCGAAGCGTGCGTGGAATTCTTCAAGATTTTGAAGGGCGAACCGCATAAGCTCGACGCGGAAGAGAAAAAGACCGTTAAACCTCTTCTCGAAAAACTCAACCATAAGCATATAACCGTCGACGATATCGTCGCCGCCGTTTCCGTGTGCCTCGACTTAAACTACGGTATGGATTCCGTAGACTGCATCGACCACCTCGGCAACAGGCGCGTAAGAAGCGTCGGCGAACTCTTGCAGAACCAGTTCAGAATAGGTATCGCAAGACTTGAAAGACTTATAAAAGAAAGAATGGCGACGCAGGACCCGAAAGAGGTTACCCCCGCCAGCCTTATCAATATCCGCCCCGTAACTTCGGCAATCAAGGAATTCTTCGGTTCTTCTCAGTTGTCGCAGTTTATGGACCAGACAAACCCGATTGCGGAACTTACCCACAAGAGAAAGCTTTCCGCTTTGGGCCCCGGCGGCTTGAACCGCGAAAGAGCGACGTTCGAAGTCCGCGACGTTCACTACACTCACTACGGCAGAATGTGCCCGATAGAAACGCCGGAAGGTCAGAACATCGGTCTTATTTCCTCGCTTACCGCTTACGCAAAGGTAAACGAATACGGGTTTATCGAATCTCCTTACAGAAGAGTTATCGACGGCGTTGTTACCGACCACGTAGATTACTTGACGGCGGACGAAGAAGACAACTTCACCGTTGCACAGGCTAACGAACCGCTCGACGAGAACGGAAGATTCGTCAACGAAATGGTTTCCTGCAGAAAGAGAGAGGACATTACCGAAGAAGTAAGAGAAAAAATCGACTACATGGACGTTTCGCCCAAACAGCTCGTTTCGGTCGCTACCGCGCTTATTCCGTTCCTTGAAACGGACGACAGCCACCGCGCGCTCATGGGCTCCAACATGCAACGTCAGGCGGTTCCTCTTTTGAAACCCGAAAACGCTATCGTAGGCACGGGTATCGAAGCTAAGATAGCTTACGACTCGGGCGTTATGATAATCGCCGGAAAAGACGGCGAAATAACTTCGGTCGCCGGTGACAAAATCGTTCTTACGGCGGACGACGGCGAAGTCATTACTTACGAACTCAAAAAATTCATTCGTTCCAACCAGGGAACATGCTTGAACCAAAGACCTATCGTCAACAAGGGCGACAAGGTTAAAAAAGGCGATATCATCGCGGACGGACCCGCGACGTCGAACGGCGAACTCGCGCTCGGCAGAAACATTCTCGTCGGCTTTATGACGTGGGAAGGCTACAACTACGAGGACGCGGTGCTTTTGTCCGAAGAACTCGTTATGGACGACGTGTTCACTTCTATCCATATAGAAGAACATGAAACTGAAGCGCGCGACACCAAGCTCGGCGAAGAAGAAATAACGAGAGAAATCCCCAACGTCGGCGAAGACGCGCTTAAAGACCTCGACGAAGACGGTATTATCCGTATCGGCGCGGAAGTCATGAGCGGCGATATTCTCGTCGGTAAAGTTACGCCTAAGGGCGAAACGGAACTCACCCCCGAAGAAAGACTTTTGAGAGCTATTTTCGGCGAAAAAGCAAGAGAAGTAAGAGATACTTCGCTTAGAGTTCCGCACGGCGAAAGCGGTATCGTAGTAGACGTTAAGATATTCACGAGAGAAAATAAGGACGAACTTTCGCCCGGCGTAAACAAAATGGTCCGCGTGTACATCGCGCAGAAACGTAAGATTTCCGTCGGCGACAAGATGAGCGGTCGTCACGGCAACAAGGGCGTTATTTCGAGAATACTTCCGAAGAACGATATGCCGTTCATGGCGGACGGCACGCCGCTTCAGATAGTTCTTAACCCGCTCGGCATTCCTTCCCGTATGAACATCGGTCAGGTACTCGAAGTTCACTTGGGGCTTGTTTGCAAACAGCTCGGCTGGAAGATCGCAACCCCCGTTTTCGACGGCGCGAGCGAGAAAGACATAAGAGAATTGCTCGAAGAAAATCACTTCGTCAATCCTAAGGGCGAAGTCGACGGCAAAATTCAGCTTTACGACGGCAGAACGGGCGAACCTTTCGAAAACAGAGTCACGGTCGGGCAGATGTACATGATTAAGCTGCACCACCTCGTCGACGATAAGATTCACGCAAGGTCGATAGGTCCGTACTCGCTTATCACGCAGCAACCGCTCGGCGGCAAGGCTCAATTCGGCGGACAACGTTTCGGCGAAATGGAAGTTTGGGCGCTCGAAGCTTACGGCGCGGCGCACATCTTGCAAGAAATTTTAACCGTCAAGTCGGACGACGTAGTCGGTCGTGTAAAGACGTACGAATCGATTGTCCGCGGCGACGATATTTCCGAACCGGGTATCCCCGCTTCGTTCAAAGTTCTTCTCAAAGAATTACAATCTCTCGCGCTCGACATGAAGGTCCTCACCGAAACGGGCGAAGAAATCTCGCTCAAAGAGCTTGAGGACGACGAAGTCGACGACAGAGAAGTCGTTACCGAGAAAGAGCCGACCGAAGAAGTCGAACTCGATACGGGCGACGAAGCGGACGAAGACGAAGACCTCGGCGACGATTCCATCTTCGAAGACCTTGACGACCTCGATTCGTTCGATGACGACGACGAGGACTTCAAGTTCAAGGACGACGATTACGAAGACCTTGAAAATATGGATAATCTCGACCTTTTGGACGATGATTACGACGATGACGACGACAGTAATAACTAAGGGTAGGAGGCGACAATAAAATGTTTGAACTTAACAATTTCGATTCCATTCAGATAGGCGTAGCTTCTCCCGAAAAAATCAGAGGCTGGTCTTACGGCGAAGTAACTAAGCCGGAAACCATTAACTACCGCACACAAAAACCCGAAAGGGACGGTCTTTTCTGCGAAAGAATTTTCGGGCCGACCAAGGACTGGGAATGCCACTGCGGTAAATACAAAAGAATACGCTATAAAGGCGTTATCTGCGACAAGTGCGGCGTAGAAGTTACGCGCGCCAAGGTAAGAAGAGAACGTATGGGACACATAGAGCTTGCTGCTCCCGTTTCCCATATCTGGTACTTTAGAGGCGTTCCGTCAAGAATAGGTCTTATTCTCGACATGGGTCCCAAGCAACTCGAACAAGTGCTTTACTTCGCTTGCTTCGTAGTTCTCGACCCCGGTACGACCGACCTTACCTATAAGCAAGTAATAAACGATAAAGAATACAACGACGCTATCGAAAAATTCGGCGTAGGTTCCTTTAAAGCGGGCATGGGCGCGGAAGCCATAAAAGAGCTTTTGCAAGCCGTCGACCTCGATAAGGAAGCGGAAGAAATCCGCAACGTAATCGAAACTTCGACGTCCGCTCAAAAGAGAGCCAAAGCGGTTAAGAGAATAGATATCGTGGAAGCGTTCAGAAAGAGCGGCAACCGCCCCGAATGGATGATTCTCGACGTTATCCCCGTTATTCCTCCCGAACTCAGACCTATGGTACCGCTGGAAGGCGGCAGATTCGCCACTTCCGACCTTAACGACTTGTATCGTCGCGTTATCAACCGTAACAACCGTTTGAGAAAGCTCATGGAATACGGCGCGCCCGATATCATCGTAAGAAACGAAAAACGTATGCTTCAGGAAGCCGTGGACGCGCTTATCGACAACGGCAGAAGAGGCAAAGCCGTTACGGGACCGGGAAGCCGCGATTTGAAGTCGCTCTCCGGTATGCTTAAAGGTAAGCAAGGCCGTTTCCGTCAGAACCTTCTCGGCAAACGCGTCGACTACTCCGGTCGTTCGGTTATCGTCGTAGGTCCGGAACTTAAACTTTATCAGTGCGGTTTGCCTAAGGAAATGGCGATAGAGCTTTTCAAGCCGTTCGTCATGAAAAAGCTTATCGAAAACAATAATTGCCACAATATAAAGAGCGCGAAGAGAACGGTTGAAAGAATGAAGCCGGTAGTATGGGATATCCTTGAGGACGTCATTAAAGACCACCCCGTGCTTTTGAACCGTGCGCCTACGCTTCACAGGCTTTCCATTCAGGCTTTCGAGCCGGTGCTTATAGAAGGCAGAGCCATTAAACTCCACCCGCTCGTTTGCGGCGCGTTCAACGCCGACTTCGACGGCGACCAGATGGCAGTCCACGTTCCTCTTTCCATAGAGGCTCAGGCGGAAGCGAGATTCTTGATGCTCTCTTCCAACAACATTCTCAAACTTTCCGACGGTAAGCCGGTTATGTCGCCTACGCACGATATGGTTTTGGGGTGCTACTACCTCACTATCGTTCGCAGAGAGGACGGAAAGTGGTATAACGAAGAGTTCAAGGAAGTACCCGAGGGCGAAGGCACGCAGTACCATGCGGGCGTATTCTCCACGGACGAAGCAATCGTCGCGTACCAGACAAAAGAACTCTCCTTGCAGGACGAAATTTACGTCAGGAGAACGGTCGATACTCCGGAAGGACCTATCACCGGCGTCATAAAAACCACTTGCGGTAAGATTATCTTTAACTCGGCTATCCCGCAAAACCTCGGTATGTGCGAGAGAAAAACCAAAGAAGATTACTTAAAACTCGAAGTAGACACGCTCGTCAAACAAAAGACGTTCAAGGAAATTATCCGCGCTTGCTTCAAGGCTAACGGCGGACCGAAGACTGCCGAAACGCTCGACAGCATCAAGGCTCTCGGTTACAAATTCTCCACGATAAGCGGTTTAACTACTTCCGTGTTCGATATGCACGTTCCGCCCAAGAAGTACGAGCTTATCAAAGAAGCTTCCGACAAGGTTCACAAGATAAACGCGTTTTTCGCAAAGGGCTTCATAACCGAAGACGAAAGATACAAACAGGTCGTTTCCATCTGGTCGGACGTTACCGACAAGGTATCCGAAGAACTTACGAACTCTCTCGAAAAGTTCAATCCTATATCCATGATGGTCGACTCCGGCGCGCGCGGTTCCAAGGACCAGATTAAGCAGCTTGCCGGTATGCGCGGTCTTATGACCAACCCGAGCGGTAAAGTTATCGAAATCCCCGTTAAGTCGTCCTTCCGCGAAGGCTTGAACGTACTCGAATACTTCATCTCGGCGCACGGCGGCAGAAAAGGTCTTGCGGATACGGCACTTAAAACGGCTGACTCCGGTTACCTTACCCGTCGTCTCGTAGACGTTTCGCACAACGTTATAGTAAGAGAAGAAGACTGCTTCGCCGGCACGGGCGAAAAGCCGAAGGGAATGTGGGTTTCCGCAATCCTCGGCGAAAAAGACAAAGTAATCGAAGGTCTCGAAGACAGACTTATCGGCAGATACACGGTCGAAGACGTAGTCAATCCCAAGACGGGCGAAGTCATTATTCCCGCCGACACAATGATAAGCGAAGAACAAGCCGCGGAAGTCACCAAAGCGGGTATCGACAAAGTGCTTATCAGAAGTATATTCACTTGTCGCTGTAAGCACGGCGTATGCGCTAAGTGCTACGGCAAAAACATGTCCAACATGCTCCCCGTCAACGTGGGCGAAGCGGTCGGTATCATAGCCGCGCAGTCCATAGGCGAACCGGGTACTCAGCTTACGATGAGAACCTTCCATACCGGCGGTATAGCTTCCGCGGGCGATATCACCCAAGGTTTGCCGCGTATCGAAGAACTTTTCGAAGCAAGGCGTCCTAAGGGGCAGGCAATCGTCTGCGAAACGGGCGGCATAGTCACCATAGAAGAGCGCGAAGGCGTTCGCCACGTCGTAGTGAAAGGCGACGACCAGACCGCGAAGGACGCGAACAAGGACTACCTTATCCCGTTCAGCGCGGAACTCAAAGTAAAAGCGGGCGAAAGAGTCGTTCCCGGCACCGTTTTGACGGGCGGCTCCGTTTATCCGCAAGACATTTTGAGAACGCAGGGCGTAAAGGGCGTTCAAGACTACATTCTCCATGAAGTTCAGTCCGTTTACCGTTCGCAAGGCGTCGATATCAACGATAAACACGTAGAAATCATCGTTCGCCAGATGCTCCGCAAAGTCAAAGTCGAAAACTGCGGCGACACCACGATGCTTCCGGGCGAACTCGTAGACATCACGAGATACGAGGACGAAAACAGCAAGGTTATGGAAAACGGCGGCAGACCCGCTACCGTTAAGAGAACGCTTCTCGGTATCACCAAAGCTTCTCTCGCGACCGAAAGCTTCCTCTCCGCCGCGTCCTTCCAGGAAACCGCAAGGGTTCTTACGGAAGCCGCAATCAAGAACAAAATCGACCCGCTTATGGGTCTTAAAGAGAACGTTATCATCGGTAAGCTTATCCCTGCCGGTACCGGCGTAAAGGACTATAAACAGCTCAATCCGCAAGTAAATAACGTCGCTACGGAAGAACAATAACGGAAAATCGTACTTTGCGGGAGTAAAATTCTCGCAAAGTACGGAAATATCCTTATATTTGATTGACTAAAATCCGCAAAAATGCTAAAATTACGAGGTAAGGTCATTAGGTTGACCCCGTTTTTCGTGTTTTAAAAAGTTTTTTATCGGTTATCCTCTCGTTTGGGCGAGGGTAGTCGGTTGAAATATCCGAATATTAAAAGGAGGTAAAAAATGCCAACAATCAACCAGCTCATCAAGCACGGCAGACGTACGGCTGTAGCAAAGAGTAAAACTCCTATCTTGGAAGAATGCCCGCAGAGAAGAGGCGTATGCCTTTCCGTTACTACGACTTCTCCTAAGAAGCC
>ERZ808242.518-NODE-518-length-27561-cov-15.232749_pt1 | contig 27561 bp, 24 predicted proteins | sample MGYA00521244_ERZ808242 | MGnify/ENA primary metagenome ERZ808242 (study PRJEB31516, sample SAMN03275573) | gut metagenome | biome: mammalia-associated habitat; material: feces | host: Papio cynocephalus | place: Kenya | collected 2012-07-27 ... | reverse complement strand
CCAAGACCCACAGCTTAGAAGGCTGTTGCTCTAATCCAACTGAGCTACGGAACCATCCATTATTGCAGTGCAAAGTTATATCTTTTTTCTGACAAGATGAAATTTAACAAAGGATGAATCATCAATTTAACAGTATTTTAACTTTAAGGGCACGCACACAGGACTATCTGCTCTACCAGATGTAGCAAAAATGGGGCTATAGCATGAACTGGACTGGGCTGAATTACGTTGGAATGTAAACCGATAAATACCGCTCACGCCATCAAAACGCCCATGTCCACGGAGTGTAAACGAATGACAATTGCTGTCCAATTTTTCCAAAATGGCACTATCATTGAATAAAGCGGACAATGTATATAAAAAAACAGCGATTATTTGCAACGACGAAATATTTTGGCCGAAATACGCGATTTTTCGGCGCTTTTCGTAATTGGCTGATAGTTAGCCATTTACAAGAACTACGATTTAATTAAGCCCAAAAGGTAAATACTTTTCATCAAAGAATACCCTTTATCGCGTTGCGATATACCCTTTATCATGACGTGATTAACGCTTAATCGCATCGCGATATACCCTTTATCGCAACATAAAATACCCTTTATCGCAAAATTACCCCACGCAAATCGTGGCGCGACCGATGAAAAACGTGATTTTCGCGTTCTATTTCGTCGGCCGTCCGTGACAAACGTTTCGACCAAAAATCATGACAGAGAAAGCGACAGGAATGGTTCTTCCACAATTAATTAAGGTGAGTTCTATCAATTACCGCCATAAAAATGGGCTCTTCCGGAATTTGGAGTGACGGGTCCCTTACGTTGGGTTTGAATGTAAACCAATATAAACCCAACGCAGGGGTATCATCACTCCAAATGCCAGATGGAGCCAACTTTTTGGGGCTGACATGCCCGCAGTTCGCTTTTTTTCCGTAAATTTGCAACCAACCACCGGGCCGCAACACGCCCCCAAAAACAAACAGCCATGAACCACAATCCACATTGCGACTTTGTATTGCCCGCAGAATGGTCACCGCAAAGCGGCATCCAACTGACGTGGCCACACACCGCCACCGACTGGAAGCCCTACCTTGAAGACATCACAAAGACATTTGTCGAGATGGCCCGCGAGATCACCAAACGCGAGCTACTGCTCGTCGTCACACCCGACAAGGAGCAGACCCGGTCACAGCTGGCCGAATCACTCAGCAGCGAGTGTCTCTCACGCATCATCATACGCCAGGTGGACACCAACGACACCTGGGCGCGCGACCATGGGCCCCTGACCCTCACGTCGACACACCAGGCACAGGGTTTCTTCGTGAAAAACCACCTGCTTGACTTCAAGTTCAACGGATGGGGGGAGAAGTTTGAATGGCGTAAAGACAATGCCATCAACCTCCAGCTCTATTACGACGGCGTGTTCCAGGCGGCCCTGGAGAACCACACCGACTTCATCCTGGAAGGCGGCTCCATCGAGAGCGACGGACAAGGCACCATCATGACCACCACATCGTGCATGACTGCGCCCCATCGCAACCAGCCGCTGGGCAAGCGCGAGATCGACGAGCGGCTGCGCATCCTGCTGCACGCTGACCGCATCATCTGGCTGGACCACGGACGGCTCATCGGTGACGACACCGACGGACACATAGACACCATCGTTCGCATGGCACCGCACGACACACTGCTCTACGTGGGATGTGACGACACCGAAGACGAGCACTACGACGACTTCGCAGCCCTTGAACGCCAGTTGCAGGGCCTGAAGACCCGCAACGGAAAGCCCTACCGGCTGCTGCGCCTGCCCATGCCCAAGGCCATCTTCGACGGCGACGACCGTCTGCCCGCCACCTACGCCAACTTTGTCATTCTCAACGGCGCCGTGCTCGTACCCACCTACGCACAGCCCGACAGCGACCGGGCGGCCATGGACACCATTCACCAAGCCTTCCCCGACCGCGACATCATCGGCATCGATGCGCGCACGGCCATACGCCAGCACGGGTCACTCCATTGCCTGACCATGCAGTATCCCGAAGGCGTACTCACACCGCCACACGAAGAGAGCGCGCCACAGACCCCCAATGAGCCCTTCTTCACCTGAGCCCCATCACACGGGCTCCGACAAAACACAAAGACAAACCACAACGGCACTATCCACATGCAATTAAAAATAGGTATCATCCAACAGCACAACACGCCCGACACCGCCGACAACCTCAAGCGGTTGGCCGAGGGTATCAGCGAACTCGCACAGCAGGGCGCACAGCTCATCGTCCTGCAGGAGCTCCACAATTCTCTCTACTTCTGCCAGACGGAAGACGTCAGTCAGTTTGACCTTGCCGAGCCCATTCCCGGGCCCTCCACACGCTTCTTCGCCGACCTGGCCAAGACACACGGCGTGGTCATCGTCACGTCACTCTTTGAGCGCAGGGCGCCAGGTCTTTACCACAACACAGCCGTCGTCATCGAGAGAGACGGCTCCATCGCCGGCAAGTACCGCAAGATGCACATACCCGACGATCCGGCATACTACGAGAAATTCTATTTCACGCCCGGCGACCTGGGCTTCCACCCCATCGACACCTCCGTCGGACGGCTGGGCGTCATGGTCTGCTGGGACCAGTGGTATCCCGAAGCCGCTCGCCTCATGGCGCTCCAGGGTGCCCAGATGCTCATCTACCCCACAGCCATCGGCTATGAGACGAGCGACACGCCCGACGAGCAGCAACGACAGCGCACGGCCTGGACAACCGTGCAACGAGGCCACGCCGTGGCCAACGGGATCCCCGTCATAGCTGTCAACCGCGTGGGACACGAGGACGACCCCAGCCAGCACACGCAGGGCATCGACTTCTGGGGATCGAGCTTCGTGGCGGGCCCCCAGGGGGAAATTCGCTACCAAGCGTCGGAAAGCCAGGAGGAGCGCGCCATCGTGGATGTGGACCTGGCACACTCCGAGCAAGTGAGACGCTGGTGGCCCTTCTTGCGCGACAGGCGCATCGACGCCTACCAGGACATCCTCAAACGCTTCGTCGACTGAACGTCCAACGACACCAGAGGGAGAAAGGGACAAGCCGCATCCCCGTCAAGGTGTGGCTATAACATTATTTACAACTACATCTGCCCCATTCTCGTTTAAATTTCGTAACTTTGCGCCCAAATTACGAACATAGCAATAACCAAATAAATTATGAGCAAGCAAACAGAGAAGATTAAGGACCTCGTTGCCAAGCGCGAGCAAGCCCGCCTCGGCGGCGGACAGAAAGCCATCGACAAGCAACACGCACGCGGCAAGTACACCGCACGCGAACGCATCGAGATGCTCGTGGACAAGGACAGCTTTGAGGAGTATGACATGTTCAAGCTCCACCGCTGCCACAACTTTGGCATGGAGAAGAAACAATACCTCGGCGATGGCGTTGTGGCCGGATCGGCAACCATCGACGGCCGTTTGGTTTATGTCTACGCGCAAGACTTCACCGTCAACGGCGGCTCCCTCTCGGAGACCATGGCGCAGAAGATGTGCAAAATCATGGACATGGCCATGCAGAACGGCGCACCTGTCATCGGCATGAACGACTCAGGAGGCGCACGCATCCAGGAAGGCATCTCCGCCCTGGCCGGATACGGTGAGATCTTCGAGCGCAACATCCTCGCCTCGGGCGTGGTGCCACAGATCTCCATGATCATGGGTCCCTGCGCGGGCGGCGCCGTCTACTCGCCTGCCCTGACCGACTTCATCGTCATGACAGAGGGTACCAGCTACATGTTCCTTACGGGACCGAAGGTGGTGAAGACCGTCACGGGCGAGGAGATCGACTCCGAGCACCTCGGCGGAGCAAGCGTGCACGCCAGCAAGAGTGGCGTGACCAGCTTCACGGCCAAGACCGAGGAGGACGCCATGACACTCATCAAGAAACTGCTGAGCTATCTGCCCTCCAACAACACGGAGGAAGCACCGCGCGTGGAGTGCACGGACCCCATCGACCGCAAGGAAGACCTGCTCAACGACATCCTGCCCGACGATCCCAACAAGGCATACGACATGTACAAGGTCATCACGGCCATCACGGACAACAACGAGTTCTTCGAGGTGCAGCCCAAGTTCGCCAAGAACATCATCACCGGCTTTGCCCGTTTCAATGGACAGAGCGTGGGCATCGTGGCCAACCAGCCCTCAGCCTACGCCGGCGTGCTCGACGTGAACGCCAGCCGCAAGGGCGCCCGCTTCGTGCGCTTCTGCGATGCCTTCAACATCCCCATCGTCAGCCTCGTCGATGTGCCTGGGTTCCTGCCCGGAACAGGACAGGAGTACAACGCCGTCATCCTGCACGGTGCACAGTTGCTCTATGCCTATGGTGAGGCCACTGTGCCCAAGATCACCATCACGCTGCGCAAGAGCTACGGCGGCAGCCACATCGTCATGGGATGCAAGCAGCTCCGCTCCGACCTCAACTTCGCATGGCCGACGGCCGAGATCGCCGTCATGGGAGCATCAGGCGCCGTGGCCGTGCTCTGCGCCAAAGAGGCCAAAAAAATCAAGGAAGAAGGTGGTGACGTGAAAGCGTTCCTCGCCGAGAAGGAAGACGAGTACACAGAGACTTTCGCCAACCCCTACCAGGCCGCACAGTTTGGCTACATCGACGATGTCATCGAGCCGCGCAACACACGCTTCCGCATCTGCCGCGGACTGGCACAACTGGCCTCTAAGCGCCAGAGCCTGCCCGCCAAGAAGCACGGATGCATGCCGATGTAACCCACACACCTAGCGAACAGAAAAAGATTAACGTTTCCAATGGACAAGAACATCTATGCAGCCATCGCCATGGCACTCTATGAGTACCAGGGCAACAACGTTCATGACAAGGAGCCCAATGTCATCACCATCAAGCCGAAGCAGACCTTGTGGAATGCCAAGTTCCTGTCATTCACAGCTAAACCATCAAGATAATGAAAGAATTCAAATATACCATCGACGGAAAGGAATACAACGTCGAGATTGGCGACATCAATGAGCAGACTTACGTCGCCAGCGTGAAGGTCAACGGAGAGGCCTTCGAAGTGGGAATGGAGAAGCCTGCCGAACCCGAGAAGAAAAAGGTGGAGTTGGGCAAGCCCGTCGCCGAGAGCGACGAGGAGACCGCCGCACCCGTCGCAGGTGCCAATGTGGCCAACGCCACCAAGGCTCCCCTGCCAGGCACCATCACCGCCATCAACGTGAAGGTCGGAGACGAGGTCAAGGCAGGAGATGCTGTGCTGGTGCTGGAGGCCATGAAGATGGCCAACAACATCGAGGCAGAGAAGAGTGGAAAAGTGAGCGCCATCTGTGTCAAGATCGGACAGAGCGTGCTCGAAGACGACGCTCTCTTCGTCATCGAATAACGTGGAGCCCCGGATGGGGACATACCCCAAAGACGGCGCCACACAATGATAAACACCCTTAAAAACGCCCTCTTTTGTGTGAATTGATGCAAAAGAGGGCGTTTAATCATTATTTTTTCGTAACTTTGCAATCACAAAGTTAATTTGGATGGAGTGTGCGCATACAGCAACGCCAGCCCACATCAATTGGCTTTTCACACTTAACAGAGAAAAGAAGAATGATCAAGAAAAAGGTTTTATTCATCAACCAGGAAATCACCCCCTATGTGCCCGAATCAGAACTGTCTGTCATGGGGCGCCAGTTACCGCAGAAAATGCAGGAGAACGGCTTTGAGATCCGCACCTTCATGCCGAAGTGGGGCGCCATCAACGAGCGACGCGGACAGTTGCACGAGGTAATCCGCCTGTCAGGCATGAACTTGATCATCGACGACACAGACCACCCGCTGATCATCAAGGTGGCAAGCATACCCGTCTCACGCCTGCAGGTCTACTTCATCGACAACGAGGATTACTTCCTCCACAGACAAGCGATGACAGAAGACGAGAACGGAGCCGAATATGCCGACAACGGCGAGCGAGCCATCTTCTTCGCACGTGGCGTACTGGAGACAGTTAAGAAACTGCGCTGGCCCCCCGACCTCGTGCAATGCCAGGGCTGGATGGCGGCTGTCGTCCCCCTTTACATCAAGACGGCCTATCACGACGACCCGTCGTTCGCCAACGCCAAGGTTGTCACCTCCCTCTTCGGCAACCAGCCCAAGTCTTCACTGGGAGACAACTTCAAGAAGTGTGTGGAGTTCCGCGACGCCAACGCCGAACTGCTCAAGCCCTACGCTGACAACTTCGACTTCAAGGAACTGGGGAAGATGGCCATCGACTACAGCGACGGTGTCATCGAAGCTGGGGAGCAGGTCAACCCGGACTTGTTGGACTACGCCAAAGGCAAGGGCATGCCCCTGCTCAGTTATCCCGGCAATGACTATGTGGCCGCCTACAAGGACTTCTACAACCAAATCCTCGACAAATAATCCGGCACACAAGCTACCATACAAACCCTAACAAGCGTTTTCACATGAACTCTAAGTTTTTGGCTGTCCTCACTCTTGCTGCCATCGGCATGACAAGCTGCGACACGACAACTGACACCATAGGCTCCTCGCTCAACGACAACCGTGACGGACTGCAAATATCCGCACAGGCCTACAGCGTGGCCAGCCGCTCCATCGTCGCCGACTCGGTACTCTCGCGCAACATCACAGGTTACCTGGGCAAGGTGAGAGACCCTGAGACCGGTGCCTACATCACGGGCGACTTCATGGCGCAGTTCAACAATCTGGAGGACTTCTCGTTTCCACAGAAGGCCAACCTCGTGGCGACAGATGACAACGGCCATGAGCAAAGAGGCGTCGTCAAGGCTGACTCGTGCGAGATCCGTCTCTTCTACAACAGCCTTTATGGCGACTCCACACAACTGATGAAGCTCACCGCCTACGAGATGGGGAAGCCCATGAACGAGGACCGCAATTATTACAGCAACTTCAACCCGGCTGACAATGGATACATCCGGGAGGGGGGAATTCGCAAGGACAAGGTCTACAGCCTGATCGACTACAATGTGAAGGAAAGCACGCGCGACACCTCAACCTACACGCCCTATATCACCATCAAGCTGAAGGGTCCCTACACGGACAAGGACGGGAAGACGTATGACAACTATGGCACCTACGTCATGCAGAAATATTATGAGAACCCTGCCAACTTCAAGAACGCCTTCGCTTTCAGAAACAACGTAGTGCCAGGCTTCTTCTTCAAGCACCAGAGTGGCGTGGGTAACATGGCGTATGTCTCCCAGTCACAGTTGGATGTCTATTTCAGTCATGTGGAGGACGACTCGCTTTACCATTCAGCTGCCGTCTTTTGGGGAACAGAGGAAGTGCTGCAGACCTCTACCATCACCAACGACAAGCAGACAATGGAGAAACTGGCCAACGATGAGTCGTGCACATATCTCAAGACACCCGCAGGCATCTTCACGGAGCTGACGCTCCCGGTGGAGCAGATCATGAAAGATCATGAAAATGACACCATCACCTCAGCCAAACTGGTGCTGCAACGCTTGAACAACAAGACAACGAGCGACTATGCCTTTGGCGTGCCAAATAAAATACTGATGATTCCCGAAGATTCCATCCATTCCTTCTTTGAGAACAACGAGATCTACAACAACAAGAACTCGTTTGTCGCAAGTTGGGCATACAATGCCGCTAACGGAAACTTTGACAACAGCTACACCTTCTACAACCTATCGGGCATGATTTCCGCCATGTACAACAGCGACCGGCAGTCAGCCAACTGGAACAAGGTGGTGCTCATACCCGTGCAAGTGTCAACCACAACCACCTCGTCGGGCTCGACAACGGTTGTCAAGGTGACTAACGACATGTCGCTGACAAGCACAAGACTTGTCAAAGGAACAGAGGCTGATGACAGTCCCATCAAGATAAACATCATCTACAGTCGCTTCAAGTAAAGGGCGGACTGCACTAATGGTGGGTTCTATAAACTACCACCTTTAGGTAACTCTGACAAAGCTAATTTATAGAACCCACTTAATACAAATCCGGAAATGGCAGACAACTTTCTTGAACGTCATCACGAAGAATACGAAGAACGGAAAAGGGCTTGGCTTCGCAACAAGAAGCACATGCCCAAACTAAAACGAACCATAGAAAAGCCTGAAGACGAAAGTCTTTAGGCTTTTTCCTTTATGAGTGATTGGCCACTTCGCCCTGTCCGCCACATTGCGGTAAGGGCACAGCCCATTGCCCTTGCGTCAATGGACCACGCGAAGCTTGGCAAACTTGAGCAACAATTGCTTGCGTCCAGTGGCATCAAAGTCGACGGTTGCCTTGGCATTCTCACCCATCCCCTCAATCCTGGCGACGACGCCACGACCAAAGCGTTGATGTTCGACGACCGAACCCTCATGCAAGTCGGAAGCCGTAGCCGACGCGCGTCCGCCATTGGTGACAGCTCTTTCCACCCTGCTCCAATTGCCGCTCTGCTTAAGCTTTCGTTCAAACGACGGGGAAAACGGGTTGACGGCCTGCTCGGGCCTGTGGGGAGCCGTAATCTTGGGTTTGGGATCGGCCATAAACTGGCCTGCGACGGGACGGGAGTTCTGCATGCGGCTACTCCTTTGCGGATACTCGCTACCCCAAACGCGGCTTCCTGTATAAGGCTTGTTAATCTCGTAATCATCCTCCCACGGAAGGCGTCCCGAACGTGAACTGTCGTTTCGCGTCTCACCGTACGACATGTAACCGCCGCTGCCACGTCCACCCTCCACCTCGACGTCGAGATACTGGGGGGCTATGTCATTCAGGAATCGGCTGGGATTGACAAATCCGTCCATCTTCCCGAATCGCCATCGCGTGTGAGCCCAGCTCAGAAAGCAGTGCTTTTCCGCTCGCGTGATGGCCACATAAAGCAACCTGCGTTCCTCCTCCAAGTCTTGGGGAGAGCCAACGGACATCTGACCGGGAAAGATGTTTTCTTCCAATCCCACAATGAACACAGTGCCAAACTCCAGTCCTTTGGCCGCATGGATGGTCATCAGCGTGACCTTGTCGTCTGTAGAATCATCAGAGTCTTGGTCGGTCATCAGCGAGACGTTGGCCAGATAATCGGCCAACAGGGCATGATCCTCATGCCCATCCTCGCGTTGTGCCTGCACGAAGTCGGCGATGCCAGATATGAGACTGTCGAGATTATCGCGCCGGCTATCACCTTCAGCGGTACGATCGGCTGCCAAGTCGGACTTGATGCCACTTCTCTCAAGGATGTCCTGCGCCAGCGTCAAGGCATCATCGGTCTCACGCCGGGAGACAAACGTGTCGATAAGCGCACGAAAATTCATCAGTTTCGCTGCAGTGCCCTTGTTGATCGGCAACTGATAACGCATAGGCTCGGAAATGACTTTCCACAAGCTCGCCCCATGCTCCTGCGCACACGCCATCACCTTGGCCAGCGTGGTATCGCCAATGCCACGCGACGGGTAATTGACAATACGGCGGAAGGCCTCCTCATCATCAGGGTTGACCACCAGCCGGAAATAGGCGATGACGTCCTTGATCTCCTTGCGCTGGTAGAAACTCAGCCCGCCATAGACACGGTAATGGTCACCCATGGCCACCTCGGGCTTGCGCATCTCCTCCTCAAAGAGGCGGCTCTGCGCATTGGTACGATAGAGAATGGCGAAGTCGCTCCAACGGCAATGCTCCTGCTGGCGGATGCGCTTGATCTCACGACAGACGATCGAAGCCTCACGCTTGTCGGATATGGTCTCCAGAACCTTCACCTTCTCCCCATCCTCATTCTCGCTATACACCTCCTTCGGGATCTGCCGCTCGTTGTGCTTCATCAGCGAGTTGGCGGCCGCCACGATGAGTTTTGTGGAACGGTAGTTGCGTTCCAGCTTAAACAAGCGCGTGTCGGAATAAACCTTCTGGAAATTCAAGATATTGTCAATGTTGGCGCCACGGAAGGCGTAAATGCTCTGGTAATCATCGCCCACCACACAGATGCGGCGTGTGCCGCCCGTGAGAAGCCACAGAATCTGTTGCTGCACATAGTTGGTGTCCTGATACTCATCGACCAAGACATACTGGAAACGGGTGGCATACTTACGTCGAATCTCTTCGTTTTGCCGCAACAGTTGGAACGTGTAGACCAGCAGGTCATCGAAGTCCATGGCGTTGGCCTGCCGCAGGCGATCCTGGTAAGCCATGTAAATTTTGCAGGTCTCAGGCATGTTGCGCCTCCTGTCGCGCTCCCTGGCCTCACCATCGTTCGCGTAAGCCTCCGGCATTTGGAGGCGGTTCTTGGCCATGGAGATAGCCGCATGGACCGTCGAAGGCTTGTAAGTCTTGTCGTCAAGTCCCATCGTCTTACAAATGCTCTTGATAAGGGAACGCGAGTCGGCCTCGTCGTAAATGGTGAAATCGGACGTGAACCCCAAGGTGGCCGCCTCCACACGCAGGATGCGCGAGAAGATGGAGTGGAACGTGCCCATCTGCAGGCTGCGCGCCCTCTCGGGCCCGACGATGCCTGCTATGCGCTCTTTCATTTCGTTGGCTGCCTTGTTGGTGAAGGTGAGGGCCAGCACATTCCAGGGCTTCAAGTCATCATGCACCAGGAGATAGGCTATCTTGTAAGTAAGCACACGAGTCTTGCCAGACCCGGCACCGGCTATGACGAGCTGCGGCCCATCGCAATAGACCACCGCCTGCCGTTGGTTTTCATTAAGCTGTTCGAGGAGATTCTGTTCCGATTGCATCTTACGATTGTTAAAAATTGGTGCGTCTTACCTGTAGGTGCCGCCCACGGCCGTGCGAGGGTCATAGTCCTCGCCCTCCTTGGGGAAGGCTGGTATGTAACGCATGTTGTTCATGATTTGTCGCTGCCGCTTGCGCATGTATGCGCTGGGCGACTTGGACGAGAACTTGCGGGGATTGGGCAGCGTGGCTGCAATGAGCGCACAGTCAGCACGTGTGAGGTTGTCGGCAGTTTTTCCGAAATTATACTCGGCACAAGCGTCGACACCATAGATACGGTCACCCATCTCTATGGAGTTGAGATAGACCTCCATGATGCGCTGCTTGCTCCAAAAGAGCTCAGTGAGAGCTGTGAAATAGACTTCAAAGCCCTTGCGGACCCACGACCGGCCAGGCCATAGAAAAACATTCTTGGCCGTCTGCTGCGAGATGGTGCTCGCGCCATAGCGCTTCCCCCCCTTGCCATTTGCCATGTTACGTTTGGCAGCATGGCCGATAGCGTCAAAATCAAAACCGTGATGGAGCAAGAAGCGAGAGTCTTCCGATGCCATGACGGCTACAGGCATATGCTTTGACATCTGGTCCAAGGGCACCCAGTGATGGTGAATGGTGAGACTGCCCGTCTGCACACAGCGGATAAGCATCAGCGGCGTGACATACACGGGCAGGAAGCGATAAGCCACCACAGCAAGGATGGTGGAAGCGAAAAAGAGGCTAACCGCCCACTTGACAATTTTCTTAAACATGGCAAAAAGGGGTGCGGACGCACTGAAGCCCGTCCGCATCCCTATTGAAGATGGATCTGTGAATGCTGGTTTAGTTGAGCTTGCCGTTGTTGGCCTTCTCGATCATGGCCTGTGAAGCATACAGGTACACCTCCACGCGGCGACTGGCCTTGACATTCTCGGTGCCATCTGCATTCGTCACAAGATTGGTTTCCCCAAAACCTGTGGCGTTCTTGATTTGTGAGCTGGGCACGCCACAAGTGCTTACCAAGTAGTTTTTCACAGCCTTGGCACGATTTTCCGAAAGCACCTGGTTCACCTCGTCAGAACCATCCGACGACGCATAGCCCTGGATGTCAACCTGGCAGTCGGCGTTGTTCTTCAGAATGGTGGAGAACTTGGCCAGTTCGTTCTTGGCATTGGCCTGCAAGGCATACTTACCGACATTGAAGAGAATGCCGTTGTCGAAAGTCACCTTCACAGCCTTCAGGCCATTGGCATCGGTCACTTCCTCCACCTTAGCGTTCTTCACCTGTGCTGCCGTCTCAGCGGCCACCTTGTCCATGTGCTTGCCGATCAAGGCTCCCGTTCCAGCGCCTACCGCGGCGCCTATAGCCGCTCCGACTGCCGTATTGCCAGCGATGGCTCCGATAATGGCTCCGACTGCCGTGCCCGAGCCAGTGCCGATCAGAGCACCCGTGCCCGTCTTGGTGGAACAACCGACACCCACCAAGGTGAGCGTGCATAAACCCACTGTTGCTACTTTCATTCTTTTCATAATGCTTACATTTATTTATTTTCCACAATTTTCTTATTCGCAAAGTTACTGCTTTTTTCCCGAGATAGGTTCTTATTGAATATTTTTTTCGTAACTTTGCGGCAAAATTAACCAATCGTAAGGATTGGTGCAATGGGAAACGCCTACCTCACGATGGGGAAATCCCTAAACATCCCAGAAGAGGCGCCAGCCCACATACACGATAATTCTATATAAGGTAAAGACATAACATGGCAAAAGAACTGAAACATCTTACCAAGCGCGCTGACGACTACAGCCAGTGGTACAACGACCTGGTGACCAAGGCCGACCTGGCCGAGCAAGCACCCGTTCGCGGTTGCATGATCATCAAGCCTTACGGCTATGCCATCTGGGAGAAAATCCAGGCTGGCCTCGACAAGGAATTCAAGAAGCTGGGTGTGCAGAACGCCTACTTCCCCCTGCTCATCCCGAAGAGCTTCTTCGCCCGTGAGGCTGAGCATGTGAAAGGCTTTGCCAAGGAGAGCGCCGTGGTGACCCACTACCGCCTGAAGACCAGCGACGACGGCAAGGACATCATTGTCGATCCCGAGGCCAAGCTCGACGAGGAACTTATCATACGTCCCACGTCAGAGACCATGATCTGGCACACCTATAAGAACTGGATTCACTCATGGCGCGACCTGCCCATCAAGTGCAACCAGTGGTGCAACGTGATGCGCTGGGAGATGCGCACACGTCCGTTCCTGCGCACATCGGAGTTCCTGTGGCAGGAGGGGCATACCGCTCACGCCACCTCAGCCGAGGCCGAGGAGGAAGCCAAGACCATGCTCCATTGCTACGCCGACTTCGTGGAGGACGTGATGGCCGTACCGGTCATCCGCGGTGAGAAGAGCGAGACCGAGCGCTTCGCCGGTGCCCTGCAGACCTACACCATCGAGGCCATGATGCAGGACGGCAAGGCCCTGCAGAGCGGCACCAGCCACTTCCTCGGACAAAACTTCGCCAAGAGTTTCGACGTGACCTATCTCAACAAGGACAACAAGCCCGAGTATGTGTGGGCTACATCATGGGGCGTGTCCACCCGACTGATGGGCGCTCTCATCATGGTGCACTCCGACGACAACGGACTGGTGCTGCCCCCGAAGCTCGCGCCCATCCAGGTGGTCATCATCCCCATCAACAAAAATGAGGAGCAGCTCCAGGCCATCACGGCCAAGCTGCAGCCGGCCATCGACCAGCTGCGCGAGCTGGGCATCAGCGTGAAGTATGACGACGCCGACAACAAGCGCCCGGGCTTCAAGTTTGCCGACTACGAGCTCAAGGGTGTGCCCGTGCGCCTCGTCATGGGCGGCCGCGACCTCGAGAACAACACCATCGAGATCATGCGCCGCGACACGCTCGAGAAGGAGAACGTCTCGTTCGACGGCATCGTGGAGCGCGTGAAGGACATGCTCGACGACATCCAGCGCAACATCTTCGAGAAGGCTCGAAAGATGCGCGACAGCAAGGTATACGAGTGCACCAACTACGACGAGTTCAAGGAGCGCATCAAGGACGGAGGCTTCTTCCTCTGTCCCTGGGACGGCACGGCCGAGACCGAGGCCAAGATCAAGGAGGACACGCAGGCCACCATCCGCTGCATCCCCTACGGCTACGAGCAGAAGGAGGGCGCGGTCGACATGGTGAGCGGCAAGCCCGCCAAGAGCTGGGTCATCGTGGCGCGCGCCTACTAACAGCGCATCCGACCATCTTTTCCTTATCCCATCCGCCCACAAGGCGGGTGGGATTTTTGTTTTACCGGGGGAACATTATGCGAACGACCGAGGTGGGTCTCACTTCACTTGTCATGATTTCTTGCCAAAAAGTCTACCCCAGTTCGGGATAAGAGGCTCGTAAACAAGCTCAATGACGAGTTCAGCAAGTTTGGCATCATACAATCAAACTACTTCTACCGCCAGGTGTCGCAAAACGACACCACCCACAACGGGCTCATCGAGGCGTTCTTCCGCACCAGGTCGGACATCGCCCTGCGCGAGCGGGGCAACGACGAGGCCTTCCGCAACCATTACAATATCGTGAAGACCACGTCGACCGAGGAGGCCATCATCAAGAAGTTTGAGAGCCAAGGCTGCTTTGACAACTTCACACGATAACCTCACCCGCTGAGGAAAACCAAGATTTCTGCGCCCCAGCCTACGGCAAGTTCGGACAATATGTGTAACTTTGCATAAAAAATCAAAGTGCCAGCATGAAGACACAACTTGACGTACACACCCACACCGTGGCATCAGGCCACGGATACAGCACCATCCAGGAGATGGCCCACGCGGCGGCCGACCTGGGGCTGAACATCCTCGGCATCACCGAGCACGGCCCCAGCATCCCAGGCACCTGCCATCCCATCTACTTTCGCAACCTCATCTGCGTGCCACGCGAGCTGTATGGCGTGAGGCTGATGCTCGGAGCGGAGCTCAACATCCTCAACACCATGGGGGAGCTCGACCTTGACGAGGAACACCTGCGCATGCTCGACCTGCGCATCGCCGGCATACACAGCGTGTGCTGGCAAGGGGGCACGCGGGAGGAGAACACTGCCGGCGTCATCAGGGCCATGCGCAACCCCTACGTGCAAATCATCAGCCACCCCGGCGACGGCACGGCCCCACTCGACTTCGAACAACTCGTCTTGGTGTCGAAAGAGACCCACACGCTCCTCGAAATCAACAACCACTCGCTACACCCCGCCCGCCACAAGGCCGAGGCGCGAGACAACAACCTGGAACTGCTGCGGCTGGCCAAGAAGCACCAGGTGCCCGTCATCCTCGGTAGCGACGCCCACTTCTCCACCATGATCGCCCAATACGACCGCCTGCTGCCCTTGCTCGAAGAGACCGCCTTCCCCGACAGCCTCATCATGAACTACGACACACAGCGCTTTTTGGAGTATCTGAAGCCCACACCGGCCTAAAAAGAAGATAAATGTGGCAAGTTCTTTTGCAAAGTCAAGATAAAAGTTTAATTTTGCAAACAAATGCACGTTGATACGCGCACAACTAAGAAATAGCAACATGCCTGAAATATCAGTACGTGGCTTGGAAATGCCCGAGTCGCCCATTCGTAAGCTTGCTCCCCTGGCTGTAGCCGCCAAGGAACGCGGCATCAAAGTATACCACCTGAACATCGGCCAGCCCGACCTGCCCACACCCGAGTGTGGCCTTGACGCCTTGCGCCACATCGACCGCAAGGTGCTGGAATACAGTCCGTCGCAAGGCTATTTGAGCTACCGCAAGAAGTTGGTTGACTACTACGCCAAGTACGACATCCACGTCTCGCCCGACGACATCATCATCACGGCTGGAGGTTCCGAGGCCGTGTTGTTCGCATTCATGAGTTGCCTCAACCCCGGCGATGAGATTATCGTGCCCGAGCCCGCCTACGCCAACTATATGGCGTTCGCCGTGTCGGCAGGCGCCAAGATACGCACCATCGCCACATCCATCGAGGAAGGTTTCGCCCTGCCCAAGGTCGAAAAATTCAATGAGCTGATCAACGAGCGTACGCGCGGCATTCTCATCTGCAACCCCAACAACCCCACGGGATATCTTTACACCCGGCGCGAGATGAACCAAATCCGCGACTTGGTAAAGGAGCACGACCTGTATCTCTTCTCCGACGAAGTCTACCGCGAGTACATCTACACCGGGTCACCCTACATCAGCGCCATGCACCTCAAGGGCATAGAGGACAACGTGATTCTCATCGATTCCGTGTCGAAACGCTATTCCGAGTGCGGCATTCGCATCGGTGCGCTCATCACCAAGAACAGCGAGGTGAGGAAAGCCGTCATGAAGTTCTGCCAGGCTCGCCTCTCCCCACCCCTTATCGGACAGATTGTCGCCGAGGCGTCTCTCAATGCCCCCGCAGACTACTACCGTGACGTCTACGACGAATATGTGGAGCGACGCAAATGTCTCATCGACGGACTGAACCGCATTCCCGGTGTCTATTCACCCATCCCCATGGGCGCCTTCTACACCGTGGCCCAACTTCCCGTGGACGACTCAGAGAAGTTCTGCCGCTGGTGTCTCGAGGAGTTCAACTATGAGGGCGAGACAGTCATGATGGCTCCCGCCGCCGGCTTCTACACCACGCCCGGCGCAGGTGTAGACCAGGTGCGCATCGCCTACGTGCTCAAGAAGGAAGACCTGGAGCGCGCCTTGTTCATCCTCAGAAAAGCATTGGAAGCCTATCCCGGAAGAAAACAATGAACCTGTCTCTCTTCATAGCCCGTAAGCTCTACAAGGACCAAGGCGGGCACCAGCGCGTCTCCCGCCCCGCCATCACGATCGCCACAGCCGGTGTGGCCATCGGGTTGGCCGTGATGCTGTTGTCTGTCTTCGTCGTGCTGGGCTTCAAACACACCATCCGCGACAAGGTTATCGGATTTGGCTCACACATCCAAGTGACCAACTTCCTGAACCAGATGTCAGCAGACCAGCAGCCCATCGTGGTAAACGACTCCATGATGGCCGTCATACGTGGCGTCAAGGGCGTCAAGCACGTAGAACGCTTTGCCTACAAACAAGGCATTCTGAAGACCGACAGTGACTTCTTGGGCGTGATGTTTGAAGGCGTGGGGCCGGAATACGACAGTACCTTCATACACCAGAACCTCAAGGCGGGCTCCATTCCCCACTTCTCAGACAGCCAGTCGGGCAACCACATAGTCATCTCCCGGACCATCGCAGACAAGCTCAAGGTGAAGGCCGGCCAGCGGATCTTCGCCTATTTTATCGATGACAACGGAGTGCGGATGCGCCGCTTCACCATACAAGGCATCTACCAGACCAATCTCACGCAGTATGACGAGACGATGTGCTTCACCGACCTCTACACCGCCATCAAACTGAACGGATGGACTCCCGACCAAGTGTCGGGCGCGGCTGTCACGGTCAGAGACTTTAGCCAGTTGGACGAAGTGGAGAACCGGTTCATCAGCAAGGTCAACAAGACCCAGGACCCCAATGGAGAGACTTACTCAGCGCAAACCATCAGAGACATCAACCCGCAAATCTTCTCATGGCTCGACTTGCTCGACATGAACGTGTGGATCATCCTGGTGCTCATGGTGGCCGTGGCGGGCGTGACCATGATCTCGGGCTTGCTCATCATCATCCTTGAGCGCACCACTATGATTGGCGTGCTCAAGGCCCTCGGCGCGCGCAACGCGACCATACGCCACATCTTCCTGTGGTTTGCCACCTTCATCATCGGTCGAGCGCTCATCATCGGCAACGGCATCGGCATCGGCATAGCCCTGTTGCAGAAATGGACGGGCCTCATCCGCCTCGACCCCACCACCTATTATGTCAGCGAGGTACCCATGGAAATCAACGTCCCCTTGATTGTGGCTCTCAACGTAGCCACGCTTGCCATTAGCCTCTTTGTCCTCATCGCGCCCAGTTATCTCATCTCACACATTCATCCTGCCAAGAGCATGAGGTACGAATAACAGGACTGGAGAGTCGGCGCACCGGGAAAAGGCACACACATTGAGACAGAGGACAAGAGGGCCAGCCCCCACACCACAGCATGATGCACATGAAGGGGAAAGTGTGCAATTGATAAGAAAGCAACATTTTCTTAAAAATACTGCACATGATATTTGGAAATGCGCAAGATTGGTTGTAACTTTGCACATAAATTTTGAATTTGTGCAATGGACAAAGCATCCAGTTTTAATAAGCTGATAGAACAGGCCATCATCCATAATTGGGAGAAAAACGCCCTGACAGACTACAAGGGTGTCACTCTGCAGTATCATGACGTGGCCAGAAAGATAGAGAAACTCCACATCATGTTTGAGTGTTCCGGCATCTCAAAGGGCGACAAGATAGCTCTTTGCGGCCGCAACAGCTCGGCATGGGCGTGTGCCTTCTTGGCAGTGATAACCTATGGTGCCGTCGCTGTGCCCATACAACATGAGTTCAAGCCCGAGCAAGTATACAACGTGGTGAACCATTCCGAGGCGAAATTGCTCTTCGTCGGAGACGTGGTCTCCACCACCCTTGACTACAGCATGATGCCCAACCTTGAGGGTGTCATCTACCTCCCCGACTACTCACTCGTGGAAAGCCGCACGGACCAGTTGACTTTCGCGCGCGAGCACCTCAACGAGATGTTTGGCCACAAGTATCCCAAATATTTCCGCAAGGAGCACATCCATTACCATGAGGACCAGGCGGAAGAGCTGATCATGATCAACTATACGAGCGGCACGACCGGTTTCTCCAAGGGGGTCATGCTGCCCTACCGTGCGGTATGGAGCAACATCGACTACCTGACAGACGTGCTGGGCCGCAAGTTGCCGGCCAACTCGCGCGTGCTCGACACCCTTCCCATGGCCCACATGTACGGCCTTGTCTGCGAGCTCCTTCTTCAGTTTGTCCTGGGCAACCACCTGTTCTTCCTCACCCGTCTGCCCAGCCCCACCATCATACAGGAAGCCTTCGCCGACATCCGCCCCTGCGTCATCTTTGCCGTGCCGCTCGTCGTGGAGAAGATTGTCCGGAAAAAAGTGTTCCCCTTGCTCGACAATGCGCGCATCAAGCTGCTCATGAAAATGCCGGGCATCAGCAAGAAGGTGAAAGAGCACATGCTGAAGACCGTCATGGACATTTTTGGCGGACAGGCCTATGAGGTCGTCGTGGGCGGCGCGGGCCTGAACCGTGAGATTGAAAACTTCCTCACAAGCATCCATTTCCCCATCACCATGGCTTACGGCACCACAGAGACGGGCCCGCTGATCACCTTCTGCGACCACAGCGACTTCATTGCCGGCTCGTGCGGCACGCCCGTGAAGCACATGGAGGTAAGGATTGCCAGCAACGACCCGGAGAACATGGCTGGAGAAATCATCACGCGCGGCATGAACGTGATGAAGGGCTACTACAAGAACGACAAGGCCACGCAGGCAGTGATAGACGAGGAAGGCTGGTTCCACACGGGCGACCTGGCCAGGATGTCCAAAGACGGCCATGTGTTCATCCTGGGACGTATCAAGAACATGCTCCTGGGCTCCAACGGGCAAAATGTGTACCCCGAAGAGATTGAAGACAAGCTCAATTCCATGGCCATGGTCAACGAGAGCCTCATCATACAGCACGGCGACAAGCTCGTCGGCCTGGTGCACCCCGACATGCACGAGGCCGAAGCGCTGGGCTTCACGGAAGACGACCTGAGGAACATCATGGAGCAAAACCGGAAAGAGCTCAACACCCTGTTGCCAAGTTTCTGCAAGATCAGCGAGATAAGGCTCCAGGCCGAAGAATTCGAGAAGACACCCAAGAAATCCATCAAGCGATACCTCTATAAAGAAGCATAACCCCCCAAAAGACAACATCATGGAAAAGATTCCAAGTTTTAATGAGCTCATCGAAAAAAGCATCATAGACCATTGGGACCAAGACGCCCTGACCGACTTCAAGGGCGTTGCGCTCCAATATCACGACGTGGCTCGCAAGATAGCCAAGTTGCACATCATGTTTGAAAGTTCGGGTGTGGAGCGCGGCGACAAGATTGCCCTGTGCGGCCGCAACAGTGCCGCATGGGCCTGCGCCTTCCTGGCCGTTCTCACCTATGGTGCTGTAGCCGTGCCCATCTTGCATGAGTTCACCGCCGACCAGATACACAACATCGTCAACCATTCAGACGCCAAGCTGCTGTTTGTGGGCGACGTGGTTGCCACGCAAGTCGACACCACCAAGATGCCCAACCTGGAAGGCGTCATCTATCTCCCCGACTACTCGCTGGTGCTGTCGCGCACCGACAAACTGACCTACGCACGCGAACACCTCAACGAGATGTTCGGTCACAAGTACCCCAAGTATTTCCGCAAGGAACATATCAGCTACTACAAGGAGCAAAGTCCCGACGAGCTGGCGCTCATCAACTACACCAGCGGCACGACCGGTTTCTCCAAGGGGGTCATGCTGCCCTACCGCGCCCTGTGGAGCAACGCCGACTTCGCCGAGCATGTGCTGGGCAGCCACATCAAGCCGGGAGAAAATGTCATCTCCATCCTCCCCATGGCCCACATGTACGGCATGGCGTTCGAGTTCCTCTATGAGTTTATCAAGGGTTGTCACATCTTCTTCCTCACGCGCATCCCCTCTCCCGCCATCATCGCCGCGGCCTTTGCCGAGGTGAAGCCGTGCGTCATCATCTCCGTGCCCTTGATCATCGAAAAGATCATCAAGAAGAAGGTCTTCCCGAAGATTCAGGATCCCAAGATGCGCCTGTTGCTGAAGATGCCCGGCATCAACAAGAAGGTCTACGAGAAGATTTGCGCCCAGGTGACCCAAGCCTTCGGCGGCAACTTCTACGAGGTCATCATAGGCGGGGCGGCTTTCAACCAGGAGGTGGAGGCCTTCTTGCACCAGATCCACTTCCGCTACACGGTGGGCTACGGGGCCACGGAGTGCGCTCCCATCATCTGCTATGCCGACCACAAGGACTTCGTTCCCGGCTCGTGCGGCAAGGCGGCCTTGCACATGCAAGTGCGCGTGGAGAGCACGGACCCCCGGAACGTTCCTGGCGAAATCCTGTGCAAGGGCCCCAATGTCATGTTGGGATACTACAAGAATGAGGAAGCCACCGCGGCTGCCATCGACAAGGACGGCTGGTTCCACACGGGCGACCTCGGAACCATCGACGCCGACGGCAACGTCTTCATCAAGGGCCGCTCGAAGAACATGCTGCTGGGTTCCAACGGACAGAACATCTATCCGGAGGAGATCGAGGACAAGCTCAACTCGATGACCATGGTCAACGAGAGTGTGGTCATCCAGGAGGGCGACAAGCTCGTCGGACTGGTGTTCCCCGACTTCGACGAGGCGAAGCAGATGGGCTTCAACGAGAGTGACTTGGAAAACATCATGGAGGAAAACCGCAAACAGCTCAACTCCACACTGCCCAACTATTGCCACCTGTCGGCCATCCGCCTGCACAACGAGGAGTTTGAGAAGACGCCCAAGCGTTCCATCAAGCGTTTCCTCTACACGCACTAAGCGGACACGCCTCCCCGCACCATGCGACAATCCCCGCAAGGATTGAGGTTCAGCCTCCATTCTTGCGGGGATTGTTTTTGTGGCTCTTCCGGAAATAGTACAGCAACGCCCTATGGCTGCGCCTCCAGTTGCCTGTCAAGTTCCTCAATGCCTTTGGCCGTGCAGAGTCCGCGTATAAACAGCATGATCACATTACGGAAGATGTCTTGCAGGCTATAGACGTTATAGAGCTTATACTCCATGACGTTTTGCATCATGCTGCCTCCCAACAGGCTGATCAACTTATAATTGAAATCGTCACGCAAATAGCCCTCTTGCACGCCCCGCCTGAAGAAGTCCATGCTGCGCACATCATGCGCTTTCCGCGTCTGCTCCAGATAAGCCGTCACCCGGGGATACTTGTGCAAGTCTTCGAAATAGAGCGGATTCATGTCACGGAGCTCCTCCATCTGAAGACGATAGAACTCGAGCAGAATGTCAATAACCTGCTTGTCGCCATTGGCGCTGAAGTGCTCCATCATGGCTTCGAATCCCTGGATTCTCCGCTGCACGCACGCCATGAGCAGCTCCTCCTTGTTCCCGTAAATCTCATAGAGTGTACGCTTCGAAATCTTCAGCTTGCGCGCAATGTCGTCCATCTTCACCGACTTGACGCCGATGGTAGTAAACTTACGGATGGCGACCTTCAAAATCTGCTCGCGCAGATCTTCACGATGATCCATGGTGTAGTTTGGTTGATGCATGTTCTGAGCAACTATTGTGGAATATTAAGAAGACATTCTCATCATCTTGCGTCTCATATACTATGAAAAACAGCAATTTATCGGGTGCAAAGTTACAAAAAATAGTGAAAACTTGGTTTTGTTCTTTCGTTTTTTATTATCTTTGCCTTCAATAACACGCAACAACACATAAAAAAAAATAACATGGTAAAAATCACAAAAGAGGCTGCCCTGGAATATCACTCCCACGAGCGGCCCGGCAAAATCGAAGTCAAGCCGACCAAGCCATATCGCACCCAAACCGACCTGAGCTTGGCCTACTCGCCAGGTGTGGCCTTCCCCTGCCTGGAAATCCAGAACAATCCTGACGACGTCTACAAATACACCGACAAGGGCAACCTGGTGGCTGTCATCTCCAACGGCACGGCCGTCCTGGGCCTGGGAGACATTGGCGCCATGAGCGGCAAGCCCGTCATGGAGGGCAAGGGCCTGCTCTTCAAGATTTACGGAGGCATCGACGTGTTCGACATCGAGGTCAACGAGAAAGACCCGGAGAAATTCTGCGAGGCCGTGGAGAAGATCGCCCCGACCTTCGGCGGCATCAACCTGGAGGACATCAAGGCTCCCGAATGTTTCTACATCGAGAACCGCCTGAAGCAGACGCTCGACATACCCGTGATGCACGACGACCAGCACGGCACGGCCATCATCTCGGCCGCCGGGCTGCTCAACGCCCTGGAGGTGGCCGGAAAGAAGATCGGAGAGGCCAAGATCGTGGTCAACGGAGCAGGAGCCGCAGCCATCAGCTGCACCAAGCTCTACTGCTCGCTCGGCGCCAAGCACGAGAACATCCTGATGCTCGACTCGCGCGGCGTGATATACAAGGGCCGCGACCACGTCAACGAGCAGAAGGCCGAGTTTGCCACCAGCCGCACGGACATCCACACGCTGGAGGAGGCCGTCAAGGGGGCCGACGTGTTCGTGGGCCTGTCCAAGGGCAACGTGCTCTCGCAGGACATGGTGCGCTCCATGGCCGACCACCCCATCGTCTTCGCGCTGGCCAACCCCGTCCCCGAGATTTCCTATGAGGACGCCATGGCCGCCCGTCCCGATGTGCTGATGTCCACCGGACGCTCCGACTATCCCAACCAGATCAACAACGTCATCGGTTTCCCGTACATCTTCCGCGGCGCCCTCGACGTCCATGCGCGCGCCATCAACGAGGAGATGAAGATGGCTGCCGTGAAGGCCATCGCCCAGCTGGCCAAGATGCCCGTGCCCGAGATCGTCAACCAGGTCTACCACGTCAGCGACCTGCAGTTCGGGCCGAAATACTTCATACCGAAGCCTGTCGACCCACGCCTCATCACAGAAGTCTCGGCAGCCGTGGCCAAGGCAGCCATGGAGAGCGGCGTGGCACGCACGCCCATCACAGACTGGGTGGCCTACAAGGAACGCCTGCGCCAGATGCTCGGGCAGGAGACCAAGTTCACCCGCACGCTCCATGCCACGGCCGCCATGCACCCGCAGCGCGTGGTCTTCGCCGAGGGCGGACACCCCACGATGATGAAGGCCGCCGTGAAGGCCCGCCAGGAGGGCATCTGCCACCCCATCCTCCTGGGCAACCCCGACCGGCTGGACCGACTGGCCAACCGCCTGAAACTCGACCTCACGGGCGTGGAGATCGTCGACATGCGCGCCGACAAGGAGCAGGGCCGACGGGCCACCTACGCCAAGCACCTCGCCGAGAAGCGCGCCCGACAGGGCTACACCTTCGAGGAGGCCTACGACAAGATGTACGAGCGCAACTACTTCGGCATGTCCATGGTCGAGCAAGGCGACGCCGACGCGTTCATCACGGGACTCTACACCAAGTACAGCAACACCATCAAGGTGGCCAAGGAGGTCATCGGCATCAACCCCGACTACAAGACCTTCGGCACCATGCACATCCTCAACACGAAGAAGGGCATCTTCTACATCGCCGACACGCTCATCAACCGCCACCCCAACGACAGCGTGCTCTACGACGTGGCGCGACTGGCCGCCCACTCCGTCAAGTTCTTCAACGACCAGCCCGTCATGGCCATGATCAGCTACTCCAACTTCGGGACCGACGAGCAAGGCTCGCCCGTCACCGTGCACCAGGCCGTGGAGCGCCTGCAGCACGACTACCCCGACATGGCCGTCGACGGAGAGATGCAGGTCAGCTTCGCCCTCAACAAGGAGCTGCGCGACGACAAGTATCCCTTCAGCCGCCTCAAGGGCAAGGATGTCAACACCCTCATCTTCCCCAACATGAGCTCGGCCAACAGCTGCTACATGCTGCTCAAGGGCCTCGACCCTGACGTGGAGGTCATCGGCCCGATACAGATGGGGCTCAACAAGCCCATCCACTTCACCGACTTCGAGGCCAGCGTGCAAGACGTGGTCAACATCACGGCCGTGGCAGCCATCGACGCCTACGTGGAGAAGCTCAAGAACAACCAGGGCGAATAATACCCCTCCCAAGCGGAAACACCGACTTCGGGGCGGCGCCGGCCCGCACACACGATGGACGGCGCTGCCCCGCGTTTTTTTTCAGGAAGGAGAGGCAGACGCTCGCCTTTCCCTTCATTTCAGCATGCCATTCCCTACTTATATTTTTGCGGCAAATGGCAATACCTGCGGAACAATTGGAACAAATGACTAACTTACCATACGACGAAAAGGACCTATCGTCCATCTTCAATTATAGCAAGCAATTGGTAAATAAATGCTTGCGCGACTTCGCACCCAATGCAGACGAGCATAAAGGCAAAGGCAGTTTGGGTCAACTGGACTATAACGGCAAGAACTACCCTTCCCAAACAGTCCAATATGCAGAACTGTTGTCGTCTGTGGCATTTGTCTGCAACTCAGAAATGCAAACATGAGGGAATGTGCTTAGCAAACATTTGTTTGAACAAAATGTGCGACTGTCATCAACAAGCCATCCTTCATTCATAAGGTGGTGACAATGTTCGCAAACACGTATATCGTCGATTGCATTCTCACAGATAATGTCCTCCAAACAACCAAGCATGACAAGCTCTTCAACCAATCGGTTTGCAAGTTTCTTTTCATGACCATTTCTTAGGGAAAAGAATGGTTTTACATTCCAATGCAGATGACCATATAAACGAAACATTTCCGTTTCGGTGAAAGACTGGGCTGTTGTACCTATATTGAGCATGAAATGATTCGTGTTTATGGAGTATTCCCAGCAATAAGCTGAGCCGACAGAGTGACCGAGATAAGCAGAAGCTTCAATTCGCTTGTTCGGAAATCGCTTGAGCATGGAGACTAACTCCTGGGTGCTAATCCATTTCATGTGATTGCATTTATAAAATTATCGAAACTAAAATTATGGGCGCAAAGGTCGGAGATCTTGGCGAGATAACCAAATTGTTTAGATCGAATTAAAAATCATTAGATCGTTTTACATTAAACAAAACATAGATGATGGATACAAAAGACATTTATAAATAAAAGATGCCGGGAATAGCAACGACGCTAAAATCGGCAAACTATAAAAAAAACACTAAAAACCTACATGGCTATATGGCAAGATTTGCAACATACTATTTCAGATATAATCACGAACTTGGCCCATACGAGTGGGAAAAGAGACAAGAGCACTTGGCATCTTTGTTTGAGCGCAACGACAGCATCATCTTTGGTGAGGGCGTACCTTCTGAGGAACAACAAAAGAACGGCATTCCATATGCCAAGGTGTTCAACCACCGCGTTTACCATCTAAAGTGTAATCCAAACATTATCGTCATGCAATTTGCCAACTCCATCGACATTCCGGTAGAGAGCAAGTTTGAGCAGACTGTGGTGAAAGACGAGCCATCGGTTTTCGTCATCATCGACAACCGCAAGGATATACGTACCGTAGCCATACAGAACCGCCGCAAGGCTTTCAGCGCACCCAGGAGAGTGGCGCAAATCATGGCAGACCGAATTGACAAAACACTTTATGGCAAGTACTGCTATTCAACAGAAATATTGCCTGAGTTCTATCCTGTTGACCTCTTCAAAGCATGGCAAGAACAACAGCAACACGCACAAGCCATTCGTTTTTCTCCTTCCGACGCAATGACTGCCGACGAGATAATGCAAAAGGTGAACGGACTAAAAGACAAAGACTATTATGATGACTCGCTCATGCCCATGTTGCTACAAATGAATCTTGCAGCAAAGAAAGCGAAATACAAGCAGAAGTTCACGGTTATGCCTGAAGACAAGAAGACCGCCTTGTATGTTGACAAGACAACGGCATATATGAAAAACCTCATCACGTTGGCCAGTGCCACAGGTGAACCAGTGGAGCTTGTCACAAAAGAGGGTGCTGTATTCAAATGTTTTGTTGAACCCGATGAGGAAAATACCGACAAGATTGTACATCGCAAGTTTGACGATGCCTTGTTGGAGATGCTCTTTAAGGGCTGCAAAGCCAATGGCGAGAAAGCCGAAAGCGATGATATTGCCAAGGCTGAGGCTGATGTGGTGGAAATGCTTAATGGCATGAAGCACATGTCGGAAGATATTGAGAAGAAGGAGGAAGATGCGGCATGACAGATACAATAGTACACCTTGACAAAGAGCAGACACGGCTCTGGCGCAGAAAACTGTTGGCGAATGATGTATATGTGCTTTTCTGCGACTACCTTAAACAACTACATAAAGAAGGGCAAACAGCATTGTCGCAAATAGAAGTGTTCTTGTCGGCAAGCAATTTTGCACATCTACTGATGTCTCTATCCAATATCCAGGAAGGCATAGATGATGAACTCGACGATTTGGAAGAAGATGCCGAGGGGGAGAATGACGCCATGATTATTAGCATTGTGGCGACAGCCATCATGTGTGCCGTGAGAAACCGTCACTCCGCGTTTGACTACCGATTTGCCATAATTCATATCTACACCCGATGGAACGACCATGCACTTCTTGCGCCAATGCTGCAATCTGCTGCAAGGAAAGAGGAAGCACGATGGATGGAAGGCAAGAAGACGGATTTGCTCACGTGCGAGTTGGAGGAAATTGAAAATAACAAGGAAGGCGAAGAAGCTGTAAGAGATTTGTTCCAATACTTTGTCGATATGTCTGCCAGCGTAGGCGAAAGTACAATTAAGGAGAACCTTCTTATCTTGAATAAATACAACGATGACCACGGCTATAAATATCAACCTTGTATTGATGCGTTATATGAGAAGTTGGGAATAAAGACTACCACTCAGTTCAATATTGAAAGAATCAACGACATACACGACAACCCAAATGTGACAATAGTAAAATGACAGATACGACAAATATAAAAATGGATTTTTGGGGTGATGTGACAATAGAAAAGATGTTCGACATCCACGATAACGATAATGTTGTAATTTGCACATCACCTGCGGACAGTAAGAAGCCCCCCGAACAAGCTGAAGAAAACGACGTAAAACATGCCCAGCGCGGGCCACGGAAACAAAGTCTGTTCACAAGCAACAAGCCAAACGAAGAGAATAAGAAGGCGAGGAACGAAGAAAAGCAA
>ERZ808242.517-NODE-517-length-27569-cov-14.145671_pt1 | contig 27569 bp, 25 predicted proteins | sample MGYA00521244_ERZ808242 | MGnify/ENA primary metagenome ERZ808242 (study PRJEB31516, sample SAMN03275573) | gut metagenome | biome: mammalia-associated habitat; material: feces | host: Papio cynocephalus | place: Kenya | collected 2012-07-27 ... | reverse complement strand
TCTTACCTTTAAGTTGATTTATACTGTGTCAACTTTTTCTAGGATAAGACACCCTACTAAAAGCGTTTATTTTTCAGACCAAAACAACGGATTTCCGCGTAAAGATGATGGGATTGTTTTCTCATCTTAGCTATCCATCACCATTTTCATCGGCAGAAACATCTTGATTATCAATATATTAACAATATCAGATGATTGAATGAGTTTTTTACAACAAAAATAACAAAGATTCCAACCGTACAGATGGCAAATATTGGGAATCGGGCATCCACGAACAACAAAAAAAGACTGCAAGTCAACCATCTATATGGTCAACCTGCAGTCCATCTAAATATCTCTCTCTTAAATAATCTGCAATCAAATTGAATGGGATTACTTCAAGCCACGGTTAATGAGAGTGGCATTGAGAAGCATCACATACTTGCGGTACTGCTTGTCGTTCAAGATACCGTGGATATATTTCAAATCCTTCACAACAGCCTTGTCAATCATAGCTGCACGCTCCTCAGCTGGAGCAGCTGCTGCATTCATCATGTCGGCTGTGAAGTTCTTGTGAACGTCAGCTACAGCCTCACACTGGTCGATGTTCAAACTCAAGGCATCAGCCAAGCTACCCATCTTCACGTTCATGTTGTAAGCTGCTGTTGCGTTTGTTGCCTCGTCTGCTGCGAAAGTAGTTGTTGCCATTGCGAACAAAGCTACTGCTAATACCATAATCTTCTTCATAATCTTTTTACCTTTCTTTACTTTATGGGTCTCCTCGGATGTGTCGTCCTTTCTTGGGATCCCTGTTATACATTATCCTTTAGTCATCCTTTTTCTGAATGACACTGCAAAGGTACGATTTTTTTGCTGTGTGCGCAAACATTTCGAGGATTATTTGCCAAAACCGCGTTATTTCTTGATGTAAGTCAAAAGCAAATCAGAGTTTTTGACAACACAACGTAATTTATTACAATTATTTACTATCAAAATGCAATATAGATATTACAAATCGCTTTCAAATGCGTTTCAGCCACAACATACAGAGCAAATCGTCATCTCCAAGGGGCATTTGCAAGCAAAAAAGACGATGAACAAGAAGAAAAACATGCAAGAAAGTAACCCACGATGAACATTTTCTGCATTTTCTCTTCGTTATCCCAATAATTATTTGTACCTTTGCAGAAGTTTCACCTATTTTATATATAATAGAAGAAAGTTTATATGTAGAATAGCCGACAGAGAACTTATAAAGTAAATTAAGATAATCATGACAGAACAACCCAACCATATCGACAAGGCACTTGCCTTCATCGAGAGCCTGGAGAAATTGAACAGCCAGCTCAAAGCTGCCGAGGAACACCAAAAGCAGCTCATCGCTCGCCTGCTCGAGCTGAAGAAACAAGGCAACACCGACACCGAGGAATACAGCGAGCTTACCAGCAAGAGCAAGGCGCTGCAAGACCTCATCGACAAATGGCGCCCCATCTATTTGGAGCGCAAGGAAATGCTCAACAGCGTTACCTTGGAGAAACGCAAGCGTTCCAAGAAGTAAGCGAGAACAGGACTGCGACCCTTCCAAGCAAAGACAATAATAATAAAATAAGAATAAAGAAAAATGGAAACAAACAACAAGAACAAATTCATCAAAGTATCTTATGCCCTCTACGACGTAACCAAGGGCAGCAACGGCGAGGAACAGCTCATCGAGCGCACTACCGACGAGCGTCCTTTCTTCTTCATCAGCGGCATGGGCGTAACCTTGCCAGCTTTCGAGGAGCAGGTAGTCAACTTGGCTCCGGGCGAGGAGTTCGACTTCGAGTTGGAGCCTGAGCAGGCTTATGGCCAACACTTCGACGAGCGTGTCATCGAGCTCGACAAGCAAATCTTCACCATCAATGGTCAGTTCGACGCACAGCACGTTCAGGTGGGTGCCATCATCCCATTGCAGAACGAGGACGGCAACCGTTTCAACGCTGTCGTTAAGAACATCACCGACGACAAGGTAACTTGCGACCTCAACCACCCATTGGCTGGCTTGAAGCTCAACTTCTGCGGTCAGATCATGGAGAGCCGTGAGGCAACAGCTGAGGAAATCGCCAAGATGGCACAGATCATCAGCGGAGAGGCAGGAGGCTGCGGCGGTGGTTGCGACAACTGCGGCGGCGACTGCAAGGATGGCAACTGCGAGAATGGCGGCTGCGAGAACTGCAACAAGTAATCGGAACAAACAATATAAGAGCGGCTGCCCTACCCCAATGGAGCAGCCGCTTATCATATCAACTTCAAGGAAATAGACAATGAGGAATACATTTGGCAATCTCTTTACACTCACCACTTTCGGCGAGAGCCATGGCATTGCCGTGGGCGGAGTCATCGACGGATTCCCTGCCGGCATCGAAATAGACATGGACTTCGTGCAACAGGAGCTCAACCGTCGCCGACCAGGACAGAGCCACATCACAACAGCCAGGAAGGAAGCCGACAAGGTGGAGTTTCTCAGCGGTGTGTTCGAGGGCAAGAGCACCGGAACACCTATCGGATTCGAAGTGCGCAACCAAAACCAGCACTCCCAGGACTACGAGAACATGCGCTGCCTGTTCCGTCCATCCCATGCCGACTACACCTATTATAATAAGTATGGCATCAGAGACCATCGTGGCGGCGGTCGCTCATCTGCCCGTATCACCATCGCCAGATGCGTGGGGGGAGCCTTGGCCAAGTTGGCTTTGCGGCAATTGGGCATCAGTGTGACAGCCTACACTTCACAGGTGGGCAACATCGCCCTGGAAAACGATTACCACAAGTACGACCTCAGCACGATAGAAGACAACCCCGTGCGCTGTCCCGACCAGGCGAAAGCCAAGGAGATGGAAAATCTCATCGCTAGCGTGAAGGCTGACGGCGACACCATTGGCGGCATCATCACCTGCGTCATCAAGGGATGCCCTGTAGGATTGGGCGAGCCAGAATTTGACAAGCTCCATGCCCAGCTAGGTGCGGCAATGCTAGGCATCAACGCCGTGAAGGGTTTCGAATATGGAGAAGGATTCGCCGGCGTAACGGCAAGGGGCAGCGAGCAGAACGATGTTTTTATCCCTCAATCGACAAACGGCGACACAGACCATGAGAGTCTCGCAGCCCGCATCACCACCAAGACCAACCATAGCGGAGGTATACAAGGTGGATTGAGCAACGGACAGGACATCTACTTCCGTGTGGCTTTCAAGCCTGTGGCAACTTTGCTCATGGAACAGGACACCGTAGACCTGGAGGGCAACCCTACCAAGCTTACCGCCCGTGGTCGCCACGACCCATGCGTCTTGCCTCGTGCCGTGCCTGTAGTGGAGGCGATGGCTGCGATGGTTATCCTCGACAACTATCTCCTCAACAAGACCGTCAAACTATAACCCTACATATTCATCCAATAAGAAAAGCCTGCCAGGAAGATACATCCAGCAGGCTTTTCTTGTATTCTTACTAAAAATCAATCCAGTTTACTACCCTTTCTAAAAATCAATCCAGTTTACTACCTTTCAATAGCTTAGGACAATGTTCCTCGAAGAAGCACTTGTCGCATAATGGTTTGCTACTTTTACAAACATATCTTCCATGCAACAAGAGCCAATGATGGGCATTCGGAATGTCCACATCAGGGATATGTTTCATCAGATAATCCTCCACCTTGCGGGGCGTGTCGGCGGTGCGCGGTACCAATCCCATGCGATGACTTACCCGATAGACATGGGTATCCACAGCCATGGTGGCATGTCCAAACCACACGGCACGTATCACGTTTGCGGTCTTACGCCCCACTCCAGCCAATTTCACCAAATCCTCGGCGGTCTCGGGCACCTCACCACCAAACAGCTCAACGAGCTGTCTCGACATTTCGGCAAGGTGCTTCGCCTTGGCGTTAGGATAGCTCACGGAACTTATCAACTCGTAGATATCCTCCTCCGAAGCCTGCGCCATGTGCTGTGCATCGGGATAGCGGGCAAAAAGAGCCGGCGTAACCATGTTGATGCGCTTATCGGTACATTGCGCTGAAAGCAAAGTGGCAACCAGCAACTGGAAGGCACTGCCAAACTGCAACTCCGTAGTAACCTGCGGCATCTCCTTGCGGAAATGAGCTAGTATAAAATCATATCGGTCTTGTCGCAACATGCTTCTGTCATTTTAAGTTATTCTTATTACACCTTATTATATATAAAAAATCCACATGGCGACCATCGACCCTTACGAGCGAAAGCACCATGTGGAAACAGCATATGAAATGTTTTTGTTTTTTACTTCTTCGCAGGAGTATCAGCCTTCAACTTACCCTTGTAAGCCTTGTTAAGACCAGAGATTACCTCGTTGGTAATATCGTAAGCCTTGTCGGCATAGAGCAAGTTGTCACCACTCTTAGAGAAGATGATGCTATACTTCTTGTCCTTGTTGTACTGTGCCAAGTAGTTGGCGATACTGTCATGGAGAGCCTTGTTATACTTATCCTGCTCGGCAGCGAACTCATTGCTCAAGCGCTGCTGCAAGCCCTGGAGGTCGTTGTTCTGCTTCTGCAATCCTGCCTGGATAGCCTCAGCCTGCTCACGAGTGTAAGCATTCTGCTGAACCTTCTGCTGGAAGTTGGCAGCGGCAGCCTGCAACTGCTGACCCTTCTGGGCGATGGTAGCCTGAATGTTCTGACCCTTCTTCTCGAGAAGTGCAGAATATTCCTTGGCGAAAGTATACTGAGTCATGATAGAGTCTACCTCAACGTAAGCAATCTTCAACTCGGCTGGAGCCTTGCTCTCAGACTTAGCCTCAACCTGAGGCTGTGACTTGTTGCATGATGCAAGTGACAAGGCAGCAACAGCTGCGACAGCCACTGAACCCAAAATGTTCTTTTTCATTATCTACTTTATTTTATTATTTTAATATGCTTTGTTAGCTGCACGTGCCTCACGATCCTGGTCGATGACGCAATGGATACCCTGCTTGCGAAGACCAGGATTGTCATGAACATGCTGCGAAGAGAACTTGCCGTTCTTACGGAAAATGAGCTTTACGCTCAACAATGCTACGCTGATAGCAATAATTAACACGCTTAATAGCAATAATTTTATCATTTTTCGTATCTTTGCAGTGCCTTAGTGCACTTTGCGGATGCAAAGATAATATATTTCGAGCAAAACTCAAAATAAAATAAAGAAATAATAGAAATTTCAAAACAAAATAACATAAATAGAGTACTATTTGCTATATAGAATAGCATCGATAGAGAAAGTTTTCAAAACAAAATAACATTATAAAATGGAGAAAAATGAACTAAAGCCTGCTCGCGTGTTCGAGCAGTTTGCTAAGATTAACGAGATTCCTCGTCCTTCCAAGCATGAGGAAAACATGATTGAGTATCTCAAAGAGTTTGGCAAGAGCCATAACTTGGAAACACTCGTCGATGAAACTGGCAACGTATTGATTCGCAAGCCAGCGACACCAGGTTACGAGAACACCGACACCATCATCCTCCAGAGTCACATGGATATGGTATGCGATAAATTGGTAGACGTGGACTTCGACTTCCACAAGGATGCCATCCAAACTTACATAGACGGCGACTGGTTGAAGGCAAAGGGTACTACCCTTGGTGCCGACGACGGTATCGGATGCGCCATCGAGCTCGCCATCCTCGACAGCGACGACATCGAGCACGGTCCTATCGAATGCGTCTTCACTCGTGACGAAGAGACAGGCCTCACCGGCGCCCACGGCATGAAGGCAGGCTTCATGACTGGCAAGATGCTCATCAACCTCGACTCTGAGGACGAGGGTCTCATCTTCGTATCATGCGCAGGCGGTCAGACCACCAAGGCTACCTTCAACTTCAAGCGTGAGGAGGCTCCAAAGGATTTCTTCTTCCTGGAGATTTCGCTGAAAGGCCTCAACGGTGGTCACTCTGGCGACGACATCGACAAGAAACGCGCCAACGCCATCAAGATTCTTGCCCGCTTCCTCTTCAACGAGATGATCAGCAAGGGCAACGACGTGCGCTTGGTAAGTTTCAACAGTGGCAAGATGCACAACGCCATCCCTCGCGACGGCAAGGTGGTATTCGCAGTAGAGAACAGCAAAAAAGAGCAGATACGTGCCGACTGGAATGTCTTCGCTTCAGAGGTAGAGGACGAGTTCCATGTAACAGAGCAGAGCATGCAATGGAACATGAGTAGCACAGACGCAGCTCCGGTTATCGAGAAAAACGTTGGCGAAAAGTTCATCATGGCTTTGCAGGCAGTTGACAACGGTCCGCTCACAACCTGTCAGGACGAAGCCATCTCCTGGATGGTGGAAACCTCAAGCAACGTGGCAAGCGTAACGACCACAGAGAACCAGATTCAGATTGTGGCATCACAGCGCAGCAACGTGATGAGCAACTTGGAGAACATGACCCACACTGTGATGGCTCCATTCCTCTTGGCAGGTGCCAACATAAGCGTTGGCGACAAGTACCCTGCATGGAAGATGCGTGCCGACAGCAAGCTCACCGACCACGTGGTAAAGAGCTACGAGAAACTCTTCGGCAAGAAGCCACAGGTAAAGGGCATCCACGCCGGACTGGAGTGCGGTCTCTTCTCCGAGAAATATCCAGAGCTCGACATGGTAAGTTTCGGTCCTACCCTCCGCAACGTACACACCCCTGACGAGGCGCTCCTCATCCCTACCGTACAAATGGTATGGGATCATCTCCTGGAGATTCTCCACAGCATGAAGAAGTAAAAAAATCAAAGAAGGAATAAATAATAAAGGTGTTGGCAAATAACTCTTGCCAACACCTTTATTCATAACCAACCTTAAACTACGATACATTTCCGTATCTTCTATAACTGCTAAAACAAACTTAATATCTTATCATATCAAACAGCAAAAACTCTTCTCATATAATGGCGCACTTCCTTGCGAGCCGCCCCCAAGCGATTCTCTGCCTTCTTGTAGTTGATGTCAAGATTCTGGGCTATTTCGCCCACCTGCATTCCGTCCAGAACGTTCATGCGAATCACCCTACTCTTTTTTTCCGAAAGACGAGCCATACTCTTTTCCAGGAATGCCTCAATCTCATGCACAGCATAGACGCTCTCCACATCTTCCACATATTTCATCTGCCAATCACCCCTGCTGATGAAATGCTCATACGCATCCTGGCACTTCTTGCGGCGCCAATAGTCGATGATGAGATTGCGCGCCACCGTATAGGTCAAGCACGGCAAGGTGATGGACGTGATCATCTTGTCTATCTGCAAAAGACGTAAGAAGACATTCTGAACAATATCTTCCGTCTCTAACGACTGACAGGTACGAGAAGCTACAAACGATTTGATTTCGTCGTAGTGTTCGGCGTAATAGGCAGCGACTATTCTGTACTTAGATTCATTATTGTATTCCATTTTTGAAGGTTTTATTTGTTTAGCTCCTTTATTTTAGGATATTGCAAAGTTAAGCATTTTTTGCCTAGCTACCAAACAAAACAAATAAAAAAATGTGCTAAATGTCTCCTTTGAAACATTTAGCACATATATCGAAACAATTTGCAACAAGGTTTGATACCTATCACAAAGTTTTTATAACAAATCTTTACTCTTCTTAGGGAGCCATACCCTTACTTAATCATGTCAACGCTTCTCTTGAGGAAGGCATCGAGCGAAGCTCCCTTCAACATACCGTTCTGAAGCAATGCGAGGTCGATGAGCTGATGAACGATGTTGTTGTTCTTGGCATAATCGGCGATGATGTTGTCGCGCTTTGCCTTCTCATCGTTGATGGCTTTCTCGGTGTTGTGAACGTCGTCCTTCTCTGCCTGGGTAATCTCCTCTGGCTTCTTCTTGGTCTGCTCCTGGTGGAGAACTGCCAAGCGAGCTTCCTGACCCTTGATTTCTGAGAGGATTGGCTTCAATGCCTCTGAGGTGTTAGCCTCTGAATCTGAGAGCACCTTCTTGACGAGAGCATGGTCTGAGTTCAACACGATGGTGTAGCTGTCTGGCATCTGACCATAGAAGTTCATACCTGCCTGGAACTGGCTCATCGCCTTCATACGGCGCATATACTCATTCTGGGTGATAAGCACTGGTTGGTTCTGCTCGCCGAGTGCCTGTACCTCTACATAGAACTCTGCCTTATCCAATTTAGGCATTTGTGAGCGGAACACCTGTGACAAGTTGTCAGTCTGTTCCTTGTTCAAGTCAGTCTTCTTTGCATCCTCTTTCACGATGAGACGGTCTACAATATCAGAGTCTACACGAGTGAAGCGTGTCTTCTCCAACTTCTGCTCCAACATGTTGACCATTGGGGTGTCGAGTTGACCAGCCATCAGCAATACAGAATAGCCCTTAGCCTTGGCAGCCTCGATATAAGAGTACTGTTCCTCCTTGTTGTTAGCATAGAGGTATACCAAGTTGCCATCCTTGTCGGTCTGGTTGTCCTTGATGAGAGTCTTATACTCCTCGAAGGTGAAGTACTTGCCGTCCACATCCTTGAAGAGGGCGAAGTCCTTGGCGCGCTCATAGAAGTCTTCCTGTGAGAGCATACCATAGTTGATGAAGAGCTTCAGGTCGTCCCACTTCTCCTCATACTCCTTACGGTTCTCCTTGAAGATGGAGTTCAAGCGATCTGCCACTTTCTTGGTGATATAGGTAGAAATCTTCTTCACATTGCTATCGCTCTGCAAGTAGCTACGGCTCACGTTCAGAGGGATGTCTGGTGAGTCGATGACACCATGGAGCAAGGTCAAGAACTCAGGAACGATGCCCTCCACCTGGTCGGTGACGAACACCTGGTTGCAGTAGAGCTGAATCTTGTTGCGCTGCATATCGATGTTGTTCTTGATGCGTGGGAAGTAGAGGATACCCGTCAGGTTGAATGGGAAGTCTACATTCAAGTGAATCCAGAACAATGGGTCGTCCTGCATTGGGTAGAGGGTGTGATAGAACTTCTTGTAGTCCTCGTCCTTCAAGGTGCTAGGAGTCTTGGTCCAGAGAGGCTCTACATTATTAATAATGTTGTCCTCGTCGGTCTCCACGTTCTTGCCATCCTTCCACTCGGTCTTCTTGCCGAATGCCACAGGCACTGCCATAAACTTGCAATACTTGTTGAGGAGCTCCTCTATCTTGCTCTTCTGCAAGAATTCCTTGCAGTCGTCGGCGATATGGAGGATGATGTCCGAACCACGCTCAGCCTTGTCGGCATCCTCAATCTCAAATGCTGGTGAGCCATCGCAGCTCCATTTCACGGCCTTACTTCCCTCCTTGTAGCTCTTGGTGACGATTTCCACCTTGCTGGCTACCATGAACGAAGAGTAGAAGCCCAATCCGAAGTGACCTATGATGGCATTGGCGTTCTCCTTGTACTTATCCAAGAAGTCGGTTACACCAGAGAATGCAATCTGGTTGATGTATTTGTCGATTTCCTCCTCGGTCATGCCTATACCATGATCGCTGATGGTCAGTGTGCCAGCCTTCTCGTCGAGGGATACACGAACGGTCGTGTCGCCCATCTCGCCCTTGAAGTCACCCTGCGCAGCGAGGGTCTTCAACTTCTGTGTGGCATCCACAGCGTTAGAAACCATCTCGCGGAGGAAGATGTCATGATCTGAATATAAGAATTTCTTGATGACAGGGAATATGTTCTCTGTCGTTACTCCAATATTACCTTTCTGAGCCATAATATTATACGTTTTTATAGTTTTACTTTTATTATTTTGCAAAGGTACATTACAAATAACGTGCCAAACTATAAAACTCGGCAAACTCGGATGCCTATCTGCACGGGATGCTTCTGCATATACTGATAAAGCGTCATCGGCTCATCGACTACTTTCTTGTGGATGCTACTGGCATTGAGCAAGTGTAATCCGTCTTGATGCCAAGAGGCGATGCCGATGTGAGTGGTATCGAGTCCCTTCTTGTTGGTGATGATGGCGATGATGTCTCCATCATGAATGGCATTGCGGAACACCTGAGTATTAGCAATGCTACCCTTAGGCACATAGCGATATTTCTTACCATTCACGCTCTGCTCCAAACTTCTGATGCCTGATGCCCACTGAGGGTGAGCCGAGAGCATCTTGTAGCTGGAGCGATGCGTCGACATCCAGTTGACGTTAACAATCTGGACAGCAGAAAAAGGCGGATTAGGTGCAATGTTTTTCACGATGCCTTCTCGCTCGTTGTCATCCATCCAGATAGTAAAGTAGTGCTGGCGCTTCACGTATGATACTTCGCCGCCGATATAGCGCACATGTTTCAGATGATTACAGAAAGCGGCAAAACTAGTCTCCTTCTTCTCGGCACACATCGTGAGAGCTGTCACCATTTCCACATAAGTGGTGCAATCCAGCTGTCGGGTATTCACCACGAGCTGCTCTTCCTTCGTGGCGTCGAGTGTTCCACCAACATACGGCACACCGGCAAATTTCTTGCCGAACCAAAGCATCCAGCTCTTAGGCTTGCTTCTCTGCTGCGCAGCCTCTCTCAATAGAGACACTATCTTCAAACTATCCTGACGCTGGAAAATAACGGGAAGATTCTTGGCTTGTGCAAGAAGCACCCCAAAAGCCATGACACAAATCAACAAATACTTTTTCATACACATATTCCTTACCTCTTACCAAAATTCACTCCTACATAAATATTGACGGATCCAAATGAATTATTGGTTGAGAAATGATCCTTTTTATAATTATAAGTATGTATGATGGTGCTCGCTCCAACATACCATTTCATGTTATTCCAGACAACTCCGAAGCGACCGACACCATCCAAATTGATTTTTTTGAAGTTAAAGTTCTTGAAATCAAACTTAGCCTTCTCTGTGTCTGACCTAGAATGGTTGTAGGCCACTCCTAGAGAAAGCGAGGCGTTGAAAAGCCAATTCTTGGCAAACACCCAGTTGTATCCATACCCTACGGTGGCTGAAATATCACTATACTTTATCGTCGAGAACATCAGGCTACTATCTATTCGAGCCTTGCCATCTTGGGCTGCTTGCTTATTGAGTCGCTCATCCACTACGTTGCTCAACTTATCCCAATCCACCTCCAGTTGGTGATCTGTATATCCCAACCCTGCCATCCAAGAGCCAGCGCTCTTTCGTTGTATCGTGCTCTGCGAGTAAGCTGCTGGATATGAAAACCTTCGATGGTTGAATATATAGTAAAGGTTCAATCCCTTGATGCTCGCCTTGAAACCATCAAAATCTACCTTGTGCATAGCATCGGTGTTGATTTGATCACCAAGGTCCATGCTTTGGATATGGTAGTCATTACCAGTCTGTCGCCAAAACAGATCAACCCCCAACATACTGCTATAGAGACTCAAGTCGAACTCTTTTTTGTTAGTATGGCTGCTGCTGGCATTGATATGCTTCAAGTCGATGGTATAACCCAAGAACACCCATCGCCAACCCACGTATGGTCCCAAACGATAAGACGGATCAGGAGCGAAACTTATCTTCTGCCCCTCCTCACCATAAAGGGTGTAAACCTCGTAAGTATTCGTATTTTGCAGCATCACCGTATAATTGTAACGCTGCGGCTCGATGTAAAGCGTATCGATATTATTAAATTCCCTGAAGAATCGGGTAAACACATTACCTATGCGATGGAAAAAAGTTTTCTTATGCCGAGCCCTTGTCAAACTGTCGGTAGAATTGGGCTTGAACATAGTCGAATTAAAAAGCGTTTTTATACTAGAGGAATCAGATGGACTCGCCATACCCTCCATCTGATGGGCAAATGCCAAAGATGGCACGACATTCTCTTTGCTTGCCGCCCTCAAAGGGAGCGCAACAAGCAAAAAGATACTTACCATCATGAAAAGCAAACGAATCCTCATCTATCTCTTCCTTCTCAACAACTTACTTTTTACTATCTTACAATCCATGCTTTACATTTCTTATCTTATCAACAAGAGTTCGCATAGACTAGTTTTTCCATAATACACGGTCGAGCACCCAGTTGGTAGGTGTAGCAGATATGCTAGTACATTCGCAGGTGTCAATACCCTGCAGATGATGGATGACATGTTCTATCATAGGCAACTGCACATATGGCGGATTAGGCACCTCGATGGTAGAACGCCCCTCGCTATTGATGAGTATGATAGGCTCGTAAGTGAACACGGAAAACGAGAGCGAGCCTTTGTCGCCAATGATTTCGATGCGATCTTCCTTGGCACTCTCATGCCCCACAAAGCACCAACTACCACTACCCGGAATTCCGCTTTCGAAGAAGAAGCAAGCAGAGATGGTGTCTTCCGCCTTATACAGGTGGGCACGATTGGCTGGATAGCCATGGGCACGAGTAATAACCCCAAAGATGTCCTGCAAGAGATCTATCTGGTGAGGAGCCAAATCATAGAAATATCCACCACCGGCAATATCCGGCTGCAATCGCCATGGCATCTCCTTACCACTCTTGTAGTCAAGGTCGCGAGGCGGCACAGAGAATCGTATTTGCACATTGATGACATCGCCTACTCCACCATTCTTGATGATTTCCTTTACTTTTTGGAAATAAGGGAGATAGCGACGATAGTAAGCCACAAAGCAAGGGATGCCCGTCTGCTCGCTCACACGATTGATGCGAATGCAGTCGTTGTAGCTTGCAGCCAATGGTTTCTCTATGTATACGGGTTTGCCCGCACGCATCGCCATGATTGCGAAGGTGGCATGCGAAGAAGGTGGTGTGGCAATATAGATGGCATTCACATCAGGATCGTCGATGAGTTCTTGCGCATCGGTGAACCATTTGCGAATGTGATGGCGCTCAGCATAGCTGCGCGCCTTGTCCTCGCTACGGCTCATTACAGCAACAACCTTCGAACCTTCCACTTCGTTGAAAGCAGGTCCACTTTTTTTCTCGGTTACTTCTCCACAACCTATAAATCCCCAGTTTATCTGTTTCATCGCATTAATTCTCCAATTCTCTTATTTTGTCTTCATCTTATAAAGTACTTGCCTATCCTTCTGCAAGCGACTTATTGATTGAGTCTATATAATCGAGCACCTCGTCGCGTCCCAACTTCTTCTCACTACTGGTAATGAAGTAAGGTGGAAGTTCCTCCCAGCGGTCTTCGAGTGCGTGCATCCACTTCTCGGCATTCATGCGAGCCTTGACGGGTCCCAGCTTATCCGCCTTGGTAAAGACGATGCAAAATGGCACACCGCTCTCACCCAACCAATCGACAAACTCACGGTCAATTTTCTGCTGGTCGTGACGCACATCAATGAGCACAAAGACGTTCGCCAACTGTGGGCGCTGCAAGATATAACTGCTAATCATCTGCTCCAACTGTTTCTGCACCGTCTTGGAACGCTTGGCAAAGCCATAGCCAGGAAGGTCGACGAGATACCACTCGTTATTGATGATGAAGTGGTTGATGAGCAATGTCTTACCCGGAGTGGCAGAAGTCTTAGCCAGACCTTTGTGATTGCAAAGCATATTGATAAGACTTGACTTACCAACGTTGCTTCGACCGATGAAAGCATACTCGTTTTTATTGTCCTTAGGACACATGCTCACTCGTGGAGCAGATATTGTAAATTCTGATTTTTTGATTTCCATTCTTATTTCTATTAATTCATTACATTTGAGTTTATGACTTTAGCATAGCATCCGTTGCTCTTCGTCTATAAATACCTTACTCCAACTCAGCCAGTTCAAGCCATCTCATTTCCTTCTCGTCAAGTTCATCCTTGATTTCCGGCAGACGCTTGCTCTTCTCGGTCAACTCTTCCACGGAGAGCGTTCCGCTACAAAGTTCCTCTTCCAATTTCTTTTGCTCGGCAGTCAAGGCATCGATATCCTTGGTGAGTTGCTCATATTCTCGCTTTTCCTTGTAACTCATCTTGCGGCGATTCTCGTGATTGGCATCACGCTTAGCAGTACCCGCCCCCTCATTGGATGAAGCAGCTTGACTATTTACTTTGCCTAAAGTGCCATTACCTATACCACTTTTTCCAGAGCCAGCATTACCGCCTTTGCCTTTCTCTGCCTCATCTTTCGCCTGAAGACGACTCCACTCGCGATACTGTGTGTAGTTGCCAGGGAAGTCCTGAATCTTGCCCTCGCCCTTGAACACAAGCAAATGGTCTACCACTTTATCCATAAAGTAGCGGTCGTGACTCACCACTATGACGCAACCAGGGAAATCCTGTAAGTATTCCTCCAGCACCTGTAGGGTCTGAATATCTAGGTCGTTGGTAGGCTCATCGAGCACAAGGAAATTCGGATTCTTCATCAGCACCGTACAGAGATAAAGCTTGCGCTTCTCGCCTCCACTAAGTTTATAAACATAGTTATGCTGCTCCTCTGGTGTGAAAAGGAAGAACTGGAGGAACTGCGAAGCCGTCATGTGCTTGCCGCCACCCAGGTCAATATAGTCGGCAATGTCGGTGATGACATCTATCACTTTCTGGTCTTCACGAAACTTCAATCCTTCCTGCGAGAAATAGCCAAAGCGAACGGTCTCGCCAATGTCAAACTTTCCGCTATCCGGCTGAACCTCTCCTAGCAACATTTTGATGAAGGTAGACTTACCTGTACCATTGTTGCCCACAATACCCATCTTCTCAAAACGAGCGAAGTTATAGTAAAAATTATCGAGTATCACCTTCTTCTTGCCACGGTCTTCAAAAGCCTTGCTAACATACTGGCACTCGAAAATCTTCGACCCAATATACACCGTCGAAGCCTTCAACCTGACCTGTCGATCCTCGATGCGTTGTTTTGCCACCTTCTCCAATTCATAGAAAGCATCCTCGCGATAACGAGCCTTATGCCCACGGGCTTGTGGTTGACGACGCATCCAATCCAATTCGCGGCGATAAAGATTCTTACTATGCTGAATCTCCGCACGCAGATTATCCATACGCTCTTGACGTTTTTCTAAATAGTAAGCGTAATTGCCACGATAAGTATAGATGGTCTTGTCGTCTAGTTCCAAAATGGTATTGCACACCTTGTCGAGGAAGAATCGGTCGTGAGTAACCATGAAGATGGTCTTGTTGCCACGGTTCAGATACCCCTCCAACCATTCTATCATCTCCAAGTCAAGATGGTTGGTAGGTTCATCGAGCATCAAGAAGTCAGGCTCATCTATCAACACATTAGCCAGGGCAACACGCTTCTGCTGTCCACCACTGAGCTGCCCCATCGGTTGCTCCATATCAACAATGTGTAATTGCGTGAGAATTTGCTTGGCACGCAGCACCTTTTCAGGATTTCCCTCATGGTTGAAGCACGCATCGAGCACACTTTCCTCGGGATCGAACTTAGGCGACTGCTCCAAGTATCCTATTTTCAAATCACGACGATAGATAATATCACCGCTCTCATGTCCTTCCTTACCAGTAAGAACCGACATCAAGGTAGACTTGCCCGTGCCATTTCGAGCCACGAGACCTACCTTCTGACCTTCAGCGATAGAGAAGGAAATATGATCAAAAAGGACCTCAGCACCAAAGCGTTTGGTGAGGTCTTGTACATCTAAATAAGGAATTTGACTAGCCATTATATCTATTTTTCTGCAAAATTAAAGAAAAAATTTGGTAATAACAAATATTTTAAGTATCTTTGCACACGAAATTATCAATCAATACCGTGTTTCAATTCTAGAAACGCGACATTTCAATGAAAAAATCAAAATATACAATATATAATAATGTATAGCAAAGACGAATTATCAGCAAAAAGTGTCGTTCAGTTGAAAGACATTGCTAAAGAGATTGGAGCCAAGATTAAATCTGGCGACAACAAGGAAACTATCATCTATACGATCCTTGACGCACAGGCAGAGATGCCTTCAGAGCAACCTGCGCAAAAACGCAAGCGAGCACGCATCTCAACCAAGAAGGAAGACCGCGTTTACTCGGTGCATGGCACTGAGGGAGAGAACTTCGATGTTATGAAAAGCCAAGTTAAAGGTCCAGAGAGTGTCGTCTCGCAAAAAGCTGACACTCCAGCCCCAACCTCCACAACAAAAGAAGAACCAACCATGTCGCCTGCCGAACTTCTAGCACAATTGCCACCAGTAGTTGATCCTTTGGCAGCCTTCCCTAAGCATCGCGGAAGGAAGAGCAAGGCCGAGTTGGAGGCTATCGCCGCTGCCAAAGCTGCCGCCATCAAGCATCAGCAAGAATTGCAAAAGGCTATGGAGGCTGCCAAGCAAGAAGCCCAAGCCAGCCAGCAAGATGCTACCAGCAATGCGAATCAAACTGACGAAAACACAGATAGCCTCATCCCTGAAGAGCAGTTCGCCAACAACGGAGACGCTAACAACGACAACGAACTGATGGCTATGCTGCAAGCCAAGATGAACGCACAGAACGAAGCAAACCACGAAGAGAACACAAGCGAAGCCACAATTACCCCTAGTGAAGCAACAACAGAGGACAACGCCAACGAAGCGTCTCAGAATATGGATTCAAGAAATGAGGCAACTGCAAAGCCTAAGCTCAACATGGAGCCAAACCCAAGCGGCGTATGGGGCGGAGACCCTGGAGATGGAACTGACTTCATTCCAGTGGTAGACCTCCCTATCGAAGACCAAGCAGCCATGCCTACTTACGACATCTTCGATCGCCCAATGAATCCTGCCACAACGACCGCGGCTCCTGCCGAAACACAAGCAGACATTCAGCATACAACCAAGAATGTACAATACGATTTCAGCGACATCATCACATCCAATGGTGTGCTCGAAGTGCTGAGCGACGGCTACGGCTTCTTGCGCAGCAGCGACTACAATTACCTTTCTTCTCCAGATGATGTATACGTAGCCACCAACATCGTAAAGCGATATGGACTGAAGACTGGCGATGTCATCCAATGCCATGTACGCCCTCCTCACGAGGGAGAGAAGTACTTCCCTCTCACCACCATAGACAAGATCAACGGACGTGAGCCTGCCGAGGTACGTGACAGAGTGCCATTCGAGCATCTGACACCACTTTTCCCTAACGAGAAGTTCAACCTGTGTGGTGATCGCAAGACCACGAATCTAAGCACCCGCATCGTAGACCTCTTCTCTCCTATCGGTAAAGGACAACGTGCCCTCATCGTGGCCCAGCCTAAGACCGGTAAGACTATCCTCATGAAGGATATTGCCAACGCCATCGCTGCCAACCACCCAGAAGCTTACCTCATGATGTTACTCATCGACGAGCGTCCTGAGGAGGTTACCGACATGGCTCGCACTGTGAATGCAGAAGTTATCGCATCAACATTCGACGAACCAGCAGAGCGCCATGTAAAGATTGCCGGCATCGTACTGGAGAAAGCCAAGCGAATGGTAGAGTGTGGTCACGACGTGGTTATCTTCCTCGACTCCATCACCCGATTGGCTCGTGCCTACAACACCGTAGCCCCTGCCTCAGGCAAGGTACTGACTGGTGGTGTAGATGCCAATGCACTTCAAAAGCCAAAGCGCTTCTTCGGTGCAGCCCGCAACATCGAAGGTGGTGGTTCGCTTACCATCATTGCTACAGCTCTTATCGACACGGGCAGTAAGATGGATGAGGTTATCTTCGAGGAGTTCAAGGGTACTGGTAACATGGAGTTGCAGCTCGATCGCTCACTCAGCAACAAGCGTATCTTCCCTGCCGTCAACCTTGTGGCTTCTTCTACACGTCGCGACGATCTCTTGCAAGACAAGACAACACTCGACCGCATGTGGATTCTCCGCAAGTACATCTCCGACATGAACCCTATCGAGGCGATGAACACAATCCACAAGAGCATGCAGAACACTCGCAACAACGAGGAGTTCTTGCTATCCATGAATTCATAATCGCAACAAGTGATTGCCTATAATACCAAAGCTCCAATTGACAAGTCTGCCAATTGGAGCTTTTTGCATTATCATTACACATCAAACAATCCCACATCGAACAACACTTACAATCTTATAGCCAATTGTCCACTTTGGTTAATATATAATCGGAATATCAGAGCAATGATTACAGGATGAAAGAAGAATCTTAAAATAAGTTTAAAACCATCATTTTAGCGATAAAAAGAGGTAGTTGACCCATGTCAAGAAATGAATATTACGTTTATATTTCTTAGCAAAACATGCGGCTATTTGATAAAAAAGTGTTAACTTTGCAGTCGAAAAGATAAGATAACACATTATTAACATTAAAAAAGAATAAAAAGATTATGATGACTATTTTTACAATGGCATTCGCTGCAGTGATGTTCTCAGGTATGGTATTTTGCATGGGTATGTTCTTGAAGCATGTGGTTAGTTCCATCCCAGAAGTTGCAGATATCAACCATCGCGTAAGTTTTAGTAAATAAAGATAGTCCGCAAGATATTTACAGTGAGAGAGATTTCATAAGAAAGGGCAAGTTCCTGAGATAATTTGGAACTTGCCCTTCTTTATTTTTTCACCAAAAGTTCTACAAAGAGCCAGTTGGCTTAGTAGAACTTAAAGTAGTTACGAGCATTGTTGTAAGAGATGTCCTCAACCATACGAGAGAGACTCTCCATATCGTTAGGAAGCAAGCCTTTCTCTACATCATTACCGAGAAGGTTGCAGAGCAAACGACGGAAGTACTCATGACGTGGGTAACTGAGGAATGAACGAGAATCGGTCAACATACCTACGAAACGGCTCAAAAGGCCGAGTACAGAAAGCGCATTCATCTGCTTAGTCATACCATCGAGCTGATCGTTGAACCACCAGCCTGAACCAAACTGAATCTTACCTGGGCAAGAGCCATCCTGGAAGTTACCAAGCATTGTGGCGATAACCTCGTTGGCACATGGATTCAAGCAATAAAGGATGGTACGTGTCAACTTACCTTCCATGTTGAGCTCATTGAGGAAACTACTCATGGCCTTAGCAGTTGTAAACTCACCGATAGAGTCGAAACCAGTATCAGGACCAAGCTGGTTGTACATCAATGTATTATTGTCACGGATGGCACCATAGTGATACTGCTGTGTCCAGTCGGCAGCATGATCCATCTCAGCGCAAACCTTCAAGAAGGCATGCTTATACTGACGAATCTCAAGAGTAGACAACTGCTGACCACGCATAGCCTTGGCAAAGATAGTCTCAATCTGAGAATCTGTATATGAATCGTCATAGAACTCTTCAATACCATGGTCACTCAACTTACAACCATTCTCAGAGAAGAAGTCATGACGCTTCTGGAGTGCATCCACCATATCCTTGAAAGTGGTGAGAGTAACACCTGCTACCTCGCCCAACTTGTTCATGTAGTCTGCAAAATCAGGCTTCTCGATATTCATCGCCTTGTCAGGACGCCAAGCAGGAATCATCTTAATCTCGAAACCACTCTCACGAGTCTGCTTGTGGTAACGAAGGTCATCGATAGGATCATCTGTTGTACAAACGCACTCCACGTGATAACGACGCATCAAACCACGAGCACTATACTCTGGCAACTGCAACTTCTCGTTACACTCATCGTAGATTTCACGAGCAGTCTTAGGGCTGAGCTGCTTAGTAATGCCGAAGGCAGTCTTAAGCTCCAAATGAGTCCAGTGATAAAGAGGATTACGGAAAGTATATGGTACGGTCTCTGCCCACTTCTCGAACTTCTCCCAATCTGTAGTGTCGGTACCAGTGCAGTAGCGTTCATCCACACCATTGGTACGCATAGCACGCCACTTATAGTGGTCACCACCAAGCCAAAGCTCAGTAATGCTCTTGAACTTGTGATCATTGGCTACCATCTCAGGGATGAGGTGACAGTGATAATCGATAATAGGCATCTTAGCCGCATGATTGTGGAAAAGATCCTGCGCTGTCTTGGTTTCGAGCAGGAAGTTTTCATCCATAAATTGCTTCATAATTGTATAGTAGTTTTTTAAATAATTATATGAATTATGATGCAAATATACAATAAATATCCCAAAAAGAAATCGTTTGAGAGAAATATTTTTGATTATTTCACTCAAACGATTACGTTAGCGTCGCTCTACTTTCTACTTTTCATATTATACGATGATTCTCGTCTTGTGGTAGTTCTCACGGAACTCACTTGGCGAGCATCCTTTTTTCTTCTTGAAGATGCGATTGAAGTTACTGAGGTTATTGAATCCACAATCGAACCCTATCTCACTGATGCTCTTAGCTGTATCCACGAGCATGCGGGCAGCATAGCCCAAACGAAGGTCGATGATATATTCGCTGATGTTCCTACCCGTATGCAACTTGAAGAATCTACTGAATGCACTTGCACTCATACCGGCAAGCGAGGCAAGCTCCGGCAAGCGAAGTTCATCCATGTAATTCTTAGAGATATAGTTCTTCACCTTTAAGATGCGGCGACTATCGTCCTCCACAGCCACCTTGGCATAACTGCTCGATGCCAAAGTGCGAGCATTCTCGCATTTAGACAGTTCGTAGAGAATGGTAAGAAACTGCTGCACGGCATAGAATCCGTCCTTGACTCCGCTCAGCGTATCAAGCATTCCATATACCTTCATGATAGCCTTCATCGGGAAACAGAGCCCTTTTTTGGCCTCCTGCATCATACGAGTAATGCTGGCGTAAGGATTTCTGCCGAAGAGCGTTTCCTCACCCATGCTGAAATCAAACTGGATGGTTATTTCACGAATATCATCACTATGGCACTCGTTCTGTTCCCAAACGTGCTCTAGGTCAGGCGATGTAATGAGACAGAGATCATAATCGCCTATCACCTCCTGTGAATCACCCACGATACGCTTCACCCCCTTTGCGTTCTCCACAAAGTTCAACTCGTATACGGAGTGGTTATGGATAGGATAAGTAAACTCCTTCTTATGCCTGTCAGCAATATAGAGCACATCCTTGCCCATCAACGGTGTAATCTCATGTATGATTCGTCTGTCTTCTGCCATAGTGATTATAATATTAAGCTGTGATGCGATGACTAAACTATCACCGACTTAGATGTTCAATGTTTTCAAGATGTCGCTCATCTTTTGCTTGGTGGCTATGCGTGTAGGCACCAAAGGCAAGCGCAACTCGTTTTCGATGAAACCCATGTCGTTGAGAAGAGCCTTGACTCCAGCAGGATTACCATCCACAAAGAGCAAGCTATAAAGTTCTGTGAATGAATGATGAATCTTGCGAGCAGGCTCGTACTCACCACGGAACTCCAAGCGAATCATGCGGCTGAAAGCCTTTGGCAGGGCATTGCCTATAACGGAGATGACTCCAGCTGCACCACTCGCAATCATAGAGAAGGTAAGCGCATCATCGCCACTAATCACATCGAAGTTGTCTGGTTTATTCTTGATGATTTCATCCACCTGTTCCAAGCTACCGCTAGCTTCCTTTACAGCTACTACATTAGGGAAGTCACGAGCAATGCGACAGGTAGTCTCAGGCTTCATATTCACACCCGTACGACCTGGTACATTGTAAAGTACGATAGGAAGCGGACTTACCTGGGCAATAGCCTTGAAATGTTGGTAAAGTCCTTCCTGAGAAGGCTTATTATAGTAAGGACAAATACTGAGGATGCCATCGATACCACTCCAGTCAGAATTTTTGATTTCATCCACAACAGCGGCAGTATTGTTGCCGCCACAATATTTCAATATCTTGACGCGACCCTTGTTCACATCCTTCACCAGCTCTGTGATTTTATCCTTTTCTTCCTGGGTCAAGCATGGAGCCTCACCAGTGGTGGCAAGGATGCAGAGGAAGTCTGCACCATTGTCTATTTGAAACTCTACCAATCTCTTGAGAGACTGATAATCAACCGAACCATCGGCCTTAAATGGGGTAATGAGGGCAATACCTAAGCCCTTGAATATATTCTGTGCCATAATCTATTAAACAAAATCATTGGCAAAAGTACATAATTATTATCAATTTGCAAAATAAAATTAGACTTTTCTTTCAAGATTGTTTCATTTTTAAAATATTTCCGTATTATTATCGTATATTCCATACATTTTTTGTAATTTTGCAGTCAAATTTAAGAGAATCGTTAAGAAGGAAGATAACAAACTTAGAGAATCCTCATCCTTCATCCATAAACGCAAGAACTAATTTATGAGATATTTTATATTTTTCAGCTACGACGGCACTAACTATCATGGTTGGCAGATTCAACCCAACGCCAATTCGGTGCAGCAGGAGTTACAGCATGCCCTGTCTACCATCTTAAGAAAAGACATAGAAATCGTAGGAGCAGGCAGAACGGATACAGGCGTTCATGCCCGACACATGGCAGCCCATTTCGATTGGGTAACGCCATCCGACAACGAGACAGGCAGTAAGTTCCCTATGGAACTCGACCAACTGACTTATCGCTTAAACAGAATTCTTCCTCGCGACATCGCCGTATACGAAGTACGGGAAGTGGCATCCGACATGCACGCCCGCTTTTCTGCAACTTCGCGCACCTATCATTATTACATTCATACACGAAAAGACCCCTTCGAGCGACATTACTCCTTGCAGATGAACTACCCCCTCGACTTCGACAAGATGAACGAGGCGGCAGAGCACTTCATGCACCATGAGGACTATGCGGCATTCTGCAAGGCGGGTGGCGACAACAAGACCACTATCTGCCATGTTACGGCTGCCAGATGGGTGCAGACTTCCCCCACCACTTGGTACTTCGAGATTACCGCCAACCGTTTCCTACGAAACATGGTGAGAGCCGTGGTGGGCACCCTCATCGACGTAGGCAGGGGCAAGATTACGATGGAACAATTCATCGACATCCTGCACAACGGAACCCGAAGTGACGCTGGTGAAAGCATGCCGGGCAATGCCCTATTCCTGGAAAATGTGGAATATTAAAAAAGTATAGAATATTTAATAAAAATACAAGATGTGGTTAGTATTAGCATTCCTCTCAGCAGCGCTGTTAGGATTTTATGACGCCTTCAAGAAGAAGGCACTTTCAGGTAACGCAGTGATTCCCGTGCTCTTTCTGAACACGCTTTTCTCATCCCTTATTTTCCTTCCATTCATCATTCTAAGCTATACAGGCAACACGCTCGATGGCACCATGTTTCATGTGGCAGAAGGAGGATGGGAGGTTCATAAGTACATTATTCTCAAGAGCTTCATCGTGTTGAGCAGTTGGATTTTCGGTTACTTCGGCATGAAGCACCTACCACTTACTATCGTAGGCCCTATCAATGCCACCCGACCAGTGATGACCCTTGTCGGTGCATTGCTTGTCTATGGAGAGGTGCTCAACCTCTACCAGTGGATCGGTGTCATTCTTGCCGTTATTTCCTTTGCCATGCTCTCTCGAAGCGGCAAGAAGGAAGGCATCGACTTCAAGCACAACAAGTGGATATATTTCATCGTGCTGGCGGCCGTGCTTGGTGCCATCAGTGGCCTCTACGACAAATATCTCATGGCTCCACCCGAGAATGGCGGCGTAGGACTAGACCGCATGATTGTACAGAGCTGGTACAACATCTACCAATGCTTTCTCATGGGAGCGATGCTCCTCATGATTTGGTGGCCTACCAAGAACAATTCCACTCCTTTCCATTGGCATTGGAGCATTATCTGCATCAGCATTTTCCTCTCAGCAGCCGACTTCGTCTATTTCTACGCATTAAGCTTGCCAGGAGCCATGATCAGCATTGTGAGCATGATTCGTCGAGGATCTGTCATCGTCAGCTTCCTGTTTGGAGCTGCCATTTTCCATGAGAAGAACCTGAAGGCGAAGTTCATTGACCTGCTCCTTGTTTTGCTCGGAATGCTCTTCCTTTACTTCGGAACTAAATAGAATGGCATCACAAGGAATGACAGAAAGTAATTTCATGACAAAACAATAAAAAAATCCCACCAGTTTTGGTGGGATTTTTTTATTATTACCAAATATGCGCACGCTTGTTCTTAGGAACAAACAGTTTATCACCTTTCTTTACACCGAATGCAGTGTACCATGCATCAATCATTGGAAGAGCTGCATTGACGCGAGCCTCGCTTGGAGAGTGAGGATCAACGGTCATCAAGTACTGCAAATACTCTGGACGGGCATTGCTAGCCCATACACGAGCCCAAGAGAGGAAGAAACGCTGTTCTGGTGTGAAGCCATCTTTCACACCGAGCTTTTCGGTCTTCATAGCGTTCAGGAGAGCACGGAAAGCGATGTTCAAGCCACCATTGTCACCGATGTTCTCACCAAGCGTGAGCTGACCATTAACCTTCTTACCAGCAAGCTCCACATTATTGAAATGGTCCACCAAGACCTTGGTGCGAGCCTGGAAGTTCTTCTTGTCGGCAGGTGTCCACCAGTCATGTTGGTTGCCCGTCTTGTCAAACTGGCTTCCTTGGTCATCGAAACCATGGCTCATCTCGTGTCCTATCACACCACCGATACCGCCAAGGTTAGCTGCATCATCGGCAGAAGGGTCGAAGAATGGAGGCTGAAGGATTGCCGCAGGGAAACAGATCTCGTTGGTAGTTGGATTGTAGTAAGCGTTGATGGTCTGAGGAGTCATGCCCCACTCCATTTTGTCAACTGGCTTGTTCACCTTGCGAGCGATTTCGTCCTTAAGGAAGAACTCAGAGATGTTAGCCATATTATCATAAAGGGAGAGGCTGTCATCCACCTGCAAGCCACTATAGTCCTTCCACTTGTCAGGATAACCAATCTTGACAATGAAGTTGCTGAGCTTATCCTTAGCCTGGAGCTTGGTTTCCTTGCTCATCCATGTAGACTCGTCGATACGCTGAGAGAGGGCTGTCTGAAGGTTGCGTACCAATTCGAGCATGCGCTTTTTGCTGCTCTCTGGGAAATACTTCTCTACGTAAATCTTACCAATAGCCTCGCCCAACACACTACTAACTGTACTAACAGCACGCTTCCAGCGAGGGCGATCCTGCTGGACACCACTCATCACCTTGCTCAACTCAAATTGAACGGCACGGAAATCATCGCTCAATACACCTGTCGCACCACAGATAACCTTGATCTCTGCATAAGTCTTCAAGTTATCCAGTGATTCCTCTGCGAGGATTTTCTCTACCTCATGGATTGGCTCAGGCTGGCCGATGCAAATTTCCTTGAATGGAGGAAATCCTGTCGCCAAGAACACGTTGCCCCAGTCGATGCCTGGATAATCGAGCACCAGCTGATTATAGGTCATCTTGTGGTAATTCTTGTCGATGTCTCGGAGCTGTACTTGGCTATAACTTGCCTTGGCGATGCGAGTCTCGATGGCAAGCACTGCTTCCATCTTCTTCTCGGCAGTTGCCTCGTCGTTGCCAACCATCTGGAAGAGTTTCTTTAGATATGCCTTATAAGCGTTACGTATCTTCAAGGTCTGCTCATCGTCGTTGAGATAGTAGTCGCGCACACCCAAGCCAAGTCCACCTTGGTCTGCCTCTACAAGGTTGTTGGCGGCATCACGGAGGTCAGCACCTACGCCGATGCCAAACATCATGGTGTTCTCACCACGAGCATCAAGCTGGGCTGTTACCAACTGATACTCTCTACGATCCTTGATGGCTGCGATGCGGTCGAGAGTAGGCTTGATTGGAGCCCATCCGTCCTTGTTCAAGCGCACGCTGTCCATACGAAGTTTGTAGAGCGAACCAATTTTCTGACCAAGCGAGCCTTTCTGCTGAGGTTTGGATGCATACTCTAGGATGATGTCCTGAATACGTTTCTGATTCTGCTCATAGAGATCAGTAAAAGCACCATTCTCTGTATGCTCGGCATCCAATGGATGATTTTTCATCCAGTTGCCTGCCGCATAGCGATAGAAGTCATTACCTGGCTTGACTGACAAATCCATGTTTGCCGGGTCAATGCCAGAACCCAGTTTCTGCTGGGCGAATGCCGTTGTTGCACTGAGCAACAAGGCAGCAAAAAACACTTTTGTTCTCATTACTATATAATGTTTAAAAATTATTTCTTTAAAAGTTTCCTACATTCCAAATAGGTTTCCGAACAAATTGCCATCCTGCGTTTCAAACAGGTTCCAACACTATTCAGCGGATTTAAAACGTCCCGAAAGACAAAGTCCACCAAAGGTCAGTGCCCCGTTAAGCATAAGCAGCTCATAGCCGAACTGATATCCCGTAAATCGCGAAGCCAATGTGTCGATGACGAAACAGACAATTGGGCTAGCGATGCAAACCCACGGCGACCACTTATCATTTACCGCCCGTTTGGTTAGCAAGCTAAAAGCAAAGAGACCAAGCAATGGCCCATACGTATAAGAACAGAGGATATAGATCGCATCGATGACACTTGTGGAGTTGAGAGCCTTAAAGGCGATAATGAATACCATGAACACCAATGCCACAACAAGATGCATCCTTTTACGAAGCCTAACATCATCTCGCTTGCCTAAGATATCCACACAAAGACTGGTGGTAATTGCCGTCAATGCCGAGTCGGCACTTGAGAAACTAGCCGCCACAATACCAATCGTGAAAAAAATCACCACTAGGGTACCCATGGCACCCGATGCTGCAAACATCGGCAACAGGTCGTCAGATACCGAAGGCAGTGCACCCCCCTGCTTTTGCGCCAACATCATGAGCAATACACCAAGTGAGAGAAATAGGAGGTTGGCAGGCACAAAGGCAAAACCATATGTACACATATCCTTCTGCGCCTCACGCAGTGTCTTGCACGTCAAATTCTTCTGCATCATGTCCTGGTCAAGTCCCGTCATCACGACAACGACAAAGATGCCGCTAAGGAACTGTTTCCAGAAGTTTTGTTTCGATATCCAATCATCAAACACAAATATACGTGAGTGCTCATCGTGGGCAATGGCAGCTACCGCCTGAAAAGGACCCATACCCAGAGCAGTTATGACATGCCAAATAATAAGAATGAGTGCCACAAACATACAAGTAGTCTGAAAGGAATCAGTCCATACCAAAGTTTTGATGCCGCCCTTGCGAGTATATAGCCAAATGAGCAGCACCATCACAGGCACGGTAACCCAAAAAGGAACACCTACCCCATCTAGCACAAAGCGTTGCAATAGGATGCAAACCACGAAAAACCGCACTGCAGCTCCCGTCATCTTCGAGAGAAGAAAGAAAGAGGCACCCGTCTTATACGAACGTTCACCCAACCGTCGCTGTAGGTAGCTGTAGATAGTGATGAGGTTATATCGGTAATAGACTGGCAGCAGAAGAAACGCCACCAAAAAGTACCCAACGATAAAACCCAGGCACATTTGCAGATAGCTCATACCCGTAGTCATCACCATTCCTGGCACACTCACGAAGGTTATGCCCGAGATGGAAGCTCCCACCATGCCAAACGCCACCATATACCAAGGCGACCGACGGTTTGCCCGATAGAAAGCCTCGTTGGAGGAAACCCGATGCGATGTGGTATGGCTGAAGAGCAACAACACACAGAAATATGCCAATATCGTAATAATAATAACCATTTTCTTCTCTTATATCATTTTACGGTTGCAAAGGTACAGTAAATTAAGGAAACAACAAAATTATTTCCTTACCTTAACAAAGAAATAACATAAAACAAAAAACCTTCGAGAATCACTTCTCGAAGGTTTCTGCGGTGCGTACGAGACTCGAACTCGTGACCTCCTGCGTGACAGGCAGGCATTCTA